>Ga0099364_10008534_pt1 | contig 14407 bp, 16 predicted proteins | sample TergutTh196P3_FD_73070 | JGI IMG/M metagenome (GOLD analysis project Ga0099364, IMG submission 73070) | Microcerotermes parvus P3 segment gut microbial communities from Pointe-Noire, Republic of the Congo - Th196 P3 | ecosystem: Host-associated > Arthropoda: Insects > Digestive system > Gut ... | reverse complement strand
TCAAATTGCTACTCCCAGTGAGAAGCAGAGATGTAAGTTCATGCAGTGACACAGTCACCTCCAGCAACCATCTCTCTGTCATTTTGTAACAAAAGGATACCTCCAGTTCCTGAAGTCTGCAACACATTAGTAACATGGCATGTCAGCAAACTCAGAATGAAAGCTTAATTACAGCAGCCTTTGCTGGTGTATTGAAAATGCTCTGTACTACTATTATGAAAACAAAAAATTCATTTTACAGCCAAAATAGTAAAGAATTTTATTTGTAATGGACTTCATCAGTTGTTCCAGGCAAACAAAGTATAACAGTAACTTCAAAAGGCAATAACCACCTTCTATATCTTATCAACTCACCAATTTTTCATATTTCATTCTGTGCTATAAACTTGCACAGCTGAACAGAATGATTAAACAAATAAAAATCTCAATCTGTTTTCTTCCCCAGTTTAGTTAATAAAAATATGTTTGTGATTTATATATGGCAGGGATGGTGAGCTTCTTAGCTGCATGGTGCTCTATTTACATCTAAAGTTGCCTACTAATTAGAAGTGCTGTCAGCAATTCTCAGTGCTCCAGAACTGCCTGATGGACTTCAGTTTTAGTGTTTTTCCTTTGGAATGCAAGGTTTCTGTGCAGCTGAGCACTATTCATTTTAAATTCCCACTGTGGGCGATTTCCCTCTTGGAAGAAAAGGATGTACATTTAATGGGACCACACTGTTCCATTCATCCATTAAAAGTGAAAAAGGTACATGCTAATGAACATCTGTTCCACAGTTCCTCAGTTCTTAAAGAATTTCATCTTTCAGGATATGAAGTCTGGTGGAAATTTACAAATGTTTTGGAGGAAGCAACTAGCTCTGTTTCCACCATAAAGATGGAGGAACCTACCACCTCTAAATTCATGGTAAGAAAAAAAGGGACGATAAATTTCTATCATTCTACATGGTGTCAAAACAGACGACAGCTCTCTTTACAGACACTGCTATGAGAACCTCTAATATCACTCAAAGGCTAAAAATGCCACAAGTATCTGTTCCTCAGTACATAAGATACCTTCTTGTCCCAACTTTTTCAGAATTTTTAAAATAAAAATAATTGCTAATAAGCAACAAAAAAAGAGATTACAATGCTGTGTTTTCTGATGTTTTTTTTTTCTGAATAACTCTACATTGCTGTACATATAAAGAAGACACAAAAACAAAAATATACTTTTCTTGCATAAGAAGTTACTTCACTTTATCTGTTGGTTCCAGATGTTGCTACAGACAAATGCAGTAAACTTCCTTCTTGCCTAAATACATAAAATTAATTTCTAGGGGTGTTCTCCTACATGCGTTCACATATCCAAACATGATTCTCTAAAGGTTTAACATACACATAATCTAACTCACAGTTTGATAGGTTCAGTTCAGAGAGTTTCTTCAGGCATGGGATAGGCAAACATCCAATGACAGGACCTCCAGATCCAGGTACAAGTCCACGATATTAGCTAAGAGGCAAGTGCCATCCTCACCAAGGTAGCAATACTTCAGCATCAGTTTCCTGAGATCACCATGGATGTGAAACAGAATTTCCAGAATATCTGCCACATCCTCATGCTCACGGATGATTAGCGAGTGCAGTGCAGGTGCCTCTGTTAATACCTGTCAAGGAGTGTTTTATCAGCACTTTATTCTGTCCATCGACAAAATAAATTCTATGAAAAGCTTACACAATGCCTGTTTTCCATAAACGGAAGGTTCAAATCTTCATGGATGTTACACGCCCAAGACTGATAGATGATGAAGGAAGAGGCAGTACATTCCCCCAGAATGTCTGTATTTACTAGCCACCAGAGCATATCATCCCACAAGACTTGAATCTTCATCTACACTCCTGTCAGAACATGAAAAGTCCTTAAACTGGTTCAATCTACATCATGAGACCTGCAAAAATGATAACTTAATGACTATAGAATTTCATAATCTAATTCTGTGGAAAATTTACAGTGTCCCGCTATGTAAAATTTGATAAACATAACCTCTAAGTTAATACTGCAGTATTACTTGCCATTTATATCTGATACACCATCACAACAACAAACAGCTGCTTTGTTAATTTTGCTCCCACAATATTCTCACAATGATATTATTCGCATATTACTGAAAATAATTATTCTTGCGTATGTTTTAATATTTTCATAAGCTCAGACAAATCTGAATTCAGTGATGTATTTGAGTTTACATCATACAAATTTGTTGGTGGGACATATAAGTGTTACTAATAATCAAATTACACACAAACATCAGACAGAAAAATTTTTAGTTCTTTCACCCCACAATTTCCATGCATTGAAATATCCTCCATATCAGATTTTTCATTATCTCATGCTTTATTAGTTTTTATTATTTTCTTGATTCTTCCTGCAACTGAAAGTGTATTCAGTGTGTAACAAAAAATTTACCAAAACTGAAGAAAAGTATATTCATTGCTGACATGCTAGGAAGACATAAGTATGACAACAGATGTTCCAGGAGTGGGTAACACATTTCTTCTGAATCATGGACAGGTAAAATGCCTAACATTTTTTTCATACCTTCGCCCAAAAAAATGTCACAAAGTGCACAAACAACTGCACCACTGCACTATTTCCTCATGCAAATAAGATCCTCCTGAGATTTATTAAAAAACAACTTAATATAAAGGATATGAAATACCAACAGAACAAGCCAGATTAAGAAGAGGGCGTGGGGCAAGGGACCAAATCATTAATGTAACTGAATCATGGACGGTGCAAGACAGCACCACAAAAATGTCAATCTGATTTAGAGATTATACAAAGGATTTTGATAGTATGCAGCATTTAAAAATGTGGAACAGCATAAGAAGTTGGGGAATACCCAAACATTTGATAGTGTTGAGACCTATACACAGTACAAAGCCAAAATGCAGGTTCACCAAGACACAACACAATGGTTCCCAATCCAAAAAGGTGTAAGACAAGGCTGTATCTCATCTCCTGGTATGTTAAAACTATATAGTGAATACATTATAAAAAACGGAAGGAGTAGGTGATATGGTAACAGGTATTTGAAAAGTGACATGAAAAATAAACACCCTAACATACGCAGATGATACAACTCTACTAGTTGAAAACAAGGATGACATGATTGCACTGATAAAAGAAGTAAAAAACAACAGTGAAATGGTGGGTCTCAATTTGAACCTAGAGGAAAATATAGTAATGAGCACTGTGGAGAAAGCACACATCTTTTCAGGTGGTGAAGATAGCAGGACAGTAAACAACTAGCCAGTTTTTGGTGGTTCTTATCACCAATGACAGCTACACCAACGAAGAGACCATGAAAAGAATGAGCTTGAGCAAAGCAACAATGGCAAATTTGACAAAAATCATAAAAGACTTGGAAGTTTCAACCAACACAAAATTTAAGCTACTGTAGACAACAGTCTTTCCAGCAGTGTTGTATGGGTACAAAGGAAAGGAGATAAAAGAAACATTGACGATAGCATAGACAGTAGGAAGGACGAATGCATCAGTGACTAATCAAATTATGCCCAGCACTCTCTGGAAACTTTGGCCACAATAAGCAAATTGATATATTTTGGACATACAATGGACAGCTCAGGTTCCATGAAAAAAGCTCTGATGTTAGACTGACAGATGGCACTGGAAAATAAGGGAGACTGTGTACAAGATGATCAGCAGAAATATGAGGAACCCTGAAGATGAACTACTGCAACATTTTAACAGCCACACAAAACAGAGTGCAATGGAGGGATATGATTTATAAGGCCACAACAAACAGGAAATGTCAGAACAAGTAAGGGGCAGCAAGACCCAGTACTTCTTGATAACACAATACAACAGGATCACCAGGGGTCACTTGTGACCTAGTGGCACTATTGCTGCTGCTGCTATTATTACTATTGCTGCTACTACTACTACTAAACCATCTAACAGATTTTCTAAACACTGGTATCTACATGTTTCACATCATACAAAAAAAAATCTATTACCAAACAATGAAATGTCTTCATTTATAGCATAAAAATTATATAATGTAATATTTATCATCACTAACACACAATAAATTCATGCTTCTGATAAGCATACAGCAGTGATGTGGATCAGTGATATACACATCAAATGTACAAACTCATTATTTCAGCCATGCTAAGCCAAAGAAAGAAACTCAAAATACATATCACAGAAATAAATGTTAAAATCTCTGCCCACAGTAGGAACAGAACCTGCAGTCAAGTTTGTAACACAGTATGAACAAAGAAATAACCAGTAACAACAACTTTGCCTCTAGAAACTTGTCTTACCTCAGAATGGAGAGAGGTCCAGTTTCTGAAATGCTCATTATAAGATTTTGTACACTAGACGGGGCAAAATTCGTAAGCGAATTGGCCCTAAAACCAAACAATTTAGTACATCTTACGGCGGAAATACGGCTGATATCAGAAGAACGATCACAGTTGTAAGAAAGAGTCTTCCAGAGTACCACATCTTTTGCTAAAGAATTCCACCGTTTACACACTTTGGCAATGATGAGGCATAAGTCCTCTGGTCCAAAAATTTCATCTGGTAGGTCATTTAGTGACCTCAGTTCACTGGCCATTACAGATGGTTCGGAACACACGCCTTTTCTCCACTTATATGAGAGCCATCTACGTCTACCATAGATAGGTTCAAAAAACTTGTAGTACAAGTAGACGCATCATGCATTAACAGCTAATACGTACGCTACATTAAGAGTAACGGAATGAAATGTAGCAGGGCACATGTCAGTAATGTCAATATTTAATTTAAAATGTATACTAGATCCAAATATGCAAATTTCTTTAAAAAATTCTGTAAATACCTAAGAGCATGCATTGCAGGCACACAAACACACCGACGCGTAAACTGATCAGGACCGGTGATCATCTATCATGAAGATAAGTAAGCCAATGATGAATATTGGCAACGTGACTGCCCTCCCATCTGTGTTCTTAGAACCATAACTAACATGCTTGGGACTATGATGATGATGATGACGAAGACGACGACGACTTTACGAATCGTATATTGTAAGTTAAACGCAACATGTTTCAGAATGAAGAAGTAAACCGTAAATTAGTAAATGACGGAAGAATTATTAAGCCTGATGATTGTTTATTTGATCATAAATATGTAACGTTTTATTATTATAATACAATAGTGTCACAGAGGATGACACAAATAGGATGCTAAGACAGGCACTGAGATACAGACCGGAAGGAATAAGGAACGTGGGACGGCCGTAGAAGAGATGGAGGGTCCAACACCACTTTGAGGATTAAGGAACAGGAAAAACACCTTACCCTTAACGAACATGATGAAGATGATGATGAGTGTCACATTGATGGTGATTTGCTATTTTGATTATTCTCAAAGACCCAACGGAATTGATTCTATTAAATCTCAAACAAATGTTACTGTTAACAAGTTGCGACGAGTTTGCTTATTCAGTCCTCGCATTTCCCCCGTAAATTCGCGAAACTAGAGATACCTTCCTCGCCTCACGCACCGTTACCAACTTTCGCGCTACCGCACGATATCCAGAGGCGACGGGACCTGTGCTGAAGGAGATAGATTGGGAGAGCATTTAGCCTACCCGCCCGATCCCCCTCCTAGGGCACTACATATTCATAATATTCATTCTTTGAATATAAAAAATGATGATATAAAAACCTTGATTTGAAGCTTTCGCCGTGTTATGTATGTTGTATGCTTTCTTTTGGGTAATTACCCACCGTCTGGAGTTTATATGCCCACGTTTCAGAACACTCTGTCCCATCTTCATAGGCAGGTAGATGTGAGTAGAATGAACACATCTACCTGCCTACGAAGATGGAACAGACAGTGTTCCAAAACGTCGGCATATAAACTCTAGACGCCGGTAATTACCCAAAAGAAAGCATACAATATAAAAACCTCTTTCATGTGGATTTGAAACATTTCAGATCATTAGTCAAAGGTTTTATGTATTGAGGAACTTGGTTGAAATTTTTATACCTAATGTATAAGCTCCTTTATTGAATTTTGAGAAGTTAGCTATTTGGAGATGCAGATTATTGTTATACCTAGTTTTATATTTATGAATTTCATTAGTTGTATTAAAGAGATGTTTATTATTACCTGTGTATAAAGTTAGTGAATGTATGTATTTGTTGGCAGGTAGCTTGGTTGTTTCACATGGTGTGGTGTGTGTGTGTATTTGTACCCTGCACTTTGAGGTTCGTTGAATTGGGGTGGGAATATGTAGAGAGAGAGAGGGAGAAGTGTTTCATGTAATGACATGTAATGGTGTAATGGTAAAACATGTGGTGTTGTTTCCAATTTTTCAGTTTCCTATAGCAAATTCTGGCACACTCAGTAAATGTGACAGTGTGTTTGAGGTGGAGGGGCCCTTAACTGATGTTTTGTCGTAGTGTTTGCTACTTTCACTGAACTTAAAAAGTCTTCAGTTGAGAGCAGTACCAAATCTGGAAGCACATGTAACCGTTGCTACGTTTCCAGTACAATCCCGAAATTGTGCAAAGTATGGCAGTGAAGGTATGTTGCTGCCTGATGTTCTGAAACACAGAGATGCAGTTTGTGGTGTAGGAAGACAATCTTGGTGAAACGGGGTGGAAGGAAATGTGGGAGCTGTAATTGGATATAATGAAAATGTTGCATGAGGAAATGGAGCAAGGATATTTTTAAAGGGTATTGATTAATATTTATCATATAAACCTGGGACTCACAAACTTCTGAACAAGGCAGAGAAGTCATGTGCAAGGAATTTATCTGATTTGTAATAGTTTCCATTGTTGTATGGAAAAAATGTTTGTACAAGATGTAAATTATACTCATAAATACTCAGCTTTTGCATGAATGCACTTTTATGGGATTTTTATTTAATATCAGTGAAGGGTGAAAAGTTTTGAAATTCTAAAGTGAAAGTAATTAAAATGTTGCTTGACTTTGGTGTGTTGGAATTACGATTGAAAGTGAGTCAGAGGAGTTCTTTGTGATTATAGGCAATTTGTTAAAAATGTTACATGTTAAGTATGTTTACAGTATGTACAGTGCCATGCAAGTTACAAACCGCAAGGCTTGGTTAATGCTCTCCAGAAGCCCCATGATGTATAGTGTAACAGGTGTGCTGAAATTGGTGTGTTTGTTTAAGTGGAGCATGTGAGGTGTAAGGTGTGTGGCAAACTGAGGAAAGCTTCAAAGACTTCAAGACATGGAATAAGACAAGAAGGTAGAAATTAAAGGGACTGATTTGAATTAATTTGTCACTTGGACATTGAAAAGGACATACAAGTTGATGAATAAATAAATAAATATATAAATCAAAAAGTAATGCATGGTATGGAGTTTGAGAGAGGAGCTGAAGACCAGCTACTTAATGCAAGCAATATTGTAGGGAAGAGTAGAGGTCCATTTTGTGTTTCACAAGGACCAGCCATTGGATATCCTTACGAGATGCTTGAAATTAGTTTACATACTTGTGCCTGACATAATTCTTTGGTAAGATGAATCCACACATAGCGGTGCCAATTGGCATCTGAAGCCTTGGTTTTCAAAAACCCCGCAGTCTGTGGTTGCATTTGCAGGATGAGCTTGTTTTTATATAACGTGCGTGACAGCGTGGCCTTTAATCAGTGGCAAATTCCCTGGGATACCACTGAAACTGAGGTCTTGACTTCCTTGTTTTATTCAAAAAGAGAGAAAACCTGTAAAACTGTTTATTGAAACTTATTTATTTGTGGTATATACAATTTGTACAGCTCATCTGCTACGAGCCCAGGCAGTGGATATTTACCGCCAACCTTGCCGCCATGAATAGACTCATGACCCTGAAGATGTAGGCGGCAAGTTTCTTCGAAACTTCTCGGACAATTACCGAACCACAAAGTCATGAATGCATACGCAGAACACTTGTTACCTCAATCATGTGGTAGGAAACCCAAATCACTGTTTTCTCGTTGTTAAGTATGTATTTTCCTTACGTTATATTCCTCAAGCATTGTGTCTTGATGCATGACTAATTTTCTGTGCAAGAGTGAGATGATGAAATTGTCAAAATATATGGGCACAGTAGATTAACTGGAGAGAAAGGGCTGAATACTATTTTATGACATTAACAGCCTACTTAATCGTCTGTCAGTGCGTTTCTCAGACACTGAAAAAAACAGAACATCAACATTTCGTGCTATATTGTATATACCGGCATACATTTATGTCCTTTATTGATAGGCACATTTACATGCTGTTGCATGATTCATACAAGTGGGATAGGATAAGAATGAAGGTACCTACAGCACTGATGATGATGCAAAAACAGCAGGGAAACACACATCAAGGAATGGGATATAAATAGGTGTCCGTTGCTGCTAAATACAATACAAAACTGTACTTACTGCACAATCTGCTCCACTCAAGCCAGGAGAGACTGAGTCAACTAGCACTCCAGTCAATAGACAAGCTTTTAGTTGCACACTAACAATAAACCCCCTTTTTCCAAAATGTGGTTACTGAAAAAATTGTATCAGTCAATAGTAGAGTGAAATTTCAGTTCAAGTGATCAAAATGTAACAGTAATTCTAGATTTGATTTCTCTCATTTGCAGATGGTTGTAGTATATAATAACATTTATGTTTTATCATTATTATTATTTTGTTGTTGTTACCATGGACAGTTTAGGATGATTCCGTCTTATACATCTCCGTTGGCAGGAGGGATTGAATGGTACATGAAGGCACTTCATACCCTCCTGCTACACCAGACTGGCGTATGGTCTTTATTACTGTTTTTGTGTGTGTGTGTGTGTAACCGAAGAAACCTAGATGGTCACAGTTCCATAATACGCTTACGAAATAAACAGAAGAGGAAAACAAAAGCCATGTGTGTGTGGACATGGGTGTCAGTTTTATTTTAATTAGTATAGTGGGCAAGGGTGACCTCCACACACCATGGTCCCAATATTTATTTGTTCCATTCAATATTAACTGCTGTGACACAACTGCTATAGAGCAGGACACATTCTCACTACCAAAAATTTTTCAATCAAATCATTCAAGGACTTATATTCCTATACTGATAAACAATCAGCTAATAACACTAGGTCAGCGGCGCATGCAAAATTTGACTGGTGGAAAAGCCGGTGAGTAGTACCAACGACAATGTTATACGTGACAATCACTAATGTCCTTTTTAAGAAAATTCAACAACTCTATTCCATGACCTTCACCACGTAACTCAGTCAGCTGTGCTCCATCACAGAATAAAGTGTTTGTGTGTGATCACCATACATCTGTGAATGTGGAATGCTTTATTCCATGATTTTACATCAAGTTGTTGGTGTGACTAAATTTTGGGCCCATGGGATGAATAATGTATATAAGTACTCTGTGATGTGAGCTGATGAGACATAAATGCTAAGGAAAATGGTTGGATCAACTGAACACCAAATTAATATACTTAAGTATCAATATAAGTTTAATATTCTTACTTTAATATTTCACTGACCAACTTGCAAGTTTCTAATGTGCCCATGACATTCGCATCCGTAATTTTGTCTTATATCTGTGGTCGAGGGCTTATGGATGTTGTGACTTGTAGTCATGTACAAAATAATTCTATAGAATTTCTTGTTTATGTAAAATTGGATATATCATATCCTATGCTTGTTCTGCTGTGATATGTAATGTATTTTTAAACTGACTTATTCACAGCCTTAGGGTCCAGGATTCATGAAATGTATCTAATCCATCAACATAACTTGGAATTATTATATTTCCCTTTGGCACTATTTGAAAAATACAAGTTTAGTGTCTTAAAAACTAAATAATATAAGAAAAGTCACTGTTGTTCTTGTGTGCATACATTTAGAAGTATTGTATTATGTACCGTTATGAGTGTTTTTTGTATTACATTTTTAAAGTTTGACATTTGGTTTTTTACTACAGCAAAAAGTAGTTGAAATGTATAGGGATAAGGTTACAGAAATTTTGGACAGGCTGAATCTCAAATATGAAAAAGAGATGGAAGAAAAAAGAGAGAAGTTTGCAGTAAGTGTTACTGGATTTTTTTAAGTAGGAATTAACAGTGATTATGCTACCATTGAACATTAATTGTATTAATAGTTTTCCTTTACTGATTTCACGACACTCAAACCATGTTAGTCTCTGTAAACTATGTCTGATGTGAACAACTGAGTGAGAAAGATGACCCGGACTGCTGTAAGTTTTTATAATGCAACAATATTGCGGTGATTTGTAAAGGAAATGTGTGCCAGTTCTACTGAAGATCAACAGCACAATTATTGGGAACTGCACAGAATGCCTTCACACAGATCATCATGCAGTGGAGGTGTCATTGCTTCCAGTTTGGCACCATACTATGTTGTGCTATTAAAATCATAATGTACATACAAGTGTAAATGACAGTATACACCAATGTTGTTTTGCACAGGGGTTTGGCTTGGTTTGTGTACATGAAGCACAATGAATGACATCAAGAACAGGTAGAAATAAGATTCTGAAGGACATGCTGGGTGACATTGTAGAAAAAAGCATATTTCCTGGAGACCATATTTGTAAAATTACTATGTTAAGCAAAGGCAACATAAACGTGATAATTTTATAACTATTCCTGTGCAATGATCCCCGTTTCTAGTACAATTAGCATCATATCTGCTTCATATTGTAGTGAAGTCAACCTCCACGGTTGTGTGAAATTTTTAAATTTTGCGGTACGCGTAAATGTGCATTACATTTGGCACTGGATGGTGCTTTCCTTGGTGCTAACGAAACTGTATACAAGTGTGAAAATATTATCGACTTTGTCAACAATAATTTGGAGTCGTGAAATAAAAGTTTCTGTTTTGTAATTGTGTTTGGGGTCCACTATTATATGCAAGTGGCTAGGAATTCAGTAAGTTTTGTGTATTGCAAATAATCAATAATGTTGCATGATTGAAAGCCGAACAGAAGAATTGGATACCCAAGAAACCAAATATATTTCGTTACTGTCTGTCATCATGATTATTACAAGTGTGTAAGCACATTGATGATTAGCCAAAATGATCACATGCAGTATACTGCTGACACTGGAAACACGTCCTCTGCATTGTGTTGACTAGTGCGCAGGTTGGCAATAAAAAAGTGCACCTAATAGGAGTAGTGGGAATGTTAAAATTTGAGGGTTTTAGTGCTTATTAACCAACTGCTGATAGTTCTGATCAGTGTACCCGTCTATTTATTTGTCTGTCCGCATTGCATGTGACGTAGTTATATACAGTACCTTTTACAAAAATTTGCATACTTGGATCTAATATACATTTTACTTAAACATGGAAATTACTGACGTGCACTGCTGCACTTCACTCAGTTACTCTGGATGTAGCCTACACATCAGCTGTTAATGCATGATGCATCTACTTATCTTTCAAGATTTTTGAACCTTTATATGATCAGGTGCAGATGGCATCAGCATTGCTCTCATATAAGAGGAGAAAAGACGTGTGTTCCAAACCATCTGTAATGGCCAGTGAACCGATGTCACTAAATGACCTACCAGATGAAATTTTACTGAAAATCCTATCACATTTTGGACCAGAGGACTTATGCCTCATCATTGCCAAAGTGTGTGAACGGTGGAATTCTTTAGCAAAAGATGTGGTACTCTGGAAGACACTTTCTTACAACTGTGATCATTCGTCTGATATCAGCCGTATTGCCGAGGTTAAGATGTACTAAATTGTTTGGGTTTAGGGCTAATTCTATTCAATTCATACTCAATCATTCCTCTACTGGTCTATCATCTTACCAATTGACAGTGTCCTTAAAAAAATGGTCCTGTGTTCTAGGCAGAACTTTCCATGTTCACATTAGTGCTCACAATTCAAACAAACCTGTAACTGCTACTAACAAAATACAAATTTGTGCCTTACTTGCAACGGAAGATGTTAATAATCTGATCAGAAACAGTCAATAACATGACCTTATGGCACTTCAAAATACTACTATCAAGATGTAAAATGTCTGGAATATTTTTAACCCTTCTGCACTGGAATTAAAAGCACAGTGTACCCTGCAAAATACCAGAACTTAAATGTCCCATCCATTCCTTTGCATGTTAGCGGCCAACAACTATGCTGGTTATTCCACTTTCTCAGTTTCCACTGCCACAATTATTGTCGTCCTTCATTGCCAAAGGGTGAAGCTTTATGAAAAATCAAATTCTGTGCTTTATTCAACGGAAATAAATGCACATCATTGAGATTTTCTAACGATTAGAGTTACAGAGTTCTGATTGATCTGGCCAGGTGCACTGCCTGATGACATCAACTGCATCTGAAGTGCAGCACTCATAAGTAGTTGCCAGGTGTTTGTTCCTCATTGCTTCCACAGTATCACCCAATTACTTAATAACCTCCAGTTCTGGTATAGCAGTGACAAGTTCTTCTACATATTCATCACATGCCACCAAACACAATATTCTCAGGTGTGGCAAATGTGAAGGCAGTAGTGCCAAGTATCCTTTACCTACAAACCAAAGATAAATGTAAACATTCAACAATACTGTTGTATCACAATCATACAAGGTTTTATTTGACATGAAGCACAACATATTTCTAGAGGAATAACACACCACATACATAACATAAAAGTGCCTCTGATTCTGTTTTGAACTTTACAGTACCACTATTGTTACATCTGTGTAGATTATAGGAACTTATTAATTTAATATTTCACATGATGAGCAGTTATGTCGCTGTCTGGAGGGAGCCCTGTGGTAACACATATTACAGAGTTTATGAGTGAGTGTGATATGGATCTCCTTGGAGTGGTTAAACTGCCCTCAAATGAGGTGCAATGTCAATCACACAGTGAGATGAAGCAACTCAGTGCCAACGAGCCTGTACAACACATTATATGCAGATGGTCATGTACACCACTGGCACGGTTCTTAAGATCCCAGCACAGTGCAGTTGCTCATAGACAAACAACTGTATTTGAGTAAAGGCTAAGACCATGTGCTTCACTTAGCACCACACCAGGAAAATATATGGGGGGAAGTAGGTATGATTCCATGGAAATTTAAACCTTGCACCAGGTGGAGGTTAGCGGTTTGCTTCAGACACGTGACATTATGAAGGGGGAAACAGGTCCAAGTACTGAGTAGACAGGAGGCTGGGTGGGCCAGACAGGCATTCTTGAAGATAAAGAGAAAAGAAACTTCTCTCTCCCTTGCCTGGAATCAAATTAGGGAGCTCATACTATATCAAGGCATCAAGAACTTCCAAAATAATTCTTTTAAGGATTATAAAATTCTGTACGACAATAACACAATCTTTTCTTTCACGTGGATCACAAGTGCAAATATTACCAGAAAATAACAGACAGTAAAGGAAAACATCTTCTCAGACAACCGTAGAAATTACAATATTGAGATCAAAAAAGGAATGAAGATACTACAGAGGAACTAGAGAGGAATTTACAGACACAATTTCAGGTACAAAAAAAAAAGTGGAAAGATCCTGAAAATGATAAACAAAAATCACAAACAGGAATTCTGAATTAAATTTTGCATGGAAAGAGTAATGCCAGAAGGCCAATAAAAAAATATACTGTACTGACTAAAGGTAAAACATTGGGTCACTGCCCAGATCTTTAAAGATGTGGATGATGATGATGATGGGGTGTATTTGACTACAGCATGCTTCACAATGGAGGATTGGACAAAAGATTATGAAGATATGAGCTGAATTATACCGGCTCTCAATATGGTCCAGTAGTGGGCCTTTGTGGTCAGTGATGAACCTGCTGAGGGAATATCATACACCATACAGCTATAAAACACAATGTACGTTCAGGGTCTTCATAAAGTGCACACATACCCACAATGTATGTTAGACCCTTCAAATTCAGTACAGGCAGCTGACTGCACTGACTTATCACCATGCTGATGCCAGCATCAGTTACATTGCAGCAACCACAGACTGTCATTTCTTTCAAATGTATGCATCTGTAAATACACACACAAGACAAACTTACCTCACAGCCATACACAGACACTTGCACTTCAAGTTCAAGACACACCACTATATTTAGACATGTAAATATGTTAACTTACTGCACCTTTTTCCAATTCCTCTTAACCCTTCATCATCCAGACTGAGGCATTCTGACAGGTTCAACAACACTATGGAATCCATCGAAGGTCGATGAAGAAACATGGACAATGCTTGGGCAGTCAAATTGCTACTCCCAGTGAGAAGCAGAGATGTAAGTTCATGCAGTGACACAGTCACCTCCAGCAACCATCTCTCTGTCATTTTGTAACAAAAGGATACCTCCAGTTCCTGAAGTCTGCAACACAT
>Ga0099364_10008533_pt1 | contig 14408 bp, 10 predicted proteins | sample TergutTh196P3_FD_73070 | JGI IMG/M metagenome (GOLD analysis project Ga0099364, IMG submission 73070) | Microcerotermes parvus P3 segment gut microbial communities from Pointe-Noire, Republic of the Congo - Th196 P3 | ecosystem: Host-associated > Arthropoda: Insects > Digestive system > Gut ... | reverse complement strand
TCGCGAGGACGCTCGCCCTCCAGAGGGCGCACATTTGGAGGGCGAGCGTCCCCGCGAGCCGGCGTTCCCGCCCTACGCGATGGACCGCGCGGTCTCGGACTTCAGGGGGGGGGCCTCGGGCTTCTTCCGCGTGGAGAGGGCCCCCGACGGGCGGTGGTGGACGGTTGACCCCCTCGGGCGCGGCATCGTCCTGCTGGGCATTGACCACGTGACGTTCGGGGGGCACTGGTGCGAGAAGCTCGACCACGCCCCCCACGGCCGCAAGAACGAGCAGAAGTACGCGAGCAAAGAGGCGTGGGAGGAGGAGGCCCTCGGCCGCCTCAAGGCGTGGGGCTTCAACATGCTCGGCGCCGGGTGCGACCCCGCCCTGAACCACAGGGGGCTCATCCACACCGTCTTCCTCAGCATCGGCAACCACCTCGCCGGGCTGGGCGACGAATACGACATCACGCCCGACGAGCACCGCCCCTGCTCCGCGTTCCCCAACGTCTTCCACCCCGACTTCGAGGCGTTCTGCGCGTTCAGCGCGCGCCAGCAGTGCGCCCCGAACAGGGACGACCCCTGGCTCCTCGGCTACTTCATCGACAATGAGCTTGCGTGGTGGGGGCGCAGCGCGTGGGACGCGCAGGACACCGGCCTCTTCGACGCGGTGATGAAGAAGTCCGCCACGCACACCGCCAAGCTCGCCCTGCGCGATTTCCTGAAAGAGCAGGCGGGGGGGGACCTCGCGCGGTTCAACGGCGTGTGGGGGGCCCCCCTCAAATCGTTCGACGACATCCTCGCGCTCGACGCGCTGCCGCACGACACCGCCGCGCGCCGGGACCTCAAGCTCGAGTTCCTGCGCCTCGCCGCGGACCGCTACTTCTCCGTCACGACCCGCGCCATCCGCGCCGCCGACCCCAACCACCTCGTGCTGGGGGCCCGCTTCGCAGGGACCGGGGGGGCCCACCCCGAGGTCTGGAAAATCAGCGGCAAGCACTGCGACATCGTGACGTTCAACTGCTACCCCATGGCGGACCTCCACGAGGGGCGCGTCTACACGGACTTCGGGCGCAACGGCGAGCTCGTCACCGACCACTTCGCGAAATACTACGACTACGCCAAACGCCCGATGCTCGTCACGGAATGGTCGTTCCCCGCGCTCGACGCCGGACTGCCCAGTGTGCATGGCGCGGGCCAGCGTTTCTTCACCCAGGCCGAGCGGACCGTCGCGACGAAACTTTTCGCGCGTACGATGCTCAGCCTCCCGTTCCTCCTCGGCTACGATTATTTCATGTGGGTGGACGAGCCCGCGCTGGGCATCAGCACCCCTTTCCCCGAAGACTCCAACTACGGCCTCATCAACGAGGACGGCGTGCCATACGAACGGATGACCGCGATGTTCACCGAGCTTCACCGCGACGCCGCCGCGTGGCGACTCAAGCCCGCGCCGAACGGTAGGGACGGCTCTGGTAGGGACGGCTCTCCGGGCCGTCCGCCCAGCGGTCTCGGAGGGACCGCCCTACCGGACGCGATGACCGTCGCGCGGAAAGCCGTTGCGGAAGCGAAAGACGCCGCGCCCGTCGCAACCCAACAGGACGGGACGGCGTTCTCGCTTGTCAACGGCATCATCAGGCTGTCCGGCAAAATCGCGCCCGGCCCGATGATTCAGGAAGTGACCGGCATGAAAAACGGCGAGGCGTTCGGGACGTACAACGCCATGCTGCACGTTGTCGTCAACGGGCAGAACCGCTGGATAAACGCAAATCATGTCACCGCCTTCAAGGTGGGTGCCGAGGGCGGCATCGCGAGCGTCGAGATCACCTCCTCCGTGAGCGACGGCGACACCGCGTTCGAGTTGACGCACCGCCTGCTGCTGCCCAAGGGAGTCCCGTGGTTCGTGAGCGAGCTTGTCTCCGCCAAGAACACCGGCGCGGCCCCCCTCCACGTGAAAGGGATTTACTTCCGCCTGTACAGCCCGTTCAGCGACACGCCCGACGCGTTCCCGCCCAACCTCTGGGGGGTGCCGTCGGCCGGGTGCTGGATGAGCAAGGCCGACGGGCGTTTCTTCGGCGCCGCCGCCGAGCGCAAGTCCGGGATACGCGTTGACTTCTGGGCAGACAGCGTCCAGCATCCCGACGCGCGTCTGGAGGTTGACCTGACGCTCGCCCCCGGCGAGGTCTTCACGCCCGACACCCCCCTCCACCTCATCTGCGCCACGGGTGTCGGCGGCACCGACGACTGGATGGCACTACTGAAATCGTTGGCGGTACTGTTTTAAGATCAGGGGGACATCACCGAAAAAACGGTACCTGGGCCCTACGCGGACGAGAACATTTTGTAAATGTGTAGCTGAAATAGGGCGAAGCTCTCGAACGTTCCAATGACAAGGATTTCTTTGCGTCCCGATGCGGTCCTCTGGAGTGCGGCGGCTCGCCGCCGCTTTCATGCGTGGGGCTCGCCCCACGCATCAGCACTTGGGCACATACACGCACCCCCCTACAACCGTCCCCGCACGGGGGCGAGCCCCCGCGACGAAAAGCGGCGGCGAGCCGCCGCACTCCAGAGGTTGCGCCTTCTCGACACAGGCGCGAGGGTTTTCAGATTTTAGCGGGAAGCGGAGATGAGATTTATTAAAAGGCTCGAATCGAAAAATGCTAAAAAATAAAATTCTTATAGACACACGCCACAGTTTTTGGCATACTGTACTGTTTTCAACTGGGGATGAGGGAATTTTCCATGCCCAGGGAACAGAATACGGAGACGAAAGGAAGGGGAGAGAAATACGATGTCAGTTAAAACCATGATCTTTATTGACGGGAGTTGGCTGTATCATAGCAGGCAGGCGCTGTTTGAGTCGCTGGGAGAGGAAAGTGGGTTTGAAATCGATTACAAACGTATTCCCGATATCATTGCCCACCAAATCGCAAATGTGTTGGACTCGGAAGTGGACGTTGTCCGCACGAATTACTTCGGGACGATTCCTGTCAACAAGCAGGGCTACAACCCGACGAAGCAGAGATCGTTCTACGATTTTCTCGCGTTACAGTGCGCGTACGACATCGAAATCCTTGAGATCGATTTCCGCCGCGAGCCGAACGCCCGTCCGGATGACAAGTGGGTGAACGTCGCACTGGCCTCTTCGATGTTGTACTACGCGTCGGTTCCCGGCGCGTATGATATGGCGATTTTCGTGGGGGGCGATGCGGATTACCTGCCGCTCCTGCGTCAGGTCCGCCAGATGGGCAAGCGCGTCCAGATTGTCTCTATGAATAACATTGACGGGAAAATGCTGTGCAGCGCGATGTTGTTGACCACGCCGGGGATTCAGGACATGCCCCCGATTTTCCTCGATGAGCATTCGCGGCAGATCCGTCTGGTGCGCGAGGAGCAGCGCCGTGTCTGCAAGAGTTGCGGGGCGGAGGAGGTCACCACCTGGGCGGGTCCGGAGTTTTTCTGCGCGACGTGCCGCACGGAGCACCGGAAGCAGGTCCGCATCTGCGACACCTGCGGACGCGAGGAGGAGACGACCTGGGACAAGGCCTTCTTCTATTGCACCGAGTGCCGCAACAAACACCGTAGCGGAGGAGAGTCCGAATAACCTCCGAGATTGATTCAAGGGCGGGCCGACAGGCCCGCCCTTCCCGTTCTTAATGAACACGCAAGACGTCACAATACATACCGTCACCTTTCTCCCCTCAAGGAAATCGGCGCAAGTCCCCCAAGGCATGACGGTATGGCAGGCGGCGCGTCAGTTGGGGCTCCTGCTCGAGACACCCTGTAACGGCGCGGCCACCTGCGCGAAGTGCCGCGTGCAGATCCGCTCCGGCTATACAGACCCGGCGCATTCGGCTCACCGCCTTACGACGGATGAGCTTGTGCGCGGCTGGCGCTTGGCGTGCGTGACCCAGGTGTCCGGGCCGCTCGAAGTCGAAATCCCCGACCCTGCATCCGCCCGCCTTCACACCATCCTGATGGACGGTGACCTTGTCGAAATCACCTGTGACCCCCACTCCGAGGGCAGGCTCGGCGTCGCGTTCGACCTCGGCACGACGACCGTCGCCGGGACACTCTTCGATCTCGGCACCGGTAACGCGCTGGCAACTGGCGCGGACATGAACCGGCAGACGCAGGTGGGGGATGACGTCATCAGCCGGATTGCCGCTGTCCGCGAGAACCCTCCCGCGCTCCACCGCCTCCAGTCTCTCGTGGTCGAGACGCTCAACGGCATCCTTCAGGTGCTGTGCGCGAAATGTGGGCGTGCCAGGCGTGACATCCACCGTGTCATGGTTGCGGGCAACACCACCATGCAACAGGTGCTGTTGGGGCTGGACCCCTCCCCCCTCGGCGAGAAACCCTTCGCGCCAGCCTTCACCGATGCCCAGGCCGTCCCTGCGGCGCCGCTCGGGCTGGCCGTGCACGCGGGCGCGGAACTGACGGTGTTTCCGCAGGTCGGTGGGTTTGTCGGCGGCGACACGGTCGCCGGGCTCCTGACCGTCCGCGCGGACACGCTCGACAAGCCCACGCTGCTCGTTGACATCGGCACCAACGGCGAAATCGCCCTGCTCCACAACGGGCGGATTTTCGCCGCCTCCACCGCCGCTGGCCCCGCCTTCGAGGGCGCGCGGATCCAGCAGGGCATGAGGGCGGTCGTCGGCGCGATTGACCAGATCTGGCTCCAGGCCGGCACACTCCGCTACCATATCATCGGGAGCATGAGGCCGAAGGGGTTGTGCGGTTCCGCCCTGATTGACGCGGCGGCGATTCTGTTTCAGATTGGGATTCTCAGCCCTGCCGGCGTGCTGGCGGTCCCGGAAGAGCCCCCCCGGGAATTGAACCGCCAATTGGCTCAGCGTCTGGTGGAGACGGAGCACGGCATGCGTTTCGGCTTGGCACTCGATCGTGACATGACACCGCTGGTCTCCCTGACCCAACAGGACATCCGTGAGCTTCAGCTTGCGTCCAGCGCCATCCGTGCCGGGATTGACACGCTCCTCGCGAAAGCCGGCATCACCGCGTCCGATCTCGACTCCATCCAACTGGCGGGGGCGTTCGGCAATTACCTCCGCGCTGAAAACGCCATGCGCATCGGGTTGTTGCCGCACCTCCCGACAGACCGCATCCGATTCATCGGCAACGCCTCCCTCGCGGGCGCGAAACGTGCCCTGCTCTCCAGCGACGAGCTGCGGCGTGCGCGGGCAATCCGAGAAAAGACCCTCCATGTCGAGCTCGCTTCAGAACCCGGATTCTCCGACTGCTTCATGGACGCCATGATGTTTGGCGAACGGTAACGTGCTTCACACTGTCCTTGCCCTTGTTACATGCGTGCGTTAAACGCCAACGTGGCGAAATAGTCTTCGACGGTCTCCGCACGGCGGATGGGCAGGACAGTCCCGTCCTCGCGCAACAGCAGTTCCGCCGAGCGCAGCTTACCGTTATATTGAAAGCCCATGGCATGACCGTGCGCGCCCGCGTCATGAATCACCACGAGGTCACCCGGCGCCAACTCCGGCAGGCTGCGCCCGATCGCGAACTTGTCGTTATTCTCGCACAACGACCCTGTCACGTCGTACACCGCTGTGCACGGCTGCCCAACTTTCGCGGGAACCGTGATATGATGGTACGCACCGTACAGCGCGGGACGCATCAGGTTCGCCATGCATGCGTCCAGCCCGGCGTAGGTTCTGTACGTTTTCTTGATGTGCCGCACACGCGACACCAGATAACCGCAAGGGCCCGTGATCATCCGCCCGCACTCCATGTAGAGTTTCAGCGGCGGGTGCCCGTTGCCCAAGATGTGTTTCTCGTAGACCTCACGCACCCCCTCCCCGACGCATTCCAAATCAACTGCGACCTGTTCCGGTTTGTAGGGGATGCCGATGCCCCCCCCCAGGTTGACAAACTCAAACACGATGCCGATCGCGCGCGACAACTCCGCGACAAGCGCAAACAGGATTTCCGCCGTGTCAATGAAGTATTGCGGGTTCAGCTCGTTCGACGCGACCATCGTGTGCAGCCCGAAACGCGTGATGCCTTTCTCCTTCAACACCCGGTAACCGTCGAACAACTGCCCGCGCGTGAAACCGTATTTCGCCTGTTCGGGGTTACCGATGATGGTGTTGCCGCCTTTCAGGGGCCCCGGGTTGTAGCGGAAGCACACCAGGTCCGGCAGGCCCGCGCACGCCTCAAGGAACGGGATGTGCGTGATGTCGTCCAGGTTGATGATGGCGCCCAGCGCCTTCGCCTTCACGAACTCCTCCGCAGGGGTGTCGTTCGAGGTGAACATGATCGCTTCCCCCATCACACCGATACGCTCCGACAGGAGCAATTCGGGAAGCGAGCTGCAATCCATCCCGAAGCCCTCCTCGCGCAAGACCCGCATCAGAGAAGGATTGGGGCACGCCTTCACGGCAAAATAATTTCGGAACCTCGGATTCCACGCGAACGCCGCATTCAACCGACGCGCGTTCGCACGGATGCCTTTTTCGTCGTAGACGTAAAAGGGGGTCGGAAACATCTCCGACATCTGTTCAAGCTGTGCCAGCGTGAACGGTATTTCTTTTTCAGGCATGGTCACCTTTCCCAACGCCATCAATCTCCTCGGCGAGCGCCTTATCCACGTCCATCGGACTCTTCATTTGCATTCTCCTGTTCTGAGGTAAAGATAAAATATACCAAACCCCATTCGTCCCATCCAGCGTTTTTTTGCGCCCCCAAAAAAATGAAAACTTTTCCCATGCGCCTGTTGACATCCTTCTCCAATTCAGGTATTATGATAAATCTTTTTTTGGGAAAAAAGACAAGAACAGGTTGGTTAGAGATGATGAAGACGTTTATACCGAAGAATCCGGGCGAGGCCCGCAGGTGGCAGTTGGTGGACGCGGCAGATAAGCCGCTGGGTCGCCTTGCAGTAGATATTGCGAACACGCTGCGCGGCAAGACTAGCCCGACGTTTACCCCCAGTGTGGACACTGGGGATTTCGTGATCGTGATCAACGCGGAGAAAGTCCGCCTGACCGGTCGCAAGCTGGAGCAGAAGGAGTATCAGCGGTACTCCGGGTGGCGGGGGGGCCTGAAACGTTTCTCCGCAGAGACCATGATGGAGAAGCACCCCGACCGCGTCATCAAGGAGGCGGTCAGGGGGATGTTGCCGAAGAACAACATCGGCGATTGGATGTTGACCCGTATGAAGGTCTACCGTGGTGCGGAGCATCCGCATCAGGCGCAGAAGCCTGTCGCGGCGGCATTTTAAAGAAGAGGAAAACAGAGATGGTGAAAGAAATTGCAGCAGGGACGGGACGCCGGAAGACGGCGGTCGCGCGTGTGCGCTTGTTTCCTGGAAGTGGTCAGTGGAAGGTGAACGATGTTGCGATCGAGAACTATATCCACAGCGACGCGATGCGTCAGTACCTGAGCCAGCCGTTTGCGCTGACCGGGCTCGAGGGGAAATACGATGTGGCCGTGTCCGCCAAGGGCGGCGGCATCAGCGGGCAGTCGGGTGCGATCCGCCACGGGCTCTCCCGTGCGCTGATCGCCATGGATGCGAGCCTGCGCGAGGTCCTCAAGAAGGCCGGATGCCTCACGCGCGACGCCCGCATGAAAGAACGTAAAAAGCCCGGCCAGCCCGGTGCCCGCAAGCGCTTCCAATTCTCGAAGCGTTAAGACATTCTTCATCCTTTTTGTCGAATCAGGCGGGCCCCCAACCCGGGTCGCTCGCTTTTCCGTTCATAGGGAACCGTATCATGCCATTGACATTTCTAAAGAAACTCGCCGGCAAGTTGCTGAACAAGAAGCCGGCCGCGGACAAGCCCGCCAAGGGGGCACCCGCCAAGAAAGACGCGCGGGGGCAGCAGGCCCGCAGCGCGAACGCCAAACCCGATCGCAGCCCCGGCAGCAAGCAGGGGAAAGACAATTGGAAGACACGCTCGCAACGCGCGGGCGACCGCCCTCAGCAGAACCAGAAAGGGCAGAGGCCCCGTAACGAGCGGCGCCCCGCGAGGGGTGAGCTCCGCCACTCCGCGCCTCCCGCGAGCCCGGATGGCGGGCGGGTGTCCCCGCCCGTCACCGCGCCGGGTGACACGCGCCCCCTGCAAAAAGGGGGGGGGGGCCGTTCGATCGCCCGTCCTGAGGCCTCCCGCCGGGGCGGTGGGGGGAGGGGGCGGGATCGCCGCGGGGGGCCTCGCCCAGCGAACACCGCCGCGAACGTGCGCCGCCCCGGGGGGGTGGTCGCGCCCGAAGAGCAAGAGAAACGCCATGCCGAACACGCCGCATGGGACATCGGGCACTATCAGGTCGAGCCCGCCGAAGGCAAGATGCGATTCCATGACCTCAACCTGCCCACGGAAATCCTCCACGCGATCGCGGATTTGAGCTTCCAGTATTGCACCCCGGTCCAGGCCCTGAGCCTCGAGCACGCGCTGGCGGGCAAGAACGTTGCCGGCCGTGCGCAGACCGGGACGGGCAAGACCGCCGCGTTTCTCGTGGCGATCCTCACGCGCTACCTGCGCTCGCCCGAGGCGCGCCATCAGGACGGGGGGATCCCCCGCGCACTGGTCATCGCGCCGACGCGCGAACTCGTCATCCAGATCTGTAAGGACGCGGACAACCTCGGCAAATACTGTGCCCTCCGTTCCCTCGCCGTTTATGGCGGGATGGATTATGACCGTCAGAAACGCGAGCTGCAGGATGCCCCGGTGGACCTGCTCGTCGCCACGCCTGGCCGCCTGCTCGACTTCGTGCGCTCGCGCGTGATTGACCTTTCGAAGGTGGACACACTCGTCGTTGACGAGGCGGACCGCATGTTGGACATGGGCTTCATCCCCGATGTCCGCGCCATCCTCAGCCGCCTACCCCCCAAGGACAAACGTTGCACCATGCTCTACAGCGCGACGCTGACCGACGACGTGATGCGCCTCGCCGCGCAATGGATGGAGGCCCCCGTCCGCGTGGAGGTCGAGAGCGATCAGGTCCCCACTGAGACCATCAAGCAGATTGTTTACGTCGTCACCGCCCGCGAGAAATTCACCGTGCTCTTCAACCATATCCAGCAGTACCCCGACTCACGTATCTTGGTCTTCTGTAACCGCCGCACCACGACGGACGACGTCGCGGTCAGCCTGTCGCGCAGGGGGATCAAGTGCGACACCCTCAGCGGCGATGTCAGCCAGAACCGCCGCCTGCAGATCCTGGAAGATTTCCGCGAGGGCAAGTGCCGCGTCGTGATCGCGACGGATGTCGCCGGGCGCGGCCTGCACGTGGACAACATCGGCTTCGTCATCAACTTCGATTTTCCGTACGAGGCAGAGGACTATGTCCACCGCATCGGGCGGACCGGGCGCGCGGGGCAGAGCGGCGTGGCAATCTCGTTCGCGGACGAGGATGAGTCGTTCTCGATCCCCAACATCGAGAAGCTGCTTGGCGAGGAGTTGAAATGTACCGTGCTCAAGGGCGACGCCCCTCTGCTGGCGGCCCTCCCCGAGCCACGCCGGCGGGTGGACTCCCCCCCCCCTGGCAGGGGCGAGCACCCTGTGAACCCTCGGCAAGCGCCTCGGGACGAAAAGCCTGCGGACAGCAAGGTCAACGCCGTAGGGGAGGACCCACGTGTCCGCCCGGGCGCACACACGGGTGCGCCCCTACAGCCGACGCCACCTGCCGCCCAAACACAATCCCCCCCCCTGGAGAAAAAGACGGCAACAGTGCCTTCCCCCCCACCGTCCCCGCCCCTGCGGTCGAGGTCGGCTGGACAACGCCCGAGTCCCGCGCCTGTCAAGACGAAACGTCCCGACCCGCCGCGCCGCGAGAGACACCGCCCGGACTACCGCCGCCATCAGGAACCGCCGCCCACGAACGTGCATAAGCTCCCCCCCCCCGGCGCCAAGTTCTCGGAGGAGGGGATCCCCGGCGGCATCAATTGACACAGCACAGGCATCCCCGTCGGTGCAAACGCCCAATACACGAAAGGAGACGAGATGAAAAAGGTCACTGCAATGATGTCGCTTTCGGTCGCCGCGTTGGTTTGCCCGTTTTGCACGGCACAGATGCAGACGGTTGCCGTCTATCAGATCTTCGACATCCAAGGCCTGTCCGACTACAAGATCATGGACAAGGAGGAACACGCCAAACTCGCCGCGCAAATCAGGGAGGAGGAGAAAATCTTCCCCTCCGTGATGGTGGAGGCGAAGAAAATGTGGGATGAGAACCAGACCAGCGTGATGAACAAGGCCAACAAGGCCGCCAAGCTCCCTTTCCCCGGCAACAAGATCAAGCCGCGTGCCATCAAGAAGTTCAGCACGGACTTCTCCGACCTCGACCTCGCCAAGAAACAGCTCGCCCAGGCTAAAAGCCATGCGGAAAACAACCCCGCCGGCAACAAGGGCGCCGCGAAAAAGCAGAATCCCAAGCCTGAGGACATCGCGCGCGAGGAGCTTCAGGCCCGTTCCTTCATCGAGGCCGCCTCCATGGTCAACAAGCTGATGGGCGACAAGCTCGGCCGGCCCATCCCCAAGTACGGCTTCACCACCCCCGAGAACCCAAACAAGAAGTGAGAAGTGAGAGGTATACGGAGTTTTTTTTATGAACACACCCGACCCCTTCAGCGGCATCCTGCTCGTTGACAAGCCGCCCGGTCCGACCTCCCACGATGTCGTGCACAAAATCCGTAAGACCTTCAGGATCGAGAAAGTCGGCCACGGCGGGACCCTCGACCCCAACGCCACCGGCCTGCTGATCATCCTGCTCGGCAAAGGCACCAAGTTCTCCGACGCCATCATGGGCAGCGACAAATCCTACGAGGGCATCATGCGCCTCGGCCGCATCACCCGAACGCAGGACTGCGACGGCGAGACGATCGAGGAACGCCCCTTCGACGCCGTCACCCGCGAGCAGACGCTCGCCGAGATGGCCAAGCTCGAGGGCGACCTCTACCAGACCCCCCCCATGGTCTCCGCCGTCAAGGTCGAGGGGGTCCCCCTCTACAAGCTCGCCCGCAAGGGGCAGGAGGTCGAGCGCAAGCAACGCTTCGTGCACGTCTACCGCTACGAGATGCTCGACTGGGCCCCCCCGCTCGTCTCCATCGCCGTGGACTGTAGCAAAGGCACCTACGTCCGCACGCTCGCGCACGACGTCGGCCAAGCCCTCGGCTGCGGCGCCTGTCTCGACTCCCTGCGCCGCACCAAGTCCGGCGCCTTCAGCGTCAGCGACGCGCTCCCATTCGACGACATCCTCGCTCTCACCCCCCCCCAGCTCGCCGAACGTGTTATCCCCCTCGCGCGGCTTGCGCAACAAATGTCCCGATGATGTTTTTCCGGACAGGAGAATAGGGAGGTTCATGCATGGCACAAACACAGGATATCTGGCGTAGCGATATTGACGTGCGGGATTACATTCTCGCGAACTACACCCCGTATGACGGGGATGACGCGTTTCTGGCGAATCCGACGGAACGGACGCTGGCGCTCTGGGACAAGGTCTCGGCGTTGATGAAGGAGGAGCGTGCGCGGGGGGGGGTCCACGACATTGACAACACGCGCATCTCGACCGTCGTCTCGCATGACCCCGGGTACATTGACCGCGACCTGGAGCAGATCGTGGGGCTTCAGACGGATTGCCCGCTGAAACGCGCGATCATGCCGTTCGGCGGTATCCGCATGGTGAAGACGTCGCTGGAGGCTTACGGCAAGGCGTTGCCCGATGACATCAGGGATGTGTTCGAGTATCGCAAGACGCACAATGACGGCGTGTTCGACGCATACTCCGAGGAGATGATCCTCGCCCGCCGCAACGGGATCATCACGGGGCTTCCGGATGCCTACGGGCGCGGGCGCATCATCGGTGACTACCGCCGCCTGCCGCTGTACGGCATTGACTTCCTCATCGCGCACAAGGAGGCGGCGAAGGCGCGTCACGTGTTCGACGCGATGGACGTTGAGGCGATCCAGTTGCGCGAGGAGATTTCGGAGCAGATTCGCGCGTTGCAGGAGCTCAAGCGCATGGCGGCGTCGTATGGCTTCGACATCTCCCAGCCCGCGCAAGACACGCGGGAGGCGGTACAGTGGTTGTACTTCGCGTACCTCGCGGCGGTGAAGGAGCAGAACGGCGCGGCGATGTCGCTGGGGCGTGTCTCGACATTCCTCGACACCTACGCGGAACGGGATTTGCGCGACGGGCGTTACACGGAGGAGCAGATACAGGAGTTCGTTGACCACTTCGTGATGAAGCTGCGCATGGTGCGTTTCCTGCGCACCCCGGCGTATGACGCGCTCTTCTCGGGCGACCCGACGTGGATCACGGAATCGCTCGGCGGCATCGGCGTGGACGGGCGGCACATGGTCACCAAGATGACGTTCCGCTTCATGCACACGCTCACGAACCTCGGCCCCGCGCCGGAGCCGAACATGACCGTGCTGTGGAGCCCGCGCCTGCCGGAAAACTTCAAGCGTTTCTGCGCGCGGCTCTCCATCGCGACATCCTCCATCCAGTACGAGAACGACGAGCTCATGCGCGAGAAGTTCGGCGACGACTACGGCATCGCATGCTGCGTCTCGGCCATGCGCATCGGCAAGCAGATGCAGTTCTTCGGCGCGCGCGCGAACCTGGCGAAAGCGCTGCTCTACTGCATCAACGGCGGCAAGGACGAGATCACGGGCGAGCAGGTCGGCCCCGAGATGGCGCCCGTCACGGCGGAGGTCCTCGACTACGACGAGATCATGCGGAAGTTCGACCAGATCTGCCGCTGGCTCTCGCGCCTCTACATCAACACGCTCAACGTCATCCACTACATGCACGACAAGTATTGCTACGAGCGGTTGCAGATGGCGTTCCACGACGAGGACGTGCTGCGCACCGCGGCCTGCGGTGTCGCCGGGCTGTCTGTGGTAGCGGACGGATTCGCGGCGATCAAACACGCCAAGGTCCGACCCGTCCGCAACGAGCGCGGTCTGGCGGTGGACTTCGCGATCGAGGGCGACTACCCGAAGTTCGGGAACAACGACCCGCGCGTGGACGACATCGCGGTCGAGATCGTGCGCTCGTTCATGGGGCGGCTCTCGAAGCACCGCACCTACCGTCACGCCAAGCCCACGCTCTCCATCCTGACCATCACATCGAACGTGGTGTACGGGAAAGTGACCGGCTCCACACCCGACGGGCGCAAGGCGGGCGAGCCGTTCGCGCCGGGCGCAAACCCCATGCATGGGCGTGACACCAAGGGCTGCATCGCGTCCATGAAGTCCGTCGCGAAACTGCCGTACAATGCGAGCGAGGACGGCATCTCCTTCACGTTCTCGATTGTGCCGGACGCGTTGGGGCGCGAGCCGCACGAGCGCGTGGAGAACCTCGTCAACCTGATGGACAGCTACTTTACGGAGAAAGGGCATCACATCAATGTCAACGTCCTTCAGCGCGACCTGCTGCTGGACGCGATGGAGCATCCCGAGCTGTACCCGCAACTCACGATTCGCGTATCCGGCTACGCCGTCAACTTCATCAAGCTCACGCGCGAGCAGCAGCTCGACGTGATCAACCGTACCTTCCACAAACAGTTTTGAAGGATTGCGTTTTTCTCACAATCGGTCGACTCTGCGGTCAACAAACGAAGCTGGGTACAGATGAAAATTGTTTGCGATAAAAATATGCCTTATGCGTTCGAGGCGTTCAGCACACTGGGCGACGTGACGCTGAAGGACGGGCGGCAGATCACCGCCGAGGACGTGCGCGACGCGGAAGCCCTCTTCACGCGCTCGACCACGAAAATCAACGCGTCGCTCCTAGATGGCAGCGCGGTCCGTTTCTACGGCACTGCGGTCATCGGCACGGACCACATTGACATCCCCTACCTCGAATCGCGCGGCATCGCGTGGACCGCCGCGCCGGGGTGCAACGCGGAGAGCGTGGCGAACTACGTGACCGCCGCGCTGCTGAGTCTCGGTGTCTGGGGGGGGATGACGCTGGGGGTCATCGGCGTGGGGAACGTGGGGCGGCGTGTGTGCCGTCACGGGGGGGGGCTGGGCCTGCGCGTGCTGGCGAACGACCCCCCCCGCATGCGCGACCCCAACGACGCGGAAGCGGCGCGGTTCGTCAGCCTCGATCACCTCCTCGCGGAGTCGGACATCGTGACGTGCCACGTCCCCCTCACGCGGGACGGGCAGGACGCGACCTTTCACCTGTTCGACACCCCCCGCTTCGCCATGATGAAACCGGGGGCAATCTTCATCAACGCCGCGAGGGGGGGGGTCGCGGACACGGACGCGCTGATCGCCGCACTGGGGGGGGGGCGTGTCGCCCACGCGGTCATTGACTGCTGGGAGGGGGAGCCCGCCTACCCCCCCGATCTGCTGGCGCGGGCGGACATCGCCACGCCGCACATCGCCGGGCATTCGTATGAGGGAAAAGTCAATGGGACCGCCATGATCTACCGCGCCGCGTGCGCGTTC
>Ga0099364_10008531_pt1 | contig 14415 bp, 11 predicted proteins | sample TergutTh196P3_FD_73070 | JGI IMG/M metagenome (GOLD analysis project Ga0099364, IMG submission 73070) | Microcerotermes parvus P3 segment gut microbial communities from Pointe-Noire, Republic of the Congo - Th196 P3 | ecosystem: Host-associated > Arthropoda: Insects > Digestive system > Gut ... | reverse complement strand
AAAATCGCTTCCTGTCTTAATAACACCCGTTGCGGGATTGATCGTGAACATAAGAAAGTTTTCTTCGTCATCATCTTCAGCATTGAATGACCAATTGCCATTGGGTTTGAGATAGAGTTCCTGACAGCGTTCATCTTCGATCACAAAAGCGTATGTCACGGGACGGTGTGCCGCGACATCAATCGGTGTATTCATGATGACTGGCGTTCCAGCAGAAGCATGACGGCAGACATATCCTTGATAACTGTCAGCATTGATGGGCAACGGCTCATTGGGATCGTTGTCCACGTCCACATCCGAAATAAACTCCGGTGCTTGGCGAATGATAACGGTCTCTTCGGTAGATTCACCGAGCGTGAACTCATCGGAACCTGATGATGAGCCCTGCGCATCCGTAAGCATCATTGTCACTGTTTCATCAGACTCAAAAACCGCATCCTGAATCGGTACGACGTAAACAATCACCGAGTCCTCACCGGCGGGAATGTTGATAGTTCCCCTGTTTTCCGCATCAAGTTCAATGATATAGCCGTTGTCCAAGTCATACGATAGATAGTAATCGCTACCTGGTACTGCCGTACCGCTCATTTCAAAAGACACGATAACTCCAGTGCTTGTGCTGCCGTAATCGTCCGCAGAATGAGAGATAACATACGCTCCACAACGTTCATCAATGGGAATCCAAGGACATGGTTCCAATGCATTTTCTTCCTGAATTGATATGTTCACGTCCCACTGCCGCTCGGCAACGTGCGGTGCGCAACACATGTACCTGAGTACGCTTATTTTGTCGAACATGTTCTCCTGTCGGCTATCGCCGACGCAGTCGCCCGGCGGCAGAATGCCTACCTTTTGCGGAAACGTGTCGACGGACTGTATTCACCGTAACATCGTTTCCGCAAGGACTTGACAACGCTGGTGAAAGCGACTAGACTTGGGATACTTCGTTCTTCGCCCCACTTTTCCGAAGGAGAATTGCCATGTCAAAATACTGTGTTTCCCGCCTTGTGTGTCTGTGCCTCGTGTTGACCGCCATCGCTCCACTTGTCGGTTGTGATGAAGACACCAAGCGAACTATCGCTATGATTGGCAGTTCTTTACTCGCCGGGATTGCACAGACGCAACATGCACAGAAAATGTACCAAAGACCCGACTGGAAAGCGGAAGAATACTTTGACGATCCAAAAGTCATCAATCTCTGCAATGCCATTAGGAAACGTGACCTCGCACTCATCGACAAATTGATCGCCGAAAGTGCTGATGTTAATGCCAAGGGGAAGGGAAATATGACTCCTCTTCTTTGGGCATTCGTCCAGGGGCGTCCCTGGAATAAAGCACCTTCGCTATCCAAACAAGATCAACCTGGTGTCACTGAAAAGTGGGCTATGGACGAATTTGATGATGCGCACTTAGCAATTTTCACGAAACTGCTCGAACACGGAGCCGATCCGAATGTGCGGTTTACAGCGAACTTTTTTGACGATAATCTGTATGCCGAACTCCCACATAAACCTATCACACGAATTGTTGCTCGTTTAGCATTCCCTTATTTTGAAATCGTGATGAAAAACGGAGGTGATCCCCACTTATATTTTTCGGTTCGTGAACAACCTGAATATGAAGATTCTGTGGCACGTCACGCAGGTATACTCACGAGTAAAACAGAGTCATTAAGAAAAATCAAATGGGTGATTGATGCTGGAGTCGATATTGATCAGGTTGATGCGGAAGGACAGACATCTTTAATGCGTGCTGTGAATCACGGTAATTATGAAACGGCGATTACGCTGGTTGAAGCGGGGGCGGACTGGCTGGTTGCGAGTCCCAAAGAACCCGGTTTTCTCGCGCCTGTTGTAGCAACTCTTGTAAGACTAGGCGTTCCCACAGCCGAATCCTATGCTTCTTACATAAAACTGATTGAAATTTTAGAAGAAAAAGGTGCAGATTTTGATCTCGAGCGAAAAATCAGGAGGCCGGGACAAATCGGTCTTCTTCACATGGATATTCGTGAAGCGGAATCAATACAACAAGAAATAAGTAGACAACAACGACAACAACGGCGTGAGTTATACGAACGAATACAGCAAGAAAGAAGACAACAAGCGGAGGGTGAATAAATTGTTCGTTGTCGAGCATAATGGGCACTCTTGTCATTTTTCCAAACCACATGAGTGCCCCTTGCCCAATTCACGAGTATAATCATAGACCAAGTAAATCTTCAATAACTGCACCATTTCCGCCTTCTTTTACAAGGAATCCATAAAGTAGTTCTGGACATTTGTGGCATGCAACACTGGCCTCTAGGATGCTCTTACCTCCTATAAATCCCGTTATAAGGGGAGCCAGTACCTGCCCTGTCGCAAAACCGGCTATGACACTGGAAATAATAGTAGCCCATCCAACCGCAATTTGAGTATCATACCGGCTATCCAAGAGGATTCGATTTCCAAGAGCACTTGGCACGCGAGAATCTGTGATACTATCCTGTATTTTGCTCAAAATATCATAATCCATGTGGTACGCAGTTATATTACCACCGCCATTATCGAAACGTGTAAGAGCCGCCAATCGGATATCATCTGGAATAACATCATTGCTAGCATCGCTCAATGTCTTTCTATTCAATCCTGCCGCATTAAATGTTCTTGCAGGCATTCCTGCTACGACAGAAGCCGCACTTGCAAGACCACCGCCAAGTGAGTGTCCTGTAGTGATGAATTCCAATACTGGATAATTTTCTTTCTCTTCTTCCGCGGGGATCAACTTTCCTTTCAATGTAACTTTTCTCCCTTTAAGTTTACTGATTTCATTTGCAATTCGCATGGCAGTTTTATACTGTGTTGTGAATTTGATTTCGCCGAGTGCTTGCCAAATGTTTTCAATGACATCCTCAAAGTCGTCCGAGCCGGCAAATGCAAGGATATATCGGGAAGTGTTGCTAGTTTGAGCAATATAGTCCCGATACATCGCGGCTTTGAAGCCCGTTGGGTTTTGACCTTCTTGTGTCAGTAATTCCGCTATATCAGGCGAAATTCCCAAGTCTACTATTTGCTGTTGTGATAGACGTTCCAAGCAGAATTGAGGAAGGTCTTCGTGATCATACACTCCTTTCGCCGCAAGCAGGCAACGCAAGTCTTGCGATTGCAAATTTTCGTTGAGGTTTATCTTGCTATGCCGTAAGCGGTAAAAGAAACTTGGGTTTTCAACCACCAGATATTTTACCTTGTCGGAACACCAGTCAGCCCCATTGACAACGAACGTCGCCGTAATAAAGGCATCTGGCCTTCCGTTTTGTTCCACATCATGCCATTTTTTATAAAAGCATTGCAATCCGCCTGCGACGTAAAATGAGATGATACCCGTACTGGAATTATAATTGAGATATTTCAATGAGTATGGTGTACCACCATTCAAAGAGCTTGTTGTTTGATCCTGATCTTTATCGAAACGTCGTAGATTGATTGTTCCTGCTACTCCACTCGCTGAATAGTCAAGTTTGACCGCCAAGTTGGCTATGCTCTCTTTTCAATGCACAAATACACTCGCTGCCAAAGTGCGATAAGTAAATCTTGCATGGTAATTCTAAACGCCAGATAACAAAACGCAATACGTAACCAAACCCAAAAAACATCCATTACTATAACAACGCCCCATGGAGCAATACAAGTTGTAGTCAGAATATTCAGTGCAAACCAGTAACAAAATTTTCCTAGCCTTTCAATAAAACAACGGATAGAAGCGTATCGCGTTATTAGAATTGATGCCTCTGTGGACTGCCAAAATAGGGCATTCTTTTTATGTTTTCCCATCGGTTTGTTCTTCATTGCTAGATAACATGTAACCATGAGCCGTTGCAAGAGGATTAACATGATCAAGTAAAAAGTGAGAACCATAGACATAGCATAGAGATCACGAGCAAGTATTTTCAGAACTTCCGAGTTCAAGGATCCATAATATTTTAGGACACGGGCAAAATTATCGAAAAAACCGAAATTAATTGGGTCCAAAAAGCAAAATGGAATAATGCAGATGTAAAGACACCATGTGTAAGTTACAAAAAAACGGTGGATACCGCCGTAAATTGAGAGAAAATGTCTGTTCTTTCGAAGAGAAAACCCAATGATTTTGTTCACTTGATAAATTGTGTACAAAATCAAAAAAAATGCAACCGACTGTAAATAAAGAGACTCTTCAAATTTTGGTTGATAACCTTGTGGGACACTAAACAAAAAATTTGGAGTCAAATATCTTGCAAGAATAAAAAAGAGAGCAACGCACGCGTATCCCTCTAAAATAGAAGATAACAATGTTTTCCACGTCATATCCTTGGCAGACGCGACAGTGAAATTCTCTTGGGAACTTTTGGATAAATGCATGTTATTGTCCATAATTGAATATAACAATGTCCAAGGAATCAGAGGATTGAGAAGACTCCTTGGACAAAACCAACCTTTGAATAATTTTATCGCATTCACCGCACCTCGTCAAGAGGTAACCCTTGTGCCATGTGGATAGATTTTCAATCTTGGAGTGTTTCAGAATCAAAACGCATACGGTGTCGTGCCGATCCTGACCGTTCCTGCCGCTGTTAGATGGCGATCCCCACGATAGCAGATGGTACCATCTTCATCAATGATATAATTCGCTCCGATCTGTATCCCAATCGCATCGACACATAAACCTTGGAAGACCGATTTCATTTCATGACCTGGCCAGTCCACAGAAAAGGCTCCTGTATCTCTGTCGTTTGCAAAATCCTCTAACCAATAGACTCTACCAGCCGCTCTTCTCGCAACAATACTACTTCCCAGATATTCCTCTTGCCCCTCGGTAAGTTCGTCTGATTCCGTTCGATAGGCAATAATACGGTTCAAGCGACCGTTGACAATATCGTCAGAAACAAGAATATTTCTGTCGTTGTGAAAATCACGAATCGTGTTCTCGTGTAATCCTGCAGCATTAAAAGTTTCCAGTCGGTTTGGAATTATTGGCGATGCCCCTCCTAAATACCCACGAACTCCTGCCGCCGCCGATGCCAGCCCCCCACCCAATGAATGACCGGTAATTGTCCAACCAGAATACTTTTTGAACGATGTCGATTCATTAACAGACACGAAATTTATTGGGAGATTTATTCCGATGGTCATGGCATCGTCATATTGTGGAGTACGAAGACCTAAACTTTGAGCAACATTACATACCCAGTCGGGGGCACTCGAACCATGAATGGCACCGTTGTTTAACAAATCGAGTGCCATATCAATTCTTTCACGAAGTCGACTCGCTACGGAGGCCCGTGGTGGTACGGCGATATCAGGCAACGTGTCAATTTCGTATTGTGTAAACAATCCAGAACTGACGAAAATCGGTCTTGCCAAGTCAAGTGGATCACTCCCTTGAAATGCGAGAATAGCATTTCCCGCAATATGGTCGTAATAAACGCACACATTCAGACCATTGTTATTATTGGCACCAATCAATGCTGCAATATCAGGAGCGAATCCCATCGCCTCGAGTTTTTCCTGAGCATTGACCCATTCCAAAGCGAACTGAGGTAAATCCAAACTGGTCGGCTCTGCGTGGGATTCCGCTGTATCAGCACTCGATCCATAAACACCGTGTGCGGCAAACGCATGTCGAATCCTCGGAAAGCGTAAATAGTTATTCCAAAAAGACCCTTTACTCGAGTTTATGTATTTGAGATGGTCTTGTGCGATCACTGCCTGATTAACCTTAAGCACTGCTTTGATGACAGAATCCGGTTTGATATTGAATTTAAAGGGATTGTGCCATTCACTTGCAACAGTGTGCTTCTGTCTTGGTACAACGTACAATGTTATGGTTTGATTAGAGTCATCGTTCATGAGTTGGGCGGGGATATAATCCTGATCAGGAAGCAATTCCTCATAATTACCATTGGGTAATTTCTTATACAACTGAATTGCTCCTGGATAGGGTATACCACTCCAATGATTGTACTTGAATTGAATTGTTACTGAAGTTGTCGTAGCAGTTACATGCGTTCCAAAATCTAGAACCAAAGGATAGTATCGCAGTGACTCCACAATGGGCGGATCCAATGTATCGAACAATGGATCATTACAAAGCATAACGATTCCCAAACCATATTTATGATCTTTATAAAGTTTTTCACGGGCAGTGCGTTTCGGCATCATCGGTTCAGAATTAATCGCTGTGCCGTCAAAATTGTCTGTATTCATACAGAGTTCGAGTAATAACAACCCAACCCTCACATTCGCTTGGTCGTATTGCTGTGGATAGACTTGACATGTCGCTTGGATTCTGAATATCGGCGCATCCGGCAAACTTTGGCGCTGTGCAAAATCGCTTCCTGTCTTAATAACACCCGTTGCGGGATTGATCGTGAACATAAGAAAGTTTTCTTCGTCATCATCTTCAGCATTGAATGACCAATTGCCATTGGGTTTGAGATAGAGTTCCTGACAGAGTTCATCTTCGAGCACAAAAGCGTATGTCACGGGGCGGTGTGCCGCGACATCAATCGGTGTATTCATTGTGACCGGCGTTCCAGCAGAAGCATGACGACAGACATATCCTTGATAACTGTCAGCATTGATGGGCAACGGCTCATTGGGATCGTTGTCCACATCCGAAATGAACTCTGATGAGGACGAACTCGAACTGCTCGACGAACTGCTAGAAGTAATGTGCTATGATTCAGACGAAGCCGGAATCACGGTACATTGCGCTCACGAATGTTTTCAAAACTCGCCTCAATTTTGTCGCGAACTTCTTTTGGCCACTTTTCGTATGGTATGCCTGGTATCTCATCCTCTGCAAGTGTTGCGATGACCTGCTCGATTTCCGGTATCTGCGAAATGGTAGCAATGTTGCCTAACACTTGAAGCCAGTGGGAGAATAATTCGGGTTTACGGAAGTCACTTACCATGAACGAAAGCAACTTCGTCACATCTTTCGGATCACGTCTAATATTCGCAAGGTACAGTTCAATTTCGAACAGGTATTGCTTTTCCAGTGGCAGATTATCATTAAAATGTTTCTCTTTCCATGCTGTTATTGCCTTTTCGATTTCGGGCATCTGTGAAACGGCGGCAATGTTGCTGACCAAGCGAAGCACAGGCTTAAGCAGCCTTCTTTCCTCATCTTGACTGAGAAGCAAAAGTAGTTTCGGCACATCCTCCGGCTCACGCCGGATGTTCGCAAGGCACATGGTGACTTCGGCTTGGAAGGTTTTTAGCCACCAACTATCAAGCAGCATCTCCTTTGTCCAATTCTCGATTGCTTTTTCAATCTCCGGTATCTGCGAAACGACGGCAATGCTCCCCACTGCACGGATTATGTGATAAAAGGACTCGAGATTATCATCTGCGTTTCTGAAGACTCGGTGATTCTCCGGCATATTCAAATATGTGTCAATGTCGTTAGCGCCAAATTTTCGCTTTATGTCATTGATTGAATGGATATAAGCATTTTCATTAACTATCGAAAGTAATTTTGGCACATCCTCCGGCTTGCCGATGTCGGTCATTACACGGCAACCGATGGAAACACTGCCACTTCCTCTTTCAGAATGTGCAAGAGACTCTAAAATAATCCTTCGCATTTCCTCAGAGAAACCGTTATCATCGTTTTTTTTGAATCTGTTGATGATAGAATAAACCCTGTAGTCTTCTATATGTTCCCATGCCATTTTGACAAGCAACGGCTGAATGGATTCTCCCAAATCGTCTATTTTTTTACTGACGATATACCCTTGCTCATCCGGGGCATGGGTACAAGTACAATCGTAATTGACAAGCATTCTCATTTCTCGCTCGCTGAAATCCACTGAGGAAGATGCCACCTTAGCGAACAAGTCAGCATCCGGAAATTCTAGGGAAGGATTGCGATAGTGTAGATTTCGATTAAGAGTCTGCGAAATTCCCATGGAATGACAAGAGATCAGGCACATTAGTGCCAGTAAACACATGACCATTTTCTGAGAAGTTTGGGCCATAATATAGTCCTCTTTTATATTTTATGTTCCTCGGCTTTGTGTGCAAATACAGCCCTGGCACTGTACTACTCACCGCTATAAAATTGACCCGGCGCAGCGATAGTATGTAGTGCTGTGATGCTTAAAATTCTGGGAAGTGGCAAATTGGGACAACCAATCCGGCGGTTCAAATTTTATGCGGAGGACAGTATTTGCATTACCGCCACCGCGAATTCACCAATATGCCGTACGCACAGCTGAAGTGTAGCAATTATCCCATCAAAGGTCAACCCCATTTTTTCAGAATTTTACCGAATGACAAAAATGCCTCTTGCCAGTTATCGAAGCCCATGTACTTGTGCAAGGGGACATTTCAGACATGCCCCTCGCTACAAGACATGGTTACACTGCCATATCAGCAAAAATTATCCACAGATTCTGATAGAAGCTAACTGTCAAACAGTGTGAGGGTCAGCAAGTATTTTTCCTTCTTCTTCTTTACTAAACCTCTTTGTAGATGTGGGGGCATTTGTTATCGAAGTCGCTCCAAACATCAGCCGAAAATGTTCTGCTGGATGCAATAAACTACCTACACAATGTCCCAACTCATGTGCTTCAACAAATCCCGGTAGAACATACACATCTTCAGATTTAGGCTCTACCGCAATAAAGAAATTATAATAATAGTCCTTGTGGACTTCATTATTCACAAAATAGTTCTTGCTAACAGCAAATCCTTGCGAATTTTCTTTATCAAGGAAAATTATGGTATTCACGTAATAGGCGTTCACTTCGCCTTCACTGCCAACTCCTTTGATCAACGCTCTCGCTTCCTGATGTAATGTGTGTGTAATACCCCCAAGTGCTCCGAATGCTTCAACTGTCAGTCCATCAGAAAGATTAACTCCCACTGGTTGATCCACAACAGTTACTTCCCAATCGATCCAGACACCCACTTGAGCATAACGTTCGCGTACAATTTTCCATTGGGCTGTGACTGCGGCTGGTGAAATCACTGGAATACTCATACCTGGCATGATAGTGGAAGGTGTTTTCAAAATAAACACGTTCACCGTAACGGTTTTTATGCGTTCGACGGGGGCGGAGCAAGTAAAAAATTCATCAGGCTCGGCAGGATCGGGGATATACTTCACCACAAATTTGCCTCCCAGTTGAATTAAATACGTTCGGGCATTATTCGCCGGATTGCTTCCGTTGTTCGGGGCACCTGCATCGCCTTTGTCAACGGTATCGGACACAAGAATAAAACGATGATCCTTGTTGTGAAATTCTCCGGTCGGATTGCCATTGTCCAAAATCTCTGTCAAAACGACTTTTGTTTCGGGATTATTGTAGTTGGCATCCTCATTTTCAACTGTGCACACCGTGACATAAATATACCCATCCCCCTTTTTAGAATAATCCTTCACTTTGATATAAAAGGAGTCCTCGTCCGGATTGATCCATTCGGTTTTAAGTATATATATTGTATTAGGGGGAGTAGGTGTATCAAATGAATTTTCCCATTTTGCTACTTTTAACTTATGAATTTCGCTGTCATCTTTATTGTGAATCGTGATTGCAACAACACTACTCGAACTGCTCGACGACGAAGCACTCGAACTGCTCGACGAACTACTAGAAGACGAGGAACTCGAACTATTCGATGAACTGCTAGAAGACGAATAATTCGAACTGCTCGACGAACTGCTAGAAGACGACGAACTCGAACCGCTAGAAGATGAGGAACAGTTGCTTTCGTCATCATCGTCGTCATCATCGTCATCGTCGTCATCACCGCCGTCATCATCGTCGTCATCATCGTCGTCATCGTCATCGTCATCCTCATCATCGTCATCATCGCCGTCGTCATCATCACCGTCGTCGTCATCGCCGTCGTCATCATCGCCATCGTCATCATCATCATCATCATCATCGTCATCGTTGCCGTTGCCATAACAGCACGAACAGGAGCAAGAGGAAATGCTTGAAAAACTGCTGTAGGAGCAATTGCAACTAATCATCTCGTAATCCACATAAGAGAATTCGCAAATATTACATTCGCGAATAACACCCCTGGAAAAATCGCAGAAGGGACACATTTCAACTCCGGTGTTAACAAAGTCGTGTTCACATGATCCGGCAGGATTGCAATGGCAGTTACAATGACAACATCGCGACGAACTGCTCGATGAACTGCTTGAACTGCATACACAAGACACACTATTGGAACTCGCATAGGAATATCCGCATTTGGTACACTGATAATATATGCCCGCCGCATATCCGCAGTCAGGGCATACATTATAGCCCGAAGAACTCATTTCATGGTCACATTCAGATGAACTGGACGATGTATATGAACTGCTCGAACTGGACGAATAGGCCGAACTCGACGAACTGCTTGAATAACTGTAATAACTACTAGACATAATAATTCTCCTTATAAAAAGTATTTTGACTCCGCAAGGGAATCGGTTAGTAAATAGACAACGGGAAACATTTGTTTTCAACGGTTGGAGTCTAACATGCCGTTTACCAACAACCGTCAGCAAAAATACTGACGGTTATAGATAACAAGCATGTTAGACTCCAATTCAGCACGGGCAATAAGCAACAAGTTCGCCTGTGCAAACATAGAACCTCTTACAATGAGGAGACATGATCCATTCATTAACACTTGCCGCTCCGATGATTTTGAGTCCCTACAAAACCGTTGATAAGACATCATGCCGGATATTTTTACTCCGGCTCATTGATTCACTTCCCACCTCACAGAACAAGCGGCCGTAAGACGCGTCGTTTTCCGGGAGGTTTCATCCTTTATCATAACACTACCATAATACGACTATCATATTGACATGAGAACACAATCATTTCTAACCTTTTTGCTCCTGTTTGCCGTCAATAGTGCTGCACAAGAATTGATCGGGCCAGAGAAGATACCGCTAGGTACATTGGCCTCGTTTGAAGTTGTTCCTGCACAAGAAGCGTCATGGTATATCGTGACACCTTCGCTAGACAGCGGGAATTACCAAGTAGATACAGGCCAGTCCATGATTTATTTTGCCAGTCCCCTACAAGGACGTTATACCGTCATTGCCGGAATTGTCATTGATGGAAAACCGGCACTGCTTGTCAAAACATTTGACAACGGCGAAGACGACAGAACGCTTCCGATACCCATACCTCCGGTCTCATCATTGGAAATGTGGATTAAAACAGAACTGACGATGTTCGTCGAAAGTGAAAACTTTAACTCGGAAATACTTCTTGTTGCCGAATGTTTTGAACAGATTGTCCAACGGATCAATACAGAAAACATTCGTACCGTTCAAAATGCTCAAGCGCAACTTCAAATTGCTCTTACAGGAACATTAGCACTCGCATCACCGACGGCGGTAACAGAATGGACTCCATTCCTTTCTGCATTGAGTCAACGCTTGGAAACAGAACTGGGTGATAAGATTGATGATCTTGACGAAGTAAAACAGATGCTACAAAAGATAAGCGATGTGATGAAATCATTTGAACGGCCTCATAGCACATCAACACATGAGTTGAGAATAGTGCTGCCGAATATAGATAATCCTACTAACCGAGGGCAAGGTACACAGAATCGTGTATTCCGCCCCCTCCTAACCCGATAGAACACGATGAACACTTTTATAAAACATCAATTTCCCTTAGATGACTGGATGCCTGAAAGCGAACCCGATTCCGGTTTCGCTTTGTGGAATGACCTCCAAACAGTATCTTATGATGAACATGAGCAGCGTGAGATTACTACACAACCGCTTGTAGTGTCATGGGATCAATTTAAAGTACGAGTAAACGTACAGAAGAAGATTCGCGACTCTCTGCGAAGACAAGGTTTTTGTTTTTGGCCCTGGGTGATCAGCAAGCACTTCAAGATTGATTGGCAAGATTTTAGTCAAGGCAGCCGCGGCTCTTGTGCGGGATGTGCAACGAACCATGCTGTCAATGCTATGTTACTCACACATCTTGCCGATGGTTACAAGTTCCAGTACAAGCGGTTCAATCCATATCACACTTGGGAACTTGGTAAGAGAGATGCGGGAATTCGCGGAGAAGGAGCCTCGCTTTCTTCGATGCTTACTTCTGCGAACAGACGCGGCATGTTCGATGTGGCGAAGGTCGGCACTTATGAAACGGCTCTGCGTCATCCGCCGAGATATACTGAAGAACTTCTTGCACATGCAGAGAAATGTCAGATAGGTGCATGTTATCTTGGACATTTTCGCGGACGCGAACTTGCCCGAGTCGTCTTCGATTGTGTGGCAGCGGGATTTCCTGTGACATTTGGAAACAGTGTTGCAGTGCCGCGGCAAGTCAATTATGTCGGCAAGATCAAAACTGCGATTAATAGCGGCAATTGGATGCATGCGACTGCACGAGTTGCCTATCGTAAAGAATCGGACGGCACTGAATATATTGCCCATCAGGGTTCTTGGGGTAAGTTTTGGGAAGCCGGCAAGTATGAAGGAGAACCCGCTTCGATTATTTGGGAAAGTTTTAACACGTTTGTTCAGCAATGCAGCGGCAGATACGCAGATGCCTTTGCGGTCAGTATGGTCGAAGGAGATTTTGTAGAGAAAACTGGTTTCGATTTAGCACCCGTCAGAATTACCCGAAAGGAGGTGACACTATGAAAGAATTTTTTGAACCCCATGTGATTGTCTCTCTTGCTATTATTGTCGGCACACTTTCAATGGTGGCGATAACGCTCATTATTGTTTTGCGGGACAAGATATCGGGAGTCCATGTGTCCCGTGCAGGTGTAGAAATCAGAACGAACGATATGTCGGCTTGGAGTAAGGTTGTGGATAACATTGAACGAATTGACTCGAGCACATGTAAATCTATACGGAAAGCAACGTCGGGACTGGCAATCCTTGATCTAGAGAAACATGAAATGTCCGCCGATGTCATGTTGGTGATTCTCAAAGCGAATCAACCGTTGATTTGTGCGGCTTATGAAAACCACCATACACGGGAACTGCTCAACAACGGCGGTGATGCCTACATCGCCGACAAGACACGGGATATTATTGAGGTAGTGCGGTATAGCCGCACGCTTTTTTCCGAGTTGACGAACAAAAAAGCGGAAGCCTTTGCTTGCCTTTGGCTCAAAAAAATACTGCTGCCGAACCTTCGCCGAGCATGTGTAGAGAAAGTGACCTATTATACTGCAAAGATCGCTCTGAGCGGTATGAGCAAGAGTGTAAAAGAGATGCTTATATTTTGCCGGGATAAGAATGAACGTTATATCAAGTGTATTGATAAACTGGCAGCACGCATGGACATCGATGAAAAAATTGCCTGTTTTTATCAGTCAGAAACAAGATGAGGTGAAGGGTGAAAACGAATCAAAACATTTTCAATTTGGCTTACCGTTATACTCGTGCATTGTCCCGCTGGATCAAAGCGGGCCGACCGGTGCGTAGTGAAGCGGATATTGAATGGATATACGAGATGTATTGCAAGCCGTGTGAGGTTTATGAGAACGGCAAGTGTGATCATTGCGGCTGTGCGGTTAATCTTTTGAGGTCAGCCACACAGAATAAGATTGCCATGGCCACAGAGGAATGTCCTTTGGGTAAATGGAAGAACAATAAGGCAAAAACCGATCACATTTGATTGTACGCGAGAGAAAATCGAAGACTTCATGAAGAACGAGGCATGTGAGCAATGCAGTATTTGTCCCGAAGAATTTCAGTACGCCGACATGTATGAAAAAATCAACGTGTTTGTCTATCCCCTAAACAAAAAAATTTTTGTGGATTCCCTAACTATGACCAAACCTAGAATCAAAGTCCTACAGTTCATGTACGGAACTCAAGAGTATTTTCTGTGGAGCGAGTGGATCAACCGCCGTTATTGCGAGCGGCATGGATACGATTACGTTGTCCGGTACGATGAACCGAGGAAAGACCGGCATGGCGTGTTTGTGCGTCGTCAAGTCTTATTTCATTTCACGGTTTATTCTGCCGACCTGCCCCTTGTTTTCCTGGTGTGTTCGGATACAATTTGCACATGGTTGAGCCAGCATCGAATACGCCAGAAGCGTCAATGGAACGCCGACCGTTGAGTCACGACGACTTTTTCACCGGAACATTCCAAAAGAAACGGTTGGCGAAGGCGTTTTTGCGGATCGCGTTACCCAGCGAACTGCTCGCATGTTTGGACTTGGAAGGCTTGATCGCAGAACCACGACACATCACCGACGAGTTGTTTAAGAAACTGATTGCTGACGTGATTTACCGTGTCCCGATTAAGGGAACAGAGAAGTATGTTGACTTTTTCGTGATAACGGAACATAAAAGTTACAACGATTTTTTGACAATATTCCAACTGTGGGGTTACGTTTTGCATGTGATTCGGCAGGAATTTAAGGAAGCGGACGATGCGAAGAA
>Ga0099364_10008530_pt1 | contig 14416 bp, 16 predicted proteins | sample TergutTh196P3_FD_73070 | JGI IMG/M metagenome (GOLD analysis project Ga0099364, IMG submission 73070) | Microcerotermes parvus P3 segment gut microbial communities from Pointe-Noire, Republic of the Congo - Th196 P3 | ecosystem: Host-associated > Arthropoda: Insects > Digestive system > Gut ... | reverse complement strand
CGCGCCCACTCGCGACAAAACCCCCGCCAGTACTCGAACCAATCGAGGTCAGTGCCCGGCTTGCAGAAGAATTCAAGCTCCAACTGCTCGAATTCGCGCGTGCGGAAGATAAAATTGCCGGGCGTGATCTCGTTGCGGAACGATTTGCCTATCTGGCACACGCCGAACGGGATTTTCCGCCGGGTCGTGCGCTGGATGTTTTTAAAGTTGACGAATATTCCCTGCGCCGTTTCCGGGCGCATGTATATCTGCGCCGCCGTGTCTTCGTTGACGCCCTGGAATGTTTTGAACATCAGGTTGAATTTCCTTATATCGGTAAAATCAGACTTGCCGCAATGCGGGCAGCTGACAGCCTTTTCGCGAATATACGCGATGATTTTTTCTTCGCCCATTGTCTCGACCGCAACGTCCGTAACATTGTTTTCTTTATTCCATTCCTCGACAAGCTTATCGGCGCGGTGGCGCATTTTACACCCTTTGCAGTCTATGAGCGGGTCGTTGAACGTCGCTACATGGCCGGACGCCTCCCATACGCGCGGATTCATGAGGATCGCCGAGTCGAGGCCCACATTGTGCGGGCTTTCCTGCACAAATTTCTGCCACCACGTCCGTTTGACATTGTTTTTTAGTTCGACGCCGAGCGGGCCGTAGTCCCACGAATTGGCGAGCCCGCCGTAGATTTCGCTGCCCTGAAATATAAAGCCCCTGCTTTTGCACAGCGCGGTGATTTTATCCATTGTTTTTTCTGTGTTGCTAAGCATACTGTCCTCCCTTATTCCCGGTGCGCGCTTTACCGCGCAGCACTGTGTATCTGATTATACCAAAAACGGGCGAGTTGTCAATTCAGTCCCTCTATAATAAGTGCAACAAAGCGCAGACTACCGACTGGAACGAACATCACAAAGCCGAGGAATGTTGAAGTTCTGCGGCAGAGCGCGGAGCGGATTATGAGCGAAGCACCGATGGAGCGGGCAACGCCCACAAGGGGGCATGACCACAACTTGTAAAGAAAGGGAACAATCGGATAAATTGGTTGTTGCTACCGATTTATCCGATTTTCTTATCTGTAAACTCGCACATAGCAATCCTGCCGCTTATTTTGGAATCCATAGATATAATCGTTATCATTTGGAATTTTTCTCTCAGGGTCGTAAACTACGAAAAGCAATCCAACACCATCAGGAATTTTTGTTATATCCGCAGAGATTCCTTCAGTAGCAATACTTGGTGTAATTTTTCCCCGCAGATACTTTGATTCTATTATCAAGCCTTCTTCAGCTAAGTCAGCTCGATACGATGTAATGCCAAATTTTAATACAGGATATTCGCGTGTGAAAGAGTTGCCTGCGGCATCTAACAAAGCCTTGACTTTATTATTAAAGTCATCTTCATTTTTGGGTTTCTCAGTATGGAAGGTTTGGGGTATGCTTGTCCTAAGAACCCTGTCAATTTCATTAACACGAATGAGGGTTGGCGTTTTCAAATAATCCTTTGAAGACAACATTGCCAAAAATGAATTATCTGAAGTAGGAAGGCTTAAATCATCGTGCTTGTTTCCCATAGCTTTTGCACCGCGAAGCACGGAATCACCGAACCTCGAAAAGAGTAAGTATATTTCCTCTAAGCTGTCTTCAGAATTGTCACAATTCCAATGTTCAATAACATTGGATATTTCGTCAGGGTAATTTGTGTATAAATCTACGCTTGACTTAGCTTTTTCTGCACTTGCCAATCTTAAAGTGCCAAAAAGACGTTGTTTGGTTTCATTATTAGGAATGTTAAATATAAAGTCGTTGGCATACAACGCATCATATTCATCAAGTCCTGCGGCGTATGCAGCAAAACGACGGTCAATGCACTGCGAACAGCACCCGCAGTGGTTTGTCATTCCGGGTTTATTGCGTGTCGAACTACACGATACGGAGCTTGCTATAATTTCCTTCTCGTCATACTGATTAAATATGGCTAAAATATCTTCTTTTGTTTTTGAACAGTATGGTGTAAGGATTTCAAAATCGCGGTCAAAGAAACGAAGGAAATTTTTAACTAATCCCAGTGTCTTAGGGTGTGTCGTGCGGCTTGCCCGTGCATTTATTAAATCGTTTTGAGCCGGAAGGTTGATACTTGTAATGCCATTTTCATGCACATAAAATTGATGTTTATTAAAACATTCGCAAATAGCATAAGCTATAGACGAAAACAGAAACATCCTTGTCCGCTGTGTTTCCTCAACACTACCGATTATTTTTTTTATGTGGCACTCGAAGCCATATGAATGTAAGCGATTTTTATAACGAGATTGCAAGTGGTCAACAACAGCTTTTTGGGTCTTTTTGACCGAGTTGTTGCCTTTATGTGTCACAGTAATTAGATTTTGGTTTCCATATATATTAAGGTGTTCTATTGCTCCGGCAAGCGAATCTAACCCACCCGATAACAACATTACATTGGCTGTATCAGCACCATCAACAAAACTAATCTCGTCTGTAAAAAGTGAAAGCTGCCTTGCCTGCGGTTCAAGTGGACTCAAATTAGCTTTCGTAAAAACAAATTAGTATTTTCGGTCGCCTGTCATAAATTGTAAGCACTCCGACAATGCCGTTTGCAATGCGGCATCAGACCAAAATTCAATGTCAATTACGGGCATATGAAATTCAATAGTCCTCGCCCACGACTCGTTGTTTACGCTTTTACGTTCACCTCGGTTTATTAAGCGGTCAGCGCAAAAAATATGCGCCGCCAGTTGTAATAAATCGAGTATTCTTGGCGAAAGCGATTCCGGGTCAATTACGAATTTTTCATACCTTATTGTAATGTTTGCCTCAATTCCATTAAGAGGGCGATTGAGGAGATTCAATGTCGTTGCATTACATTCATTTGACTTGCATAATTCACCGCAATAAACAGTGACTGTTTTAAGAGAGGAAGAAGTCATTTGCCATCTGCCTCCCTTCTGAACTCTTCGCGCATTTTATCAAAAGATTTGCGTAAAAAGTTCGTAACATCCGTTTCGGACGGGGGAGCAGATGTTGCGTGTTTATTGAACCAACCTGCTGCGAACGATTGCATTATTTTAGATGTCTCAAACGCATGGTCAGCAATCGCATTTGTCTGTGCAGATAGAGCGGCAGAAAATTTATTAAGCTCACCATAATCGTTTATCGCACTCGCGGCGGCTCGTTCGACGTAATATTTTATTTGTCTGTCTGTGAACTCGGCAAAGAACGAACGTGCCATTTCACAAAAGGCGGCTCCATTCCCAGCAGATTGAATCGGGTTATTTGATTCGCTACCCCATAGAGTTAGTTGGTTATTTTGGTGTGCTTCATTGTATTTGATGACTGCTTGCATAGCCGCATCTTTGGCAATCTTGTTTATCTCAAGAGAGCCTGTTTCCGTCTTAATAATCCGTTGTGCGCTTGAAATTAGCGAAAATAACGACAGTTTATCATCTACAGAATATCCGTTTGCTTTCAAATATGAGATTTGGTCGGTTTGCTTGGCAGAGAAAACGAGTGTAGCTAAAAATGTTATTGCCTTACGGACGGATTCATCAAATGGCATTGCCTCATATGTTTTTTGGACTGCGGTAAGGGTATCATTCGCAATATGCGGCACAACATTAATGTCACCGCCAAACTGCGATAATTGTTCAACGATGGCATTCCATTTTTCTGTACGCGGCAAAAAACCAATGCGAACGTGACCCATTTTGCTTGCTCCCTTCTTCGTATTCATGCCAATATAATCTATCCAATTATGCGAGTAACATCATAGACACAATCTACAATTCGGTCGTTCATTCGGTTACTCAATTCACCTTGTTAAATCATTTCTATCAATCGCTACTTTAATTCACGGCAATGAATATCCCATCTTTTTCTCCCGCCAGTTGTTCAAGTAAAATTCGTTGAATCTTGCTTGCTCCTTTAGATTCGGCGTTCGCCAATATCTCTATTTTCCAAAATCCATTTTCCTCATCAGGCGTGAACAAAAACAACAAATCACATTTGCTTTTTTGCATAATCTGTTGATTGTCATATCTGGCATCGTTTATATACGCACCGGCTGAAATAATTTCAAACATATCCGCACTAACGATTTCTTCTGTGTCACTCCACTCACCGCCATCAAGTTTGCTCACACTCGGCGAAAAGTTCATAAGCCAATGGATATAGCCTTTAAGCCTAATGCCAATATCAGATTCTAAGTTGTTGCCACGCTCTTTTGATTCAACGACAAACAAAATTGGCTTGCTATTCGGGATAAACAACTCTGCAACGTGGTCGGGACGTTTTCCGGTTCCGCTCACACGAGGTAATGACAACCAACGATATTCGCAATTATCAACCCATACAGAAAACCCGCTCCAATCACCGCCCGGTGGATTACACATACCTTCAAACGTGTCTTCAAGCAAATATGAAAACATATAATGCAACACAGTATCAACGTCATCTTCACGATAACCGTTAGGAACATTTGAGATAGCCGGTATGACAAATTCGCCAGTCCGTCCTTTTGAAATATACCTTTGCTTGATATTACGATTGTCGATAAAGTTATTCGCAATTTCCGATGTATTCAATAAAGGCGCGTCCAACAGGAGAAAATCGCTTAACGATAAGAAGGCTCGCCAAAACCCGCTAATTTCAGAAAGACGCATTGGGTCAGATAGAAGCAACCGATAGTTCCGTTCAATCAATGGGCCGTAAACATAGGAGAGAACATAGACTTTTTCCGAAGTCAGCATAGCTACAAGCGGTAAAACGCCTCTGTCCGGTCGATTATCGTCACCTGCGGGCTTAAAACCTTTTATCATGCAAACAAGGCAGTCCTCTGAAATCGAATTGAGGACATCAAACTCAGAAGCAATCGTTGGATATATCTGTTTGAGTTTATTAACGAAGTCGGAAATCCTGTCTGATGGCAGAAGTCCAAACGGCAAGTCCTTTGAAGCAACACCAACGCTCATTTCCCGAATCGCCGCAGAAAAATCTGCGATTTTACTGCCCTTTGCTTCTGACTTTTGTGCGGTCTTTTTTGCGAAATTGAAACCATCGGTCTTTCTTTTTGAGTATTCAAGAATGTCCGTATCGGTATCGAAAATGGCTTGCCAATCGTCCACGGAAAAACTGTTTGTGCCACTTCCACGAGAAGCCAAAAATGTTACCACGCTAAAATTGTTTTCCAGTATTTTCAATTCGGTTTGAGCAGTAGAAACTCCGAGCATTTTTTCGACGATGAAGTCACACACAAGCGTTTCAGAAAACCATTCGTTATCGAATGTCTCGAAAATTTCATCGGCTTGCCTAAACTCCTCAGCTTTTATATATGCTTGTGCGACAAACCCTCCTGTTTGCTTTGAAAATGAAATATAGCTGAACGGTACAGCCGGATTGGGGAATCGTAACGCCTTGCGTTCCCTTGTTTTGCTATTAAGCTCGTATTTTACAAAATCGACAATGTAAATATACGGACAAGCTGTACGTCCGATAGAATACGCTCGACCGCTTCTTTGCCACGCTTGATTGCCCGCCTGTAACGCACTACAAAATTCAATGGCGAAAAGAATGGCTTCACAGTCGTTTTCGAGCTTGGTAACGACAACATCGGGTGTTTCATCTAAAAAACTCCCGTTGGCTTTTAGTGCGTCAAAAACATTGGAGTTCCACCGTTGGCTACGGTTATCTTTTGAAAAACCGGGGAATATTTCTATTGCCCAACAATTCCGAGTTCCAGCGCACTCGAAATCTAATTCTACCGCAAGACAAGCGAGCGATGAAAAAGTCTTTTTCATCGAATACACTACTGCGTTCCGCATTATGTAGTTGATAACGCGCTCACACTCAACGATATTGTCGCCATGAACTCGAAATAATTTCCGCATCATTATTCCCCTTAATAATTAAGATAAAGCGATTCAAAAACAGTTTCAGACTTCTTATCCATAACTTTTTTGAAGCTCGAATTTCCTGACGATAACATCAAATGACGTTTATATAATTCTTTTGGTATCTCAACAGAATAATCCGTATCACCACGCTTGCCGTCAAAAGATAAAGCGTACTTAACCCCTCGTTGGTTAAGCCAGTCGAGATATTCGAGGAAACGCTCATAATCAATCGTTCCGTAGTAACGACCCTTGGTATTGAAATAGGGAGGGTCAAGATACACAAAATCGTTTTCCTTAACATCCTGTGTCGTTTCCCAATAATCGCCATTTCTAAAATCAATTCCCTGCAACCGCTCCGACCAAATAGCTAAAATTGATTTAAGGCGCGAAGGATCAATACCTTTACGGGTATGATGTAAAGAATTGTTAAATTCTCCGTTTTTGTTGAAGCGAATAAGCCCATTAACGCAAGTCCTTGAAAGGAACAGTAGGTCAGCGGAGTCTTGGTTTTCATTAAAACTATCCCGAATTTCATAAAATACGAGGTAGCTCTCGTTTTGCAAGCGTTCCCAACGCTCTCTATATTGCTCGTAAAGTTCTTCGTAATCGTTTTGGATTGCTTTCCATAAATTGATAAGCGGTTCGCAAATATCGCCGCAAACACCATCATCGGGAGATACCGTATAAGCAACAGAGCCACCACCAACAAACGGCTCATAGTACCTACCAAAACGTGGCATATTGTTGAATATAGTAGTTGATTGACTGCGTTTACTACCGCTCCATTTAATCGCGGGTTGGATATTTTTCATTATTGGCATCCTCCATTAAATTGTTTCCAACAAAGATAGTTGGTTCGAGAGTTCTGTGTCGGCAAGTCGGGTAATTGAGCTTTCATAATACTCGGCATCAATTTCAAAACCTAAGTAATTTCTTTCAGCAAGTTTCGCGGCGACACATTCACTGCCTGACCCACTAAAAGGGGTCATAATTAAATCGCCTTTTTTACTACTAAGACGAATCATACGGTCAATCACCCTAAGCGGCTTCTGCGTGGGGTGTTTTCCGTGTTTGCTTTCATCGCCTTGTTTATTATTCGGAATATCCCATACGGTTCTCATTTGTTTGCCGGGCGTTTTTAATCCATCTTCAGGGAAGGCACTCTCTTTTGCGTAATCGTAATTAAAATAATATTCTCTCTTTTTCTCGCCCTTGTTACACCAAAGAATGGTTTCATGGCTTGCCGTTAGACGTCTACCGGACAAGTTCGGAAACGCATTCCGCTTGTACCAAATTACCTCATTGATAATCTCAATTCCGAGTTTTTGGCAAATCACATTTATTATCCCAATGTTGTGGTAAGTCCCAAAAATCCACATAGAACCAGTCGTTTTCAAAATGCGCTGTGCTTGTAAAAGCCACAATTCAGTAAACTGCATATAATCCTCAAATGGCATATCGTCCCAATGCTGCATAACCTTGTTCCAGTTTCCTCCCATACCACTAAGAACTACACTATTATCCCATTTCCAAACGCCACCTTTTGAAAGGTTATAAGGAGGGTCAGCAATAATGAGGTCAACGTAGTTATCGGGCAAGACTGACATACCAACTATACAATCTTGATTTATTACAGTATTTATCGGTGTATTATTCATTGTGCGATTTCTCCAATTCCATTATATCGTCCAAATCCACATCAAGAGCAAGGCAAATTTTAATGAGAACATCGGTATTGACATTTTCGCCTTTGCCGAGTTTGGCAAGCGATGAATGGCTTATCCCCGATAAAGAGCAAAGGTCTCCCTTTTTCATCTTTCTGTCAAGGAGTAGCTTAAACAGCTTTATGTAGCTTATTCTACCGTTAGCATCATTACCGTCCATGATACTGCTCACCATTCCTCTCGCCCTCAAATACCACTTTTTAAGTATAACACAGAAAATGTCGTTTGACAAGAGCGATTTCCGATATTGCTGAAATATTTTTTTGATTGCCTAATTAGTTCCGATAAAGCAACACTGTTTCAGTTTTTTATTGGAAAATTTCCGTGTCAGAAAAACAGTCCTTGACAATACAACCCGAATCGTTTGTTTCGTGGAACACAAAACTTCATAGATTATCGCAACAATCTTAGTGACGGTATAGTGTATGGGCTTTTCACTGTAGTGCCAACCTGGCGTAATTCAAACTCGTTTGCACATGGGCTGGTACGTTATGCGGAATTTGTCGAGGTTACGCCTAAATATAATGTGCCTGGTTGGGATGCCCCAATTGATGCTCAATATTTTCAACCATTATCTTAGTAGGCGTGTTGTTTCGTATGGCTGCATGTGTCGATATATTCTTATATAATAATTTTGCGGAGGTGTTTAATGAACAAAAAAATACGAATAAGCAACCCATTTTTTGTAATACCCTTGATGTTGATATGTATAAATTGTATACCAATAGCGATTAGTAATTATATCCAAAATGATATAGGGTGGGGCGTGCTTTCCAATATCTTTAATGTCGAGGGGCTTGTGGCGTGGCGGATAGCTATACAAATAACAGAGTATTCATTGCTAGTTATTATTAGTTGTCTTGTTGTGCGGATTGTGCTTTTGTGTATAAAGAAGCTAACCTTTTTTGAGTTTTTCGTAGGCTCTGTTTTAAATTTTTCTGTTTTTGCGTTCTATCTATCAGTTGTTTTAGACCGTATTTAATCCTCGTTGCTTTTTCGTATTTTGGGAGGTAAACGGCTGTGAACGGCATGACGTTTATAATAATAATGCTACTAGCCCCCTTACTTGCTTTTGTGCTTTTGAATACAGACGTTAGGGGGGCTGTTTGGGACAGTAAGGCTATTAACGCGATTAAGACTAGTAAGGTTATTAAGTTTTTATTAGTAATTTTACTGAACGCTATTAAGTATTTATTGATAGGTTTAGTAGTGCTTATCCTTGTCAATGTTTTAATGTGGAAAACAAGGTTTATAGAGTGGGTACTTATACCCATTGGCATTACTAATTTTATTCAGCTTTTGTTAATAATTTTAATATCGCCCATACTTGTAATTGTCTTAATACAGAAAAACAAGTATATAAAGCTAGTGTTTGTGTCGCTCGTTTTGGCATTTGTTTTTATGATGAGTGTAGTTATGCCCATCATTAACCCGCTCTATAGGTCGGAGGAGAAGATACGAGAGTATGTTTTAGAAATTACACCGATAGGAACGAGCATGGACGAGGTCTTGGCGGTTATTGAAAAACAAGAAAAATGGAAGCTCCGTCATGTGATTCACGAAAATGGGTATCTAAACTCGGATTACGCTTCTTCAAACTCCGAATACACAATTGTCGGCGAAAAGCATATACTCGTTCGGCTCGGTATAACGTGGTGGTTTGCGTATGGCGTTTATGCGTATTTGGGGTTTGATTCTCACGAAATGCTGATTGATGCTCGTATAAGCATACAATCTAACCGTTGAAGTTGCTCGCCTTACAGAGCGAAAAGAGGGAAGCAAATGAACAAAAAAATACGAATAAGTAACCCATTTTTTGTAATACCCTTGATATTGATATGTATAAATTATATACCAATAGCGATTAGTAATTATATCCAAAAGGATACAGGGTGGGGCGTGCTTTCCAATATCTTTAATGTCGAGGGGCTTGTAGCGTGGCGAACATCTATACAAATAACAGAGTATTCATTGCTGGTTATTATTATTTGTCTTGTTGTGCGGATTTTGCTTTTATGTATAAAAAAGCTAACCTTTTTTGAGTTTTTGGTGGGCTTTGTTTTAAATCTTATTGCGTTTATTTTCTGTATGGCAGTTGTTTTAGACCGTATTTAATCTATGAAAAAAAATACGTCATGTATAAAAGGGGCTTCGCCCCCACTATAAAGGAGGAGCAATCTTGCAACTAAACGGTGCAGAAATTTTATTAGAATGTCTGCTAGAACAAGGCGTTGACACGATTTTTGGCTACCCTGGCGGGGCGGTTTTGCCAATTTATGACGCGCTTTACAAGTACCAAGACAAAATAAGGCATTATCTGACAAGCCACGAGCAGGGCGCGGCGCACGCCGCTGACGGCTACGCGCGTTCTACCGGCAAGGTGGGCGTGTGCCTTGCTACGAGCGGCCCTGGCGCGACAAACCTCGTTACGGGCATAGCTACGGCATACATGGATTCATCGCCTATGGTGGCAATTACTGGCAATGTTCCCGTGCCGCTCTTGGGCAAGGACAGCTTCCAAGAAGTGGATATTACGGGTATTACCTTGCCGATTACCAAGCACAATTTTATCGTAAAGGACGTAAAGGACATGGCGGAAACCATTCGCCAAGCCTTCAATATAGCGCGTAGCGGCAGGCCGGGGCCTGTGCTTGTGGATATTCCGCGAGATGTGGCTGTTTCGCCGTGCAATTTTTCTGCCAAGCAAGCCGCGCCTGCACAATACGAAAACGCGAGAATTACGCCGCAAAAGCTAAAGGAAGCCGCAAAAATGCTTCGCGCCTCGGAAAGGCCGCTTATTTACGCAGGCGGCGGCGTGATTGCTTCGGGGGCTTCGCGCGAGCTTCTGGAATTTGCGGAGCTTACAGGCTCGCCAGTTTGCGTTAGCGCAATGGGAATCGGCGGCTTTCCTGCTTCAAATGACGCGTTTGTCGGCATGATTGGTATGCACGGCACGGCTGTGTCAAATTCGCTGGCTACGGAATGTGACCTGCTAATCGCAATCGGCGCGAGGTTTTCCGACCGCGTTGTAAGCAACGCCAAGCGTTTCGCCACAGGCGCGAAAATTCTGCACATTGACGTTGACCCTGCCGAAATTGACAAAAATATCCTTACCTCTCATTCGCTTGTCGGCGATGTGAAAAAGGTACTTTCCCTTTTGAACCCACTCATAAAAAAACACGAACGCACGGAATGGCAAAACCGCGTGACGGAGCTAAAAGCCGCGCTGCCCCACAGCTACAAGGAAAGCGCGTTGTTAAAGCCGCAGTATATCATTCAGCGGTTGAACGCGCTGGCGGCAGACAAGGCAATTTTCGTGACAGAGGTCGGCCAGCACCAAATGTGGGCGTGCCAGTATCTGAAAATAGAGCGGCCGCGGCAATTCGTGACCTCGGGCGGCTTGGGAACAATGGGCTTCGGCTTGGGCGCGGCAATCGGCGCGGCGGTAGCAAACCCCAACACGCCAGTAATAAATATCGCAGGCGACGGTTGTTTTAGAATGAATCATATCGAAATCGCCACCGCCGTGGAGTACGAGCTTCCCGTAATCGAGGTCATTATAAATAACCATAATCTGGGAATGGTTCGTCAGTGGCAAACGCTGTTTTACGACAAGCGGTATTCCCAGACCTCGCTGCACGGCAAAACCACCGATTTTATCAAGCTCGCGGAGGCGTACGGCGCGGCGGCGTTTAATGTAACCACGCCCGAGGAGGTAGACGACGCTATAACCAAGGCTCTTGCCCTCAAAAGGCCTGTTATTATTAACTGCGAGGTGGGCGACGATGATAAGGTTTACCCTATGGTTCCGCCAGGCGCGGGAATTGACCAGTATATATTGGAGGGCGAGTAAAATGAGGCACGTATTATCTATAGTTGTGGCAAATAACGCAGGTGTGCTTGGGCGTGTGGTTAGCCTATTCAGCCGCCGCGGCTACAATATCGACAGCCTAAGCGTAGGCACGTCCGAGGACCAACGCTTTACGCGCATGACAGTAAGCGTGCAGGGCGACGATAAGGTGGTCGAGCAAATAGAGAAGCAGGTAGCAAAGCTAGTGGACGTACAGGAGGTAGCCGAGCTTGCGCCGCAATCGGCGATTTACCGCGAGCTATGCCTAGTAAAGGTAGACGCAAGCGCGAACACACGCTCCGACATATTTAATGTAGCGACTGTTTTCCGCGCAAACATCATTGACGTGTCCACAAAAACGCTCACCATGGAGCTAACGGGCGATTTGGACAAAATAAACGCCTTTATTGAGATAATGAAGCCTTATGGCGTGACGGAGATTGTGCGGACTGGGCTTACTGGGATTGCTCGGGGGAATGCGTAGGGGGTGTGTTTTAAGGGTAATGGAACAACAGATTTATGTTAAGGGCATGGAACGCGGATTTACGCGGATTTGGCGGATTTACGCGGATTCTGTTCGTGCGAATCTGCGTTCCGTGCCTTTAAAAGAACCACATTCTATTGTCTGCTGTGCCTCGCTCCCTCTGCTTTGTGCCTCTGTGCGAACTACTGTGTGAAAAAATCTTTTAACTAAAGAATGGAAGTTATACGCTTTACCTACGTTCATTATTTGTCAAAAAGATTTTCACACAGAGGCACAGAGGCACAGAGGACTTATGATATAAAAGGTGGTTATGAAAACCATACATTATATCAAGGCAACGGCTCATTCGTAGCGGATTGCGGCGGTTTTGCCTGAAAGGAGTTTTTGCAGTTGGACACTCAAGGAAAGGACGGTTTTTGCAAATGTGATTATTTTACGGACACATTCGCGAGAATGAATTTACAGCAGCTCCGAGAATTTCTGCTGACGGGCGAAAAGCCGTTTGCGGTAAATACGGATTCTTACGAAATGCGGATTAGAAAAAGTAGCGACCCGATTTATTGCCGCTTAGAAAATAATTATAAAGACACAAACGAGCGGAATAATGCGACATCGGAGCTTGCCACAGCCTTTGCCGCGTATAGTGATGTTTACATGGAAATAGGAATGAAAGCGGGGGCGAGATTGGTGCATCAGTTGTTGTTTGTTGATGCGCCGTTGCCGTGAGGAACGGCAAACCCCATCTTACCCTTAGAGTGTCGCGGCGGATTTTCCAGCGAAACATCAACCAAAACGCCGATTGATTGCAAATACACATCTCGCCCAAGCAAAAAATCAGTAGGCACATTTAGCACATCGGCAAGTTTTACAATGCCCTGCAAAGTGGGGCTTGAATCGCCGCTTTCGTACTTTTGATAATTACGCAAGCTGGTATGGAGTGCGTCCGCTGTTTCCTGCAACGTAAGCCCTCTTGCGATTCGCGTTGAGCGTATTCTGTCATTAAGCATTTGGTTTCCTCCGACAAATTGACTTACGCCATATTGTGTCGTATAATCTGGAAAGGGTATACGCCATAGTGTGGCGTAAATGGATTCGGAGGAAATAGAGCTATGACTTGTGAAAATGAATATTGCATTTACAATAACAAAAACAAATGCCGACTGGAAAATACAAGCATTAACACCCTCGGAATGTGTGACGATTGTATTATCGTGAGTTTGGACAAGAAGCTATTAGTTGAGTTAAAAGAAACTCAGCTTCACTCTGTTGCCGAAAAAGCCAATCCCTAAAGTCATCAAGCTGTTCCTTGCTTTTCACTGCCGCCTTGCGTTTTTTCGCTTCTCTGCGAAAATCACCAAAGGCTTCCTTATAAACCGCTTCGGCGGTTTTTTGTATGCTAGGAAGCTGTTCCTCGTGATGTTGTTCGGCTTGGCACGATAGATTGCCGAAGTTGCAAGCGGCGCAGCCGCTTTTTTGTAGCTTCCGCAACCGATTAAACCAAAACTGATATGTCGCATAATAAAGTTTTTGACACTCGTCATTTTTGGCGCATTCGTTAAACTCGCGCTTGGCTTCTACCGCCTTTAGCTTGCGGCATGGAGCGGAACACAACTCATAATGACGGCTTCGGGCGAGGAAGTATCCGCCGCACACCTTGCACCTTTGGAACACCAATCGCCATTCTTCGACCTTATTCATATAATAAAAAATAATCGGCAAAAAAGACGAGCAAGCAACAATTACCTCAACGCGCGGTTTTGACAAGCGCGGGCTTGCCACCCTAAGTTTTTTTCTGCCCGAGGGTTCTTCGATATGCCACAATTCGATGTTGGATTCGCCGTCATGCGAAGCGGTTGACAGCGCGGCGGGGGCTTCGGCTTGCCACGGCTTGGCTGTGTCGTAAACTTGAAAGGGCTTGTAAAGCGTAAAAAGGCGTTCGGAAAGCCGCGCCGCGCCGTAGTTCAAATTAAAGCAACCCAAATATTCTTCCCACGTACGGATAGCGGCGAACATGGCAGACGGTTCGCCGTTTTTGTATTTCTCTGCCAAAAACTCGGACACAGGCGCGGCCATTTTCCACCGCTCCGCCTTGCGAATAAATATTTTTGCGTAGCTTTCGCACAGTGTAAAAATATGTGCGTTCCAATCGCCGCGCGGGTCGGCTTCAAATGTAAAAAGCAAGCTGCCAAGCGGCCTGACGGCATCATAATAAATCTCGCCATCGCCATCTTCCAACAAGCGCCGTACTTCCTGCGATTTCCCGATAATAATACGCTCTGTCATTCGTTTTTTGTTGAGAATTAGGGCAAAAACGACCTTGTCCCATTCTCTTTCCTTGCTTGTAAAATCGTAAATTTTCATCACACCACCACCTTGTAACAGGAATTATGTTTTGCGTGTTGTTTTGTTCCTTATACGATAGGTCAAAAGCCTTGAATAGTCAATGCAAAACCCGATATTCT
>Ga0099364_10008529_pt1 | contig 14417 bp, 19 predicted proteins | sample TergutTh196P3_FD_73070 | JGI IMG/M metagenome (GOLD analysis project Ga0099364, IMG submission 73070) | Microcerotermes parvus P3 segment gut microbial communities from Pointe-Noire, Republic of the Congo - Th196 P3 | ecosystem: Host-associated > Arthropoda: Insects > Digestive system > Gut ... | reverse complement strand
TGACAATTTGAAAGACCATCATGCAAAGGCACGGGTTAAAACCAGAATTGAACGAGCCAAAAAAGGAAACTTCGGGGATTGGTCGCCGGAAGGCGGGGAGGTTCGTGCAATGTGTATTGATTACGGCCCCGGTTACCGATTGTATTACACCATTCGTCATAATAAAATAATTTTCCTTCTGTGCGGAGGAACTAAAAGCACACAGCAAGCCGACATCAAAAAGGCGCATAAATTGATAGAGGAGATAGAATAAATGAAAACAACCAAATGGGACATTTACGAAGAACTTAAAACCGAGGAAGAAATTCAAGCGTTTGTCGAAGCTTCCATTATCGAAGCGGAAAACGATACAGACCCTAGCTTGCTTGCCCATTGCCTGGGGGTTGCGGCAAAAGCTCGCGGTATGCTGGCGGTTTCCCGTGATACCGGCATTGACCGTGCAGGTCTTTACCGTTCTTTCGCCAAAGGCGGAGACCCACGTATCAGTACTTTTGACAAAGTTGCCCGTTCTCTTGGTTATCATCTTACGCTTGCTCCTTTATCGAATAGCAACTAACTTCTTCCTTCACCCCATATCTAGTGTACTGTTGCACCTAACGACACTAGGGAAATTCGGTGACTGACACCATGGCGCGTTCCCGTTGCACCTAACGACACTAGGGAAATTCGGTGACTGACACCCCGGCGTTCCCTGTCGGGATTGGTGGTGGTTTGGTTGATTTATTGGGTTTTTCATGCTATGTTTTCCTTATAGGATGACAGGAGGCTTGGTATGACCCAGCAGGCTGAATTATTAAAAAAAATAAATACACTTCCACCCCAATACTTTGCTGAAGTGATTGATTTTGTTGGATATTTACAGTATAAAGCGCAGCAAGCAGCGGTGCCAGCCAGAAGAGAATTGACAACAGAGGAAGCGGCACAGTTTAAAGTAATGCCAAACCCCAAAATGACTGCTGAAGAAGAAGAGGAATATTTCCGCAAAAACGCTGAATGGCTTAACAGGGAAGCAATGGATGTATTTGAGGACCAAAAGTGGATTTTTGAATCAGATGAAGGGTGGGAAAAAGAATGAGGCGCGGCGATATCTTCCGGGTCTATAGGGGATCGAAATACGACCCAAAAGAATACAGGGTTTACCTCGTTGTTTCCCGACAAGAGCTCATTGACAATAAATTCCCCACTGTAATTTGTGCTCCGATTTGTTCCAAATATGAAAACATTCAAACCCAAATCAAGGTTGGTGTGGACGAAGGGTTGAAACATGACAGCGCCGTTTATTGCGATGATCTGATCAGTCTCCCAAAATCCATGCTGACGGATTACATCGGCAGTCTTCCCGCCGCTAAAATGGACGAGATTAATACCGCTCTCCGTATCGCTTTGGCTGTTGAATAATTTCATTTCCTCATTCCTCCTTGCTCACTGCTCCCTGTTAATTGCTCCATTTTCACCACCCCCACATCTAGTGTACTGTTGCACCTAACGACACTAGGGAAATTCGGTGACTGACACCGGGGCGTGACCCTTTTCTCTTGTAAGCCTCCCTTGCCTCATGCTGCTTTCTGCGTTATATTTAGTGTATGACAATAACACAAACCGTAGAAATACCGGACAGCCGATGGCTGAATATTAAAGTTCCTAATGAAGTACCGGCAGGACCAGTGGTTCTTACCTTTACCCCGGCTCCTAAACCTGCCGACTTGAATGATTGCCCCATATGTGCCCAAAACAAAAGAAAATACGACCCTGAAACAGGGAATCCTCTTTATAATGCTGAAACCATCGCTGCCATTGAAGAAGGCCGCGCCATGATGAGGGGTGAAATTCCGGCAAAGAGGTTCAGCTCCCTTGACGAGATGTGGGAAGATCTTGAGAGAGATGATCCGGACGATTTTTCCGATAACGATTAACTTATGCTTGAACCCATTTATACAACACGTTTTAGAAAACAATTTAAATTGTTGCAAAAAAGAGGTAGACAAATGATCAAACTTCGCGAGGTCATTGACTTGATTATAAATGAAACTCCTCTACCGCCGGAACGCCGAAACCATCCGCTTCACGGCAAATGGGAAGGGGCTTATGATTGCCATATTCAGGGAGATTGGGTTCTTATTTACGAACCCGACAAAAAAGCAGGCACTGTTACTTTCCATCGTACTGGAACGCATTCTGACTTGGATTTGTAATGAACTCACTGTCCTAATTCCTAATTCCTCATTGCTCCCTGCTCCCTGTTAATTGCTCCATATTCCCCACCCCCATATCTAGTGTACTGTTGCACCTAACGACACTAGGGAAATTCGGTGACTGACACCAAAGCATCACCCTTCGATGCCTAAAAAGTCCCAGGTGTCGTTGACACCAGGTGTTGGTGTTATTGCCATAATACCCTATGTATTATATAATAATATTTGAGGTATAAATATGCAGGATATATCTGAAATTAGGCAGAATTTAAACGAAATTTCACAAGTTATAGCCAAAACTGTGCCTGTGGAATCTATATATCTATTCGGCTCTTATGCGGATGGCACGCCAAGCAAGGATTCCGATATAGATTTGTATGTGGTTTTCAAGGACGAAATGCAAATGCGAGAATTGGATGCAATTACCGAGATACTTATTGCAATTTCTCCTCTGCATAAAATGCCAATGGATATACTAGGATTAAAACAAAATCGTTTTGATGGTCGCAGAATGTTCGCAACACTTGAAAGAAAAATAGCAAGGGAAGGTATAAAACTTTATGGTTAGTAAAGAGGAGATACTGCAGCAATGGCTTCATAGAGGCAAAGAGGAATTAGAATCTGCAGAATATCTTTCTACAAAACACCATCCAACGCCTGATGAAACTATATGTTATCTTTGCCAACAATCGGCTGAAAAATACTTAAAGGCTTTTATATTTTATAATGATATTGAACCTGATAAAACTCATGATTTAAAACTTCTTTTAGAAGTATGTAAAAATTATAACGCAGAATTTTCAAAATTAATTTCAAATGCATATATCTTAACAAGATATGCCGTTTTACCTAGATATCCAAATGAGCTTGCTATCACAAAAGAGGATATGAAAAACGCAATTGCAAATGCAAAAGCGGTTCAAGAATTTGTTTTGAATATATTTAATGAACCTGCAACATAACTGTGATTAGCCATCCCACCGCTCTGCGGTGAATCATCTATGAGGTAACTTTTAGGAATGATATAATGGGCGCTAACGTGCCCGGCGGCTTCTGCCATAATTCTTAATGCCTCTATACTCTCGAATGATCCCCATCTACGGGATTACAAGCGCATTGGCTACACAGCCATTGCTGTAAAATAATCTCATGTAGTTTCATTCCTCATTCCTTCCTGTTAATTGCTCCATTTTCACCACCCCCACATCTAGTGTACCGTCCGAATTTTCCAAAATATTCTCTCACAGAGGCACAGGAGTTTGTAGGAAAAGTCTCTCACAACGCTCACAGCGTTCACGGAGATAATATAAAGCTATGCAAATCGTCTGTAACCAATTAGTATAAGAGCAGAGGGGAAGCATGGCAAAATACCGAACAACTGATGCCGCAGCCGGGCAGGGCTTGTTTTTGAGTGTAAATCTCAAAGAGCAATTGCTGCCAGATACTTTTGAACATATGCTGGACGAGATAATCAGCGAAAAAATTGACACCAGCGTATTTGACCAGAACTATAAAAACGACTTAACCGGGGCAAGCGCTGTACCTCCATCAGTATTGCTCAAATTGATAATATACGCCTATTCCAAAGGCCGAAAGAGTTCACGAGGGATATGGGAACTAAGTCGTGAGAATATTGTCGCAAAAGCGTTAACCGGGGATATGGATATCCACTGGACGACGATAGCAGATTTCATATCGGGGAACAGTCAAGCGTTCAACGATATATTTGTAAAAGTACTTGCCTACTGCAATGAACTTGGCCTCATAGGCGGAGAAACTTTTGCTATAGATGGTTTACGCCTTCCATCGAACGCCTCTATTGAGATGAGCGGTACCCGCAGGCAGTTGAAAAAACGTCTTACCATGTACCGGAAGATGGCGGAAAAGCATTTAGCCAGGCATATACAGAAAGATGCGGGTATAGCAACCGACGAGGCTGCGAAGGAACGATGTGCAAAACGGCAGAAGCACCTGAGCGGCCGGATAGCAAAGATAAGCCGGTTTCTGGAAGAAGCGGAAGAAAAGATAGGTAAGGGCGGTCAAGCGATACAGTCAAATGTGACCGACAACGAAAGCGCGATGATCCATAGTTCGAAGGGGTATGTGCAGGGCTATATCGGGATAGCGGTATCTGACCAGAAGAACCAGATAATAACGAGCGCTCAGGCAGTAGGAACAGCGAATGAAGGGGAGCATTTACCGGAGATGCTGGACCAAAACGCGAAAAATATTGAGGCGGCCGGAGTAGCACCAGAAGTGGGCAAGAAACCGGCAGTGCTTGGGGACTCAAATTATTTCAGCGAAGAGAATTTGAAAGCGTGTGAAGAGCGTGGGATCGAAGCGGTCATCCCGGACGGTCACGAGAAGAAGCGGGCTGGATCTGATGGACAGCAGCAGTACGAAGCGCCCGATTTTAAATACCATAAGCAGGACGACTGGTATGAATGCCCGCAGGGAAAGATACTTGAGCATAAAGGGAAAACAGAACTGCGAAAAGGCGAGAGGGAAATATACCAGGCAAGCTTAACCGACTGCAAGGTATGCCCTGATTTTTCACGGTGTTCGCACAGCAAGAAGGCGCAGAATGAGATAGTCCAGGGAAGAAAGATTCTTGTAGACAAAGCACAAGAACAGGGCAGCATAGTCCGGGATATGCGCGAAAAGAAGGCGACAGAAGGGTTTCAGGCGTTATACGCACAACGCATCCAAATAGTGGAGCCGGTATTTGCGAATATAAGGTACTGCAAGGGGCTGAACCGTTTTATGCTACGAGGAAAAAAGAAAGTGAATGGCCAATGGCAGTTATATTGCATGGTTCATAATCTGGGAAAATGCCTGAATGAACTCAATAGAAGGAGAAATAGTGCGTAATAGCGGACACGAAGGAGATCGCTTTGTAGCTGGAGGAGCCATTTATCCCTCCTCCGTGACCTCTGTGCCTTTGTGCCTCCGTGCGAGAAAATACGGGATGGTTTTCCTACAAGCTCCTGTGCCGCTGTGAGAGGCTTTTCCTGCAAACTCCATGGGTTCATGTTAGACTGTACCGAAATATTTTCCTTGCCGGTTCCGGTTTTTTTGTGTATATTAAGATAGAGGGAACAATATGGGATTAATCTATGAGAACATTACGCTGAAGAATGCATTTGATGCCGGAGTCTGCAGCCGGGGTTTTATGAAGGAATCGGAAGTCCGCCAAATAAAGGTTTTGGCAATGGTTGATACCGGGGCTGAAACACTGATAATCAATGAAGCCATGTGCAATGAGCTGGGGCTTAAAATAGTAGGAGAACGGCAGGTAAGTATGGCAAATGAAACCGGTGATTGGTGTAAAATTACCGAACCGGTGGAAATTTACTGGAAAGACCGTTCTGCCGTTGCCAGGGCAATTGTGTTACCCGGGGCAAACGAGGTTCTGCTGGGCGCCATTCCCCTTGAAGAAATGAATGTAATGATAGATCCCCGAAGTCAGCAATTAGTTGGTATCCACGGCGATGAAATCATATACAAGGTGAAATAGCCGGTAAAAACCTCCCTTACCCCCTAAACCCCCTTATTTCAAATGCCGATAATCAAAACATGATACGAGGATGGTACACTTCAGCCAGCGGAATGCGGGCACAGCAATGGCGGCTTGATGCGGTGGCAAACAACCTTGCCAATGTGAATACCGACGGCTATAAAAAAGAAGTTGCGGCTTTTAAGGCTTTTCCCGAACTGCTTATCAGACGGATGGACGATGATGGGGTGTATACTCACCCATTTGGTTCGGCGGATGCGGCTCCGATCATTGGTAAAATGGGTACCGGAGTTGAATTAAACGAGCTTTTTACCAGTTTTGAGCAAGGGTCCCTTAAGGAAACTTCCAGCGATTATGACCTGGCCCTGGATGGTAAGGGGTTTTTTGCCGTTTCTACGCCCTGGGGTGAGCGGTATACCCGCAATGGCTCTTTTCATCTTGGTATGGAAGGCTATCTGATGACCAAGGAAGGCTATCAGGTGATGGGTGAAAATGGCCACATCAATATAAAAGCCAACAATTTTCAAATTGATAAGGAAGGCAGAATTTGGGTCAATGCTGCCATCAGCGATGATCCTAGTGTGATGGTCAGCCGTGAAGGCAATAACTGGGAAGATACCGTATTGCTTGATACCATCAAATTAGTGGAATTTGAGCTTGATCGCTATCTGGAAAAACAGGGTTCCAGCTTGTACCGAGAAAGTGATACATCCGGCCCGGCAATGGTCATGACCGACGACAGGCGGCCGCCTATTTTACAGGGCTTTATCGAGACGGCAAATGTCGACCCCGTCACCGAAATGGTGCATATGATCGAAATAAACCGGTCTTATGAAGCAAATCAGAGAATAATCCAGGCTCATGAAGCGGCCCTCGGTACGCTGATAAATCAAGTTGCCAGATTTGGTTAAAATAGAGAGGTAAATAATGGTTAGGAGTTTATGGACCGGCGCATCCGGTATGATTAGCATGCAGGCCAATATTGATACTGTTTCCAACAATCTTGCCAACGTGAATACGCACGGGTTTAAAAAAGTACGTGCCGATTTTGAGGATTTGATTTATCAGACCGTCAGGGTTGCCGGAACACCTGCCACCGAAGATACGGTTACCCCTGTTGGAGTGCAGATGGGACACGGCGCAAAACTTGCCGCTACCCAGCGGGTGTTTTCGCAAGGGTCGCTGCAGGCTACCGAGGTAGAAACCGACATGGCAATTGCCGGTGAAGGTTTTTTCCGTGTCCAGATGTATGACGGCTCATGGGCCTATACCCGTAATGGTAACTTTAAAATTGATTCCACCGGCCGTATGGTAACGAGCAACGGTCAATGGCTGCTCCCCGATATTGTCATGCCCGAAGGTTTCCTGCGCGACAAAACCACTGTTTCCCAGGATGGCCGGGTGATGACCATCGTCCCCACCATCAGCGAAACCGACCCGATTGAAGTCGGCCGTATTGAATTGTACCGTTTTGCCAACCCCGTTGGTCTTACCGCTGTCGGGGAAAACCTGTTCAAAATGACCCAAGCTTCCGGCGATGCCATTGGCGGAAGGCCCGGTTTTGAGGGCATGGGTACAATCCAGCATAAGTTTTTGGAAATGTCCAACGTAGCTATAGTGCAGGAAATGGTCAAACTCATTGTTGCCCAGCGTGCCTACGAGTTTAATTCCCGGACCATCCAGACCAGCGACAGTATGCTGGGCACGGCGACTACGTTGAAAAGATAAGAGGTGAAATGTGGAACTTGATTTTCTAGGTTCGATGCAGTTTAACAATACCCTCCTCAACGATAATGTTTTAAATCGTACCGGGGGGCTGCATTCGAGGAATGCACCCGGCAATGTGTCCGATTTTGAAGCATTGCTCAGGAGAACTGCCCCCCAGACCGCAGCAGAACATAGCGAATCAACAGCATTATCCACACCGGCAACTCTTCCTGCTTCCCGTGCCGCCGTCATTGACAGGGACAGCAAGCTCTATGAGCAGTGCGTCGAACTAGAAATTTTTATGGTCAAAACTCTTATCAGCAGCATGAGAAATACCATTCAAAAATCCAGCCTGATTGACGAAGGCTTTGCCGGCAAAATGTACGAAGATATGCTCTATGACGAATATACCAGGAACTTTACCCAAAGCGCCAACTTTGGCATGGCCGAAATGGCCTACCTTGAACTAACCGGACAACGGGGAAGAACGGTTATCAGGTAAAATTTCGACTAAACCGCATCATTTCTCTTTCCTCCTTCTTTGTGTTCTTCGTGCCTTTGCGCCTTTGTGAGAGAATATTTTGGAAAATGTTTCGGACGGTGCACTGGTAACTTCCTACATTGGTGTATACACAACAGCCAGGATCTTCACTGGCTGTGAGTCGGCGCACAATACGCGGTGCGGTACAATAGAATCGTAGTATACCGAGTCCCCGGTATGCAATGTGTCGGTGGTTGTGCCATATTCAAGTTTGAGCGTCCCGGCCAGAACATGGATAAATTCCTCTCCTTCGTGGACGGATTTTTCCTGTACGGCATTCGGCTCAATGTCAACGATAAACGGCTCCATGTGGCGGCCGTTTTTATCCGCGGCCAGGGCCTTGAAGCTCAGGCCTTTGCGGCCTGTACTTGCCGGTGCGGGCGCACCTGTATCGTCGGGAAGTCCTGTCATAAAGCGTACTGAAGATGAAGCATCGGTGGATCGGGTAATGACCGGCCCAAGCTGCTCGTTATCATCAAGAAGCGTTCCAAGGCGTACACCAAGCGCCCGCGCAATTTTAATAAGCGGGGCAAGGTCGGGAATATGCCCATCATTTTCGATTGTAGCGATCAACTCTTGGGAGATGCCGCTCCGTTCCGCCAGTGTTTCCCTGCTGATGGAATACGTGTTTCGCAGTTCGGTGATTCGTTCACCAGGTGTATGTGTTGCCATAATGAAAAAGTCTACCGAAAAATGACAAAAATGAAAAGTATGTCAAGCAGTATGTCAAGCATACGGACACTGCCTTCTTTGTTTTTCTCTGGGTATCCACTGTTCAAGAACAGTATTCAATCTGACAGTATCTATCGGTTTTAATAAAAAATCATTAAAACCGTTTTCCAAAAACATCTCTCGTGCACCGGTAGCATTGTAGGTGGTCAGCGCTATAATCGGTACATTTTTGTAATAAGTACTTTCCTCTCCCATCGCTCTTAGAAACTTCGTGGTTTCTATTCCGTCCATCACCGGCATCTTATAATCCATAAAAACCAGATCGCAATGAGCATGTTTGAGCATTTCTATTGCATCAATGCCACTTTTACACAAATAAATTTCCATTTTGTACGGAAACAACAAAGTTTTGGCTATCTTTAAGTTGGTATGTATGTCGTCAACAATAAGGACTTTCGCATCCGGCGCTGAAAATGAATTTTTTCTCATATAATGTAATTTCAATTATCCACCTTGAAGCGGGAAACTTCCTTTATTAAAATATCAATGGCTTCACGGTTCTTGCGGCTTATATCATTAACATTATTTACCGCTGAATTGACACGATGAGCACCGGCTGCCATTTCATTCATACCCGATGTGATTTCCTGAGTTGCGCTTTCCAGGTTCCCGCTTTCACGGATAACTTCTTTTGCGCCTTCAAGCATTTCCTGGGAACCGATCTTTACCTGAAGGGTTATTTCGTTTACATTACCGACACCTTGCAGTAATTGTTTGCTTCCGATGCCCTGTTCTTCCATTGCGTCACGGACCTTATCTTCCTGTTCAGCAACAACTTTTACATTTGATTCGATGGCTTCAAACTTGTTCAGTACGTTTCCTGTAGACACTGTTATTTTATCGATAGAATTTTTTATTTTCCTGAGTACGGCACCAATGGTTTTTGATTGATTGCCTGAACTTTCAGCCAGCTTGCGGATTTCGTCGGCGACAACGGCAAAACCCCTGCCGGCCTCGCCTGCGTGAGCAGCCTCAATTGCGGCGTTCATCGAAAGCAGGTTGGTCTGGCTGGCAATATTTTCCATCACTGCATTGATCTCTAAAAGGCCTTCCGATTCGCGGGCTATATCCTGTATGTCCTGAGCCACTTCGGAAAGACCGGTACGGCCCACCTCTGATGCTTCTTTAAGGCTGGTAACATTACCGGTGTTGTTGACAAGCGTTACGGTAACAGATTGAATATTGGCTACCATTTGTTCAATCGCACTTGAAGCCTGGCTGATATTTTCGCTTTGATTTTCAACATGGCCGTTGAGCTTGTTGATATTTACCACTACCTGCTCCATAGTCGCATGAGTTTCACTTACGCTGGCGCTCTGATTCAGAACACGGTCTTTGATGTTCTGGACATTGGCGGTTATCTCGTTCATTGCCGCTGCAGTTTCGTTCATTTCATTGGAAAGATCATTGCCTATTCCGGATAGATCCTGCGCTTCATTTTTAATGTTGATAACCATTGCCTTGATTTTTTCAATAGTCTGATTGAAGTAACGTGCCATAAGGCCGATTTCATCATTGGAAGTAATATTTACCTGCCTGGTTAGATCCCCTTCGCCTTCGGCAATATTCTCCAGAGTAAGGGTTACCCTGCGTATAGGATTGGCAATCGATCTTCCGACATACAAAGCCGCGGCAATGCTGATAATTAAACAGATTGCTCCGATTAAAAGCACCAGCTTCATGGTATTTTTAATTTCACTTTCAAAGTCGCTTCTTTCAATTGAAACAATGAGCTTCCAGTTGTTGTAATCCGGTATTTCCATAAAGGCGTTAATCCTCGATTCTCCCCTTTGAGTATATGAGGCAATTCCCTGCCTTTCGTCAATGGCGCGCTTTATCATATCAGAGAGAGAACGCAGGGAAGGATCGCCGGATACTTCCTGAATCGGGTTAAAGATCGAATGTACCAGCATCTGATCAGGATGGGCAATAAAATCTCCATTTTTGTTTATTAAAAATGCATATCCGCTTTGCTGTGTTGGCTTTACCAGAGCTAATGCACGATCAAGGACATCCCGGGCGTCTTTGCGGGCTATGATTAATCCGATGACAGGAGCGTGCGGCTCATTGTTTTGGAAAATCGGAACTGCCAGCATAACCGCTACTGAGTTGGTCAGCCGGTTAAGAATAGTATCCGACATGACACTTCTCCCTCTGAAAGCCGCCTGGATATAATCCCTGTCGCTTAAGTTGCCGACATAACTGTTCTCGATACTAAGGTTATATGTGGTATAGGTGGAACCGTCAGGGTATACCAGGGCCAGATCGGCCACACCTATACGGGCAACTTCCGGGACGAGGCTGTGAAAGACAATGCCTTCCCAGTCCATGCTTCGTGTTCTTTCACGGTTGGCGATTTCCCCCAGTTGGATGAGTTCGGAATTAAGGACTGCAGCGATAAGTTCTGCGCTGATCCTGGCTTCTGTGGAAAGTTCGCTGTAGGTAGCAGTTTCCATTTTATCCGTAACTACAATGTGCAATGCTATGGTTATACTGCCTATACTTGCCAATAGCACTAACCCAATGAGCAATGGGATTTTTATGCTTAATTTCATCTTAATCCTTCATACCTAACAGATAGTCAATATAGTATCAAAATAATCTCATATACCACACAAAATGTCAATAGTTACCTGACTATTAAGCAAGTATTATGATTGTTACTTTACTATTAGGATGGCAAATGACCGATTTAAGGCAAATCCTCGCTTCAAATATGCGGCTTTACCGGAAAAATTTAGGTATTTCCCAGGCAAAATTGGCGGAAATGTCCAATATTACTGATAATTATGTAGCCTTAATTGAAACCGGTAAACGTTTCCCTTCGGTAAAAATGCTGGAACAGATTGCACAAGCCCTGCAAAAGGATACTCTTGAGTTATTTTCTGTAAGCCAGATTGATGCGGCAAAAAAAAGAACCTTAAAAACGACTATTTTAACGGATATTGAAGCTATTTTAACCATCAGGCTCAATGAAATGGAATAATTGAGTTGTTTATCTTACCAGTACAAATTCCACTCTGCGGTTTCTCCACCAGTTGTCTGTATCTTCCCACGCGGCCAGGGGGCGTTCCCCGCCAAAGGTGACAAGTTCAAGGCGGCTTCTGTCAATCCCCAGCGTCACGAGATGATCGGCAATGGCGCCGGCCCGTATCCGGCTGATTTCCACGAGTTCCTGGGTCTGCTCGCGCAGCCTGCCGGCCGTATCACTGGGATTAACTGTAGGGTTTGCATGTCCTTCAATCCGCAGTCTAAAGTCACTATGAGAATTCAGAACATGGGCAATATGAATGAGCGCTTGTTCATTATCGGTAATTGTTTGTTCAATAGTATTGCTGAACATGATAGGTGGCAGCACCGGTACAGCCGCGTCCAGCGTCGGGTTGCTGTGATAAATAGAAAATTCATGTACTGCCGATGGAATTCCATTGCCTATGAATCGCGGTGGAAAAACAGGAGTAATGCGCCAATACCAACGGCCAAAATCAAGATCGGTCTGACTGACGGAATTTATTTCTACCATGCGGGATACAGCCGGGCTGCTCATATCCGCAAGAGAGGCAATTTCCAGCAGGTAAGCGGAAGCGTTTTCCACAGCAGACCAGGAAAATGGAATGAGGGATTCGTCTGAAAAAATCATGTGGGCAGTATCAACAGGGGAATGGAGTACTGCAGCAGCGGCGGGGATCACTTCCAATGTACCGGAAGGGTTGCCCAGGGGCTCCCTGCCCGTGCCGCTTGCCGGATATGCCCGCCACCAATAATGACCGTTTTCCAAGGGGATGGAAACAGATGAAGCGCCGCTTATATCTCTGGCTTCAATAATATGGCTAAACCGCCGGTCTGCGGCAACTTCAACAATCACATAGGTATCAGGGGTAAAGTTGCTTTCATTCCAGGAAAATACCACGGGGAAAGTACCCGCCGTATCCATGACCGGATTATTGATGATACTTACCGAAGAACCAAATGAGGTCATCATTATAATGGGCCTGGTACTGACTGCCCCGTCAGAATCGAGGGCCAGAATATCACCGGCTTCCATTGCCGTTCCGTCAAAGCTGGCCGTCCCTTCAAAAACGGCAAGGACAAATTCCTCTTCATTTTTATTCATCCGGGCCTGCCCTTCAATCACTACCGAAGATGTTCCGCTGGAAATGGTGATATTTCTGTTTTCAGCCGTTACTTCCAGATTTCCGCCTGAAAAATCAATTCTGGCTCCGCTTCGTCCGTCATAAAAAACCTGTATCATGGTGCTTTCGTCGAGACTCAGGAATGTAACTTCATCATCAAAAATAATGACGGCCTCGGATCGTTCGATGGTACGGATCGTATCACCGTTGTATATCGGCGAAGTCTGCTGCAGCCTGTCCCATACACCGCGATCAATAAATCTGCGCTGGGCGGTATTTTTTTTAAAACTTATTGTCCCCACCGGTTCTTCGTTGAGCTTAACAAGAATGGTATTATATTCATTCCAGAATGCCGCTGTGCAGACACCGGCTCCGGCAAGACAGAGAACAATTATTATGGTATCAATTGCGGTGAACTTTGACTTTTTCTTTTCCATACATGTCCACCATTAAAACGCCGGAAGGAAAGTTGTGGTTTACCGGCTCCCCGCTTCCTGCTTCTGCCGGATACACCCGCCACCAATACATGCCGTTTTCCAGAGGGATGGAAACCGACGCAGCGCCGCTGATATCCCGTGTTTCGGTTATAAACTTAAAATTCCGGTCTTCCGCCACTTCAACGATGACATGAATACCAGGATGATCATTGGCTATATTCCAGGAAAAGAAAACAAGAACAGGTTTTCCGGGTATTCCCTGAACCCAGGCTGTAGAGTCAAATGAGGTCATGGTTAGTATCGGAATGTTTTCGCCCTTGGTTTTTCCCGGGGCGCCAATGGCCGGATTGCGCTCTTCCCCAATCATATCCAGCTTGTTGATATCGGGAATGGGTATGCACAGAAGCGCTCGTACCTGCGCCAGCGTTTGGGGACCTTGATCCCCGCAGTCCCTGTAATTGACTACCGCGAACAATCGTACCGGTTTTTCCTTACCCTTCACCTTTACCGGCAGCATTTCTTCGGTGATAAATGTATCCCCTGCCAGTTTCCAGGTATCTTCGGTAATTAAAATATCGGTCCCAAATGTTTTATTTAACGATTCAATGCGGTTGCTTACATTTACCGGATCGCCGATAACGGTATATTCCATACGCTGCTCCGATCCTATCTGCCCTGCGGTAACCATTCCGGTATTAATGCCGCATCCAATGCGTATAACGGGATTCCCCGGATCGTTTTTTGACCGCCGGGCGTTACTATCCACCAGGGCATTACGCATCATCAAGGCGGCTTTTATGCTGTTATAGGCATCTTCTTCCCTGCTTCCGGCAGTAAATACCGTACCCCAGTGCGCCATTATCGCATCGCCGATAAATTTGTCCACCACTCCGCCGGTTTTTTCTACGCAGCTAATCATTTGAGTAAAATATTCGTTGAGCCATAAGACAAGGCGGTTTGATGCATCATCGCCGAAATTTCCGGTAAAGTTCTCGGTTATTTCGGTAAAACCTCTTATATCGGAAAATAAAATTGTTGCATGCCTGGGGAGGCCGCCGGGTTTAATTTCACCGCGCATGGCCCTGACTGCAATATCTTTATTGGTAAGACGGCCGAAAATATTCAGCGCGCGGGACATATTGTTAAAACTTTCGGTTA
>Ga0099364_10008528_pt1 | contig 14420 bp, 15 predicted proteins | sample TergutTh196P3_FD_73070 | JGI IMG/M metagenome (GOLD analysis project Ga0099364, IMG submission 73070) | Microcerotermes parvus P3 segment gut microbial communities from Pointe-Noire, Republic of the Congo - Th196 P3 | ecosystem: Host-associated > Arthropoda: Insects > Digestive system > Gut ... | reverse complement strand
CAGCGGCTTGTTTTCGACTATTTGTACGCCATATTCAAGCGCGACTTCTTTCATTTTCCTAGCGATATAGTCCTGCCCTTTTGCTATAACGATCGGTGCGCTGCCCACCTTCTCTTCATATTTCAGCGCAACGGCGTAGTGCGTTGGGTTTGTGATGACTACATCCGCCTGGGGGACCCTGCTCATCATCCGCATCGCGCTCATCTGGCGCTGCTTTTGCCTGATCTTACCCTTTATTTGGGGGTCGCCTTCAATGTTTTTAAACTCGTCTTTGACTTCCTGCTTTGTCATCCGCAGGTCTTTTTCATGCTTCCACCACTGGTAGAGAAAATCCGCCGCCGATACGAACACCATAACAATACACATTCGCAGCGCTATGATAAACGACGCTCTCATGATTTCAAGAAAGCTCTGATATATGTCCTGCCCCGTATAACCCGGAAACTCATTAAGAAGATTCATGAAGTCAAGATATGCAATGACTCCTATAGCAGTTATCTTTAAAACAGACTTCGCCAGTTCGACTATCGTCCGGCTGGAGAACATCCGCTTAAAACCGCTGATGGGGCTTATCCGGTTTAACTTCATTTTAAGTGACTTTGTTGTAAACAAAAACCCTATCTGAAGCAGATTTATCGCGAGTCCGGCAAACATAGCGGCGCCGAGTATCGGAAGCAGCACGCTCAGCATACTCATCATCATACGGCCTAACGTGGCTCTGACCATAGGTACGCTCAGATCATTACTCAGCGTTATTATCGAATGCGCCCCTAAATACTCACTGTAAATTCCCGCAAGGCGCCGAATAAACCAGTCCCATATAAGCAGCAGCAGACCGAACATGACGATCGCGCAAAAGGTGGACGTAACCTCGGTACTGCGTCTGACCTGCCCCTCCTGCCTCGCGTCTCTTCGCTTTTTTGGTGTTGCTTTCTCAGTCTTTTCTGCTCCACCCATTCGTCGTCGTGGACTTCGCTAAGTCTCGCCTCGCCGTATACGGCAAGGCTCGCTCGCTCCGTCACTCCTCCTCTCCAACGTGAACCCGCTTCGCTGGGCTTCACGTTGGGAATTACGAACCTTTTGGTTTATTCCGAATTCCGAATTCCGAATTAATTATGCATTATGCATTATGAATTATGCATTATAATCCCGTGTCTCATATTACAAAATTATCAAACATCTGCTCTATTCCTATGAACATTTCGCTGAAGATGACTTCGCTGAAATTGGCGTAAACGGGGAGGGATGTCATAAAAACAATAAGCCCTATTATCATCTTCATGGGTATACCGATAACAAACATGTGTATCTGCGGGACCATGCGCATAGTCACGCCCAGGATGATTTGGACCGTCAGTCCGCATGCGACAATCGGCATCGCCACCATAACGCCGAGAAGAAACGCCCTTGCGAAAACCTCAAACGCAACGATCCCAATAGCGGGCAAAAACACCAGCGTCCCTATCGGCATCCTTTCTATGGTCAGATAGACTGTTTGGACAAGTCTCAGATGCCCGTCTACCGTGAAAAATACTATGAGCAGCATGATATTGAGAACGTTACCCAGCATCGGTATCTGCGTGTTGTTCTGAATGTCAAAAACGTTTACGATACCGAATCCGATTTGCATATCAATAAGCTGTCCCGCGGTAAACATGAGCGAGAAGAACAGGTTTGTAATGAATGCCAGCGCAATGCCCATAAGTAACTCGCCCGCGCAGACCAGGACAAAACCTATCAAAGACGTATATTCGATCACGGCTGATTGAGGAAAAATAACAAAGAACAGATAACTCAAAGCGAGGGTCAGACATATTTTCACTCCTGCCGGTATATTGACCCGTCCAAATATCGGCGACGGGACAACAAGGCCGCCAACCCGAAACATCAGCAGTATAAAATAATCCGCATTCCCCAGCAGCGTATCAACAGCCGCCGCCATCAGCCCAAAATCTCATTGATCGAAGCGAACAACCGCGCAACAAATCCGCCGACCGTGCTGAAAATGAATGAAGCGAAAAACAGGAGCGCGAGCATGACAGCCACGATCTTCGGAACAAACGCAAGCGTCTGCTCGTTTATCTGCGTCGTAGCCTGAAAGATAGAAATGAGAAGACCAACCACAATTGCAACGATCAGCATAGGCGCCGAAGCAAGTATCACGGTATAAATAGCGTCTCTCATTACCTGAACAACGTCGCCCGTAGTAAGCAATTTTCTCTCTCCATTCTGAGCTCAGGGTCTGTCGAGAAATAAGTTGGCAGACCCTAAGAGTTGTTATAAAAGCTGTTTACGATCACGCCCATTATGAGCTGCCAGCCGTCTACCATTACGAACAAAAGCACCTTGAAAGGGAGCGAGATCATTGCCGGCGGCAGCATCATCATTCCCATCGCCATAAGCGTACTCGCAACGACCATATCAATAACTATAAACGGGAGATATATGAAAAAACCTATTTGAAAGGCGCGTTTGATTTCGCTGGTCATAAATGCGGGTATCAGCACCATGTTCGGAACCTCTTCGGGAGTCGCTATCTCCTCCCTTGATAACCCGACAAAAAATTCCAAATCGGTTTCCATGATCTGCTCTAACATGAACTCACGCGCCGGGGTCATCGCCCTTTCAAAAAACTCTTCCTGCGTGATCTCCTGATTTGTATAGGGAACATAAGCTTCTGCATAAACACCTGAAAGTTCGGGACCCATCACAAAAAAAGTCAGAAACAAAGCAAGTCCGACGACTACCTGATTCGGCGGCGACTGCTGCATTCCCAACGCGTTGCGGACAAACGACAGTATAATAAGTATGCGCGTAAATCCTGTCATCATCAGGATTATAGAAGGCAGCAGAGACAAAACCGTTAGCAATATGACGATATCGACAGTCTGCGTATTTTCGCCGAAAAGGGTTTGCACCATGTCTCCCAGCGTCGCCGATGCCGTAAAACCGGTAACCGCCGCCGTAAGCAGCAGAGAAAGGAAAAATGCGGTGATTTTTATGTAACCGGTTTTTCTGCGTTTGGCGTCCGCTCCTTCCGGCATCGGCAAACGCACCTCGTCGTCAATAAGTTTGAACTTACTCAAACTTTTCATTCTTTTCCCTCCGGGTCACCCGGCTTCACAGACGATCTGTCTCGGGCTTCTTCCATGCTTTCTTCGAAAGACTTATCCCTCGTTCCGCCCATGTCTGTTACGCGTGTTTTTCCCGTTAAATTCGCCAAAAAGGACGTTAGTCCTTTTGTTAGCCCGCTAAGCGGTCCGCCCGGCGGCGGCCACGCCAACGCGTCTTCATGCTCCCCGGTCGTCTCTGCAAAAACTTCGGCGTCGAGAGTGTCAAACAGCGTCATAGATTGGTTCGTAACACCGATTATATAGACCTTGCCGGCGATCTCCACGATACAAAAGCTTTTATCCTTTGAGATCGCGAAACGATCCAGCATGTGGATGTTCCGGTTCCTGCCCCGGCTCAACCCGGATGATTTGACGCCGATATAGTAGGTCACGTAATAAGCGCCAACAATTACGACTATCATCCCGGCAATAGACAGAACTACCTGTAAGGGCGGCATACTGTAATTCTCCTTCTGTAGCGGGATAGGGGCTTCGCCAGGGATTAGGGCTTCGCCAGGGATTCGGGCTTCGCCAGGGATTCGGGCTTCGCCAGGGATTCGGGCTTCGCCAGGGATTAGGGATCAGGGATCAGGGATTAGTATTCCTGTTTTGGAATCTCAGCTATAGTTACATAAATACCCTAACCAAAAGACTAATCCCTAGCCCCTGATCCCTGATCCCTGTCGTTAGCGCACGCAGTGCGCTAACGACCAATCTCAAGTGTTTTAGTCGCCATGTCTTTGAAGGTGTTCAGCGCTGTGATGTTTGCTTCATATGACCTGAAGGCCGCCATCATGTCTATCATTTCCTGCACAACTTCTACATTCGGCATTCTGACATAGCCGTTTTCGTCGGCGTCGGGGTGAGTGGGGTTATAGTCATATTTAAACTCCGCCTCATCCTCACCTATCTCTACCACACGCACGCCTCCGGCTGCTGTGCGCGCCCTGTTGAAAAAGGCCGCAAAATCCCTGTCGCTCCTGATCTCCTGAAATACTACATACTTCCTGCGATACGGGTCTCCGCTTGCCGTCCTTGTGGTGTTTATGTTTGCGATGTTCTCGTTGATAACATCCATGCGCATTCTTGTCGCGGTAAGCGCAGACGCACTGATATTCATAGAATCCAAAAATGACATATTATTTAAAACCTACCCTTTCTGTTTCAGAGCCAAACCATATAATAAAGCAAAACAAGGAGCGTATCCCTACCCCGTCTACTGGCCACTAACCACTGATCACTGACCACTTGCGATCCGCAGATCGCACTACCTTCCTTCTGAGATTGCCATTCTGAGCCGCCTGATCTCACTGTTCATTTTTTCAAGCAGCGTGTTATAGTATATCGAGTTTTGAGCAAGTTTGACGTTCTCAGCTTCGATATCGACATTATTTCCGTCCATTCTCATTGACGTACTCTCACGTTTGATGATCCGTGCGCTGACATCTTCCGGACCGCCTGAGCCGATCTGAATATGCCCCGGATGTGTCCTTGCCCCGTTAAACCCGCTGCTCTGAAGCGCCTGCGACATGAGCGATTCAAACTCAACGTCGGACGCTTTGAATCCGGGCGTTTCAACGTTGGCGATGTTATTGCGTATAACTGTGTTGCGCGTCCATGCGGCAGCAAGCCCCTGTTGCAGAGTATCTACAGGTTTAAACACATTATTCCACATATCGTCCTCCGTATAATAAAACAGTCATAATACAATTGCTGTGTGCAAGTCACAAAATTGTATCATAACTGTTTGAAAATGTCTATCGTTTTGTTAAAACTATTTGCCTATTTTGACTATTGCACAATTCCATATACTAATCACTATTCACTATTCACTGTAGCTTAGCGACAAAAAAGTTGTTTATTTGCGTTGCAAGTCGCTAAGTTACTTTACCCGCCTGTAAATTGAAGGGGCTATCTGTTGAAAGTCCCCGCTGATACCGGAAAGAGTCTCGCTGAGTCCTATGAATAAATATCCGCCCATTTCAAGCGAATCATGGAACCGCTTTGAAAGTCCGGCTTTCGTCGGAACGTCAAAATAGATCATGACGTTCCGGCAGAAGATAATGTGGAACTTCTTCTTGAAACGGCTGAACTCGCCCATGAGGTTAAACTGCGTGAACACGACCTCTTTTGACATCGCGTCTGTGACCTTATACTGGTCTTCCCCGATTTTGGTGAAATACTTCGTTTGCCAACTTGCCGGCACATGGTCAAAGTGCGCCTCGGGATAAACTCCTTTTCTGGCCATATCGAGAACTTTTGTGGAAATGTCTGTCGCCAGTATCGTCGTATCCCATTGACTCTTTGTGGTTCCGAAATACTCTCTGAGCACCATGGCTGTGGTGTAAGCCTCCTCGCCTGAGGCACAGCCGGCGCTCCATATCCTGAGATCCCTGTCTTTTATTACAGAAGTCCAATACGGAAGCGCAACTTCCTGCATGAACTTGTAATGGGTCTCCTCACGCATGAAATATGTATAGTTCGTCGTGAGCTTTGTCATAAGCGCGTTCATTTTCGCGCCGCTCTTGTCGCTGAAAACGTCCTCAAGATAATCGTGGAAGTTGCTGAACGCGGACTGTGCTATCGTGTTCGAGAGACGGCCTTCTATGAGCGTCCTCTTCTTTTCGAGGTTGACTCCGAAATTGGTCTTGATGTAGTCGTGCAGTTTGTTAAAATCATTGTCTTCTATATGCATCGCGTATCTCCAAACAGATCAAACAAATCATTGCTGCTGAAGGTTATCAGAATCAACCTCAAAAACCCTGTAAACGTCAATGAGCTGTTTGACTTCCCCACCCGAAACGCCGACGGCCTTGATGAAAAAGTTCTTCATGACGCTGCCGGTTGTCTTTGGAGGTTCCTGAATGTTCTCGTCGTCAATGTCCGACACATCCTGCACCCCGTCGACAAGAATGCCGACACTCATATCGTCCATACTCAGCACGATAATGCATGTCTTTTCCGTATACACGACCTCACCCTGCCCGAAGCGCATACCCATGTCTATCACGGGTACTACCGTACCGCGCAGGTTGATTATCCCCTTTACGTACGCGTGAGTGTGCGGAACCAGCGTGATCTCCTGTACGCTGATTATTTCGACTACATAGCTTATTTCTATTCCGTATCCGGCATCGCCGACAAGAAAGGTGAGGTACTTACCCCGCATAACATCTTCGATTACAAGATCAAGATCCGCTATATCCTGCATTTTTTCCACCATCCTGTTAAAACTTTAAATCTACAAGCAGGCCTCTGATATCGTCTATTTTAGCTAATATATTGATTTCATCGGCATTCTCGTTGAGGACTTCCTTCCCGAGTTCGTCCAGTTTTTCGTCGATAACCTTTACAGTGGCGAAAAAACGATGCCTTCCCCGGGAGGCATAAGTATCCTCTCTAAGGAAAGTATATCCGTTACTGACGATTTCGTCAAGGAATTCTCGTATAAGACGGCGATATTTTTCATATTCTTTCACACAAACCCTGTTTGAAAGACGCTCGGCCTGCTCCCCGATGTGTTTTTTCATCTCTTCGAGACGGGCGTGATGCTGCTCTTGCGACAGTTCGGTAAGCGTCCTGCGAAAAACCGGCGTCACGTTATCACGCGCACCATTATTATCGGGACCGCGCACCGGAAATTGACCCGACCCCGCACTTTTCATGTTTTGTTGAACTTTTAAACTCACAATTTTGTCCTCGCAGATTCGTTAGAAGGGATTAGGGATCAGGGATCAGGGATTAGTCTTTTGGTTTGGTTATTATGAAACTATAAAAGAGATTACCTCACAGGAATACTGATCCCTAGTCCCTAGTCCCTAATCCCTAGCAACGCCCCTGAATTACGTCATTTTATCAAAAATTTCAGAAGATGTTGTTGAGCCTTGGGCGTACAGGCCTATGCTTTCCCTGCTTTGTCTGATCTTGTCGCTGTCTTTGGAGTACTCTCCGAGTTTTTCTTTAGCTGCGGCAATATTCAGATCGTTTATCCGGGCGCATTCGGCTATGATCTCTTTTAGCTTTTTATCCGCCGATTCTATCTCATTTATCTTTTTTCCGCCGGCGGATTCTGAAAAGCTCACGTAAGATTGCATCAGGATACCTACTTCCTGATGCAATCCGTTGATTTTATCAATGACATCCTGTCTTTCTTTAAGCGACGCTTCAAATGCTTCGGTTTCGTCCGCCGCAATAAGCTCCGACTGTCGCTCCGTCAGTTTGCTTACCTCCGCAAACAACTCGAGTTCTTTCCCCAGCAGCCCAACCAGCCGCTTAGTCTCATCCCGCGAAAATTCCTTCATACCCATTCCGCCACTCCCGCATATTCACTATTCACTATTCACTATTCACTGCATGAGGCAGGCGTAGCCGGCCTCATGCTTATGCCTGTTCTTCAGCATAATAAAGGCTGCCTCTGTTAGCGCGGCTTACTTCCTGCCAAGCCGATCTCAGACTGTCGACTATTTCTATCACAGGCTCAAGCGGCTCCGCGTCTTTACGCACATTCGAGTCCTCCAAGGTCCTAAGCACAAAATCGTACAGCGCCATTAGCTCTTCGGATATCGGATAACTCATATCAAGGCAGTTTATGAGCTCCGTCACTATCTGCTGCGCCTTGACAAGGTTATTATGGGCTCCTTGTATGTTCTTCTTCTCAATAGCTCTGCGCCCGAGGACTATGTTCTTTTTAAGCGCGTCGTAGAGCATAACTATAAGGTCGACAGAGTTTGCCGTCAATATATCCTGCTTGCGATAAGCGTCCTGCGGGCGCGAATTTATCATAAGCGTTTGCTGCATAAAGATCACACATCCTTTCTCAACTCTGCTTTACTTCATGCCGCCCAGCATGGCCGTGAACCAGTCCCCCTGCGACTGCATCTGTGAGAGGGCCGTTTCCATCGCCGCGAACTTTTTATACAGCAGATCTTCCTCTCTCCACATCTTTTCCTGAAGTTTCTCTATTTGAGCGTTTGTCTGCCTTATGGAACGATCAAGACTCTCGAACGTCAGGTTCTGGCTGTTGCTTAGGTAATTGCCCGTGATGTCGTTCATGCGGTAAAGCAGGCCGCGTTCTTTATAGTCTCTGGAACTGGCGCCGCCAATAAACACGTTCATGACCTGATCCGGATCCTTCTCCAGGGCTGCTCTGAGTCTGTCCTCGTTGATGACTATCTGACCGCCGGTCCCGCTGAAGTAGCTCCCGGTACTGATCCCGATATCAGACGGGGAAAGGCCTGTCTCTGCGACTTTTTCAAACAGAGCCCCGCGAAGGCTGCTTAGCATATTCTGCAGCCCGGTGTCCCCTCTGAGAATGCCTTTTTTCGCGATGGCTTCCCATTCCTCGACCTGCTTATCCGACATCGCGGACTTTTCTTCGTCGGTGAGCGGCTTATACGCTACCTCGTTGCCGGTCTTCCGCTCATTGAGCAGGCTTTCGAGTCTTTTGATTATAGCATTGTACGAGTCGACGAAGCTCTTTATTTTCTCAACGGCGTCGTCAACGTTGCGGGTAATGTTAACGCTGACTTCGGCCGCTCTGGCCTCAGTCGATTTGCTAAACGCATCCAAAGCCGCTTTGTAACCGGGATCATCCTTGTCAAGCTTGGGCATCCCTTCGATGTTGAAGGTTTGACGGACGTCTATAAAAACGCTGTTGTCGAATAATCCGACGCTGTTTGTGGAGCTTGTAAACGTCTTCTCGGTGGCGGTGCCGGCATTCACGACTACGACGGCGTCCGTACCATTGTCATCGATAGTCGCCCTGTACCTACCGGTGATGGGGTCCACATCGAGTGGGTTTGTCTCATAACCAGCCGGGACGTTGATAAGCCCTAAGCTCTCAAATATCTGGCCGGAAATCCTGAGCGTGGAGTTCGCTCCCGTCGTGGTGGATTCTAAAGATATCTCGTTGGTCATCCTGTCAAACGTCATCGAGACTCCGGCACCGCTGCCGTTGATGTGTGACATCATTTCGTTCAGCGTCATGTTTCTGTTGAGTGTGATCTCCTTGCCGTTAATGGCGACCTTGGTGGTGCCGTGTGTCACCGCTAATGAGCTCGCCTGTTCCTGCACAAGGGCTACGCTGCCGTTTTTCTCATTTAATTCAAGCTTGATGTCGGGGTTTACATCGTTGGCCGTCGGTATGACGGCCCTGCCGTCCGAGTCAAATGTGATCGGCGTCCTGTCGGCCTCGATGCCCGGGTCGCCGCCCGGCGCGAGGAGATAATATCTCGTAGTGCCCTCTGACTTCGGCCAATCGGGGTCGTCGTCGGCCAGGTCCTTGGGCCTGGATTCCATCAGGATGGTGAAGCTTTCGCGGTTAGTGCCGGAGCCGACAAATATCTCCCTTGTGTTATAGTTATGCCCCGCGTCTGCGGCGGGAGCGACGAAAGTGAGCGCTGAACCGGCCCTTTCCGTGATAACAGAAACCGAACCGCTGTTGGTCCTTTGGAGGGTGAAGGTGTTTTCGGAATCACCCATATCGCCAACAAGACCTCCGGCGGCGTTGCGGTATCCTATTATAGCCCCGCTGCCGTTTGTATATACGGTAGTCCTTCCGTCCTTGTCAAATTCAAGTTCAGTGCCGCCATACGTTCCCCCACTGATCGTGAATGTGCCGTTGGCGTTGCTCATTAGGGTAAAATGAGTCGTCGTTTTTGATCCCGAGGTCGTCTTGTACTCCAGCTTGTCGTCGGAAAACTCGATATTGCCGTCTTTGGCCTTTCCGAACTCTGCTATCTGCAGCGTTTTGGAATCCTCTGTTATTTGCCTGAAACCGGTGATTTTGTCCTTGGTATCCCTCACTGCTTCCAGCGTGACAGACTGGCCAACTCCGTTATTTACCGTTACCCTGTCGCCGGTCGCGTGGTCGAAGAATATTTTTGTCCCCTGCCCGCCGTCCGGGGTCTTATCATTCGTAAACCAAAAGCTGCCGTCTGCGGCGCGGCTGACTGTGATCGTGCCATACTGGGATCCCACGCCTACGTTTTTGTCCAGCGTAACACTCGCGTTCTCCGCGAGGTCATATTTCGGTCTGTTTATCGTGACCAGAGAGAGATTCGTACCCGATTTCCTCAGCACCGTCTGTGTGTCGGAGTCTTCTCCATCCAGAATAGCTATGTTGTCTTTAAACACTATTTCAGTTCTAGCAGATAGGTCTCCCGTTTCGTCCCTATAAAAATTACCGGCCCTGTCCCTGTAAATATTTACGTTATTGCCGTTTACTTCAATCGTTTCAAATTTGTCATACTCATACGCGCCTGTGCTGCCTAGTCTCGTGGCTGGAGACAACGGGGTTCCAGTCGTTCCCTGAAGCCCGGATACTGTTGAGACTGACGCGCCCTTTGCGACGCTCTCTATGCGGCTTATGTTAAAGCTTCCGATTGACGATGTTGAATTAGTCCTCACCGAAAACGCGGAGTGGCTTGAGATGGCCGCGCCGTTTACACTGAGGAGCGCCTTGCTCGTATTGAACACGCTGGAAGACAGCATTGCGTTCGGGCCTAAAGTTGTCAAAAATGACTGCCTGAATGACCTCAGTTCGTCCCTGATGCCTGTGTGGGCCTGCTGTCTCCATTCCAGAAGCGTTCTTGAACGCATTCTGGCGTCTATTTTCATTTGATGGATTCTCATAGACTGCTGGATGATGAAGTCCGTGTCCATCCCGGAAGCCATACCCATCATTCTCATCGGGCCTGATCTCATAATATTGTTCATCATAATAATACACTCCTCAAATCCTTTTGATTATTTTCGGTCGTCCTTAACCTTGCGTAGAGTATCCCCTACATAGTTATAATCGGAACTTTTTCAATATTCTTTAGCGTTTTAAACTCAAGTTTCAAAGATACGGGACATATTATCTAGGGATTAGGGATTAGGGATTAGTCTGTTAGCTGAGTAATTCCGAATTCCGAATTCCGAATTCCGCATTCCGCATTCCGAATTCCGCATTCCGCATTCCGAATTCCGCATTCCGAATTTGCGTAGTTCCGAATTCCGCTTGCCCTACATCCTCTTTCCGAACTTCTTTAAAACGTCATTAAACGCGCTAATGTTCGCGGTGTTCTGGCCGGACCATGACTCAAACGCGTATTCGATTTTTGCTTTGATGCCAAGCTGCGGGCCTGCGTTTTTGCGTATTTTCTCTATTAGGCGGGTTATGATCTCCTCGGCGTTTTTTTTGCGGAGCTCAACAAGCAGGAGGACAAACACACCGTCTCCCGCGTAGGCGGGAATATCTGTCTCGCGGAGTGCGCCGCAAATCGTTTTTGCCGCCGAGTGCAGCAAATGCTCCTGCCCTTCACCGCGAATCTCTCCGGCTTTTACCGATATTGCGGCCAGCGTCATAGTTCCGCCGAATCTGCCCTGTCTGTACAGCTCGCGGGAAGCGGCCTTACGCATACCCGCAATACTGAGCATATCGTATTCCGGGTACAGTCCGGCAATATACTCTTCCCAGCGCTTTGAAGCCTCGCGTCTCCGCCCGGCTTCAAACTGCCGGTCGAACGCGCTTGTCAGTTCGCCAAGACTTTTATAACCCAGAAAAACCTTCCATCCGCCGTCTTCGTAAACTACGTATTTCTCAACATCGCTTGTCCGTGTGGTGTCATTTGCGACGTCTTCCTCCGTCACAACCACGCTGAATTTTCTAGACCTGACGGGTTTTCCGTCGTATTGGGGGATCATGGCTTCATGAGAACCGCTACCGATTGTGAATCCCTGCATGGGAAAAAGACGCGCTACAGATTTGCGCCATTTTATAAAATTCTCCCGCGTTATCTTTCGCTTGTCAAAGCTGCTCAAATATTGGTACGCGCCTGAAAAATCAAAAGCTTTTATCGCTATGAAGTATCCTTGCAAAACCGCCGTGGCTTCCTTTTCCGCATCTTTAGAAGATCTGCGCATATCCGCCGTTTGCATGCGCGGCTCAATGGTCTGATATCTCCTTATCTGACGGGAATATTGCAGACGCTGATGAAAAGCCGCTTCGCGCCTGAGTTTTTCCCGCAGGACCGAATAGGCCATATTAATATTTTTCATCAGTTCTTCAGCCTCAGGGTCGTCGCTGATATCGGGATGATATATACGGCAAAGACGCCTGTAAGAGGTCGTTATGTCGGCGATACCCGCCCCCACGCTGACCCCTAATATTCGGTAGCAATCGACTATACTGCTCATTTAATCATTAACAAAATACCGCACCTGACGCATTCCGCTTGCGCCGTACGTCTCGGTTATGTATGCATAATTGGTGTTTGTGCCTCCCGCCTGCGCTATCGCGACCCCGCGTTCCGGGTCGAATTCGCCGTCCCTGGAAGGCGCTACCATCTGGACATGTCCGTTCTCTCCCGACGTCGTAACTGCGGGTTTTCCTTCGTTTGCGTATCTCTGTGCAGTCTCCGCGTCCACCTCGCGCCAGCCGTACTCAGCCCCTTCCGTACTCAGCCATTTATCCATAGCGATCGCGCCCATTTGCGGTATATGGACGCCCATGGCTCTGGTCACATCCAGCACGAAGATGTTACAATATGTGAAACCATCGCGTCCGGGCCGGTAACGCGCGGCGGTCTCTACCCTGAACTGATCCAGCAGCGAGCGATAGCGGTCCGCGCTGCGGTTATCTTCTGTACTTGTTATAGCCGGCGTCGCTGCGGTCCAGACCGCCAGGGGCAGCTTCACTGTTCCCGTTCCCCCTCCGGGCAGCCAGGCCTGAAAGACCTCTCTGTCGGCTATGCTCGATGTACCCGATGTATTCGGTGTGTTTGCGGCGCTCGGGGGGTTTATCATACTCTCGGTGCCCCGCTCAGTCGTCGTGAACTCTCCGCCCGGCCCGCCTGAAAAATATTCATCGTATTCTATCTCCGCGTTGGGCGGCAGTTCCACACCGGGCGGCAGGTGTGCCCGCTGCGTCGGATCCACTGTGAACGTCATGCTTAAATTATTCGCTATATCCGGATTATACGGCATATCAGTGCCGGTTAAGATGCCCGTGCCAAATGCCGTTTCCTCGCCGTATGCCGGTTCCTCGCCGTATGCCATGTCCGTGCCATGCATGCCGGTAGTATTCTGAGCATCCGGCTGCACCGGAGACTCATTTTCCAGTTGCGTGAGCAAGACGCTCATGACCTGCATCATCATTGAGGAACCTACGTCGCTCTCACCCATCTGCATAATCATAAGCAGCATCAAAAGCGCCATCTGCGAGTTTGACGCCTCCCCGGCGGACGCGGACTCCAGAATCATCTGCTCCAGCCCCTGACTTCTCATGTCTGTGAGACCCAGAGACGACCAGTAAGGATCAAGACCGTCTGTGAGACCTGCCGAAGCATCCGCCGTGACGCCTGCCGTGACGCCTGCCGCAAGTCTGAGTCGGGCTAACTCTTCCCTGAGAGCTTCCGCGAACATATCGGAAAATCCGGCGCCGGTCTGAGACGCGCCTGCTGTCCCAACACCCTCCGACGTATGATCTGAATACTCCGCCGCACGAACCGCCTGCTCGGCCCCGCCCGACGCCGCAGCATCGCCAACCGCCCCGCCATAACCATAAAGCGGCGCATTATCCACCGGCCGATTCACCACAGGCGCAGAATTAATGATATTCAAAATAGCACTCCTCCTATTGTCTGATACAAATTATGACACAATTTCAGTTTGAATACAAGAATTTTATTGTTATTTATTGTTATGGTTGTTTAGTTTGTTAGGGATTAGGGACTAGGGATTAGGGATTAGTCTTTTGGTTTGGGTATTTTTTTGCTTACTCCGCCGCCATCGTCTCACTGATCCCTAGTCCCTGATCCCTAGTCCCTAATCCCTGATCCCTAATCGCCTGATCCCTGATCCCTAATCCCCGGCGCTCCGCAGAGCGCCGTACTTTCTGTCTACTTCGCCTACGAAGATAAGGACTTTAGCCACCGCTTCATACATTTCCGGTGAAATCTCATCGCCTACGCTGAGCTTTGAAAGCATTGAAGCGAGACTTGGGTCCGGCAGCACAGGCACTCCGGATTCCTTCGCTATCGAAACTATCTTCTCCGCAATATACCCCTCGCCAAACGCCGAAAGAACAGGAACATCATGCTCATCCTGATCATAACTGATAGCAGCAGCTCTTTTTAAGGTTTTTTTCCCCTCGTCCATAAACAAACCTCATACCTCAAGTTCCGCAGTTATGGGATTTAGGTAGTTAGTTCTCAGATTCGTACAAAAAAAGTCAGGATATTTTTGGCCAAGTCTGGAACACATTGCAACAACTGATGTTGCGGGGGGTAAAAAATTAATTGAACTTTTCAATTGTCCAGTTTA
>Ga0099364_10008527_pt1 | contig 14421 bp, 9 predicted proteins | sample TergutTh196P3_FD_73070 | JGI IMG/M metagenome (GOLD analysis project Ga0099364, IMG submission 73070) | Microcerotermes parvus P3 segment gut microbial communities from Pointe-Noire, Republic of the Congo - Th196 P3 | ecosystem: Host-associated > Arthropoda: Insects > Digestive system > Gut ... | reverse complement strand
AGGTTACCGTAGCATTGACAATAGCCGAATCACACGGCAGGAGCAGAGCCCCTGCCCTACAACATGCCTGATAAATTACACATATGCCGCACATTTTGGGATACCCGTGACCAGTTACGTTTCCACTCTGATCCTGAAAATTTTCCTCTTCCAACTCTTTTAAAATCGTTCAGAATATGATAATATCTTTGAGCTGCAACCGCGGGTTCCGCTTATAAATAAAATAACAATGCAAAGAGCACCGTATCAACCTGAGGGACGGATATGACAAAATCAGGAAAAGTAAAAGCAAAAGTAAAGTAAAAGGGCATGGTGATTAACCATGAAAAATGATTTGTTCAGAAAAGAAGCCGTTGAGAGGATCACAGCGCCCGAGGATTTGAACACATATGTCAAAGTACTCAGCCCCCGCGTATGGCTCATCCTGGCAGGCATAGCGATCGCCCTTGCCGGCCTGGTGATATTTGCGATGACGACGGATTATCCTGTTGGTGAGCTGCTGGGGTTTTAGTAATGCATAATTCATAATGCATAATGCATAATTACTAAGCCTGCGGACTGACCACTGTTTAAAATTGGGAACGAGCTGCAATGCATAATTAGGCTCCAACCCCGTGATTCTTTGTAAAATGGCAAAAAGTTTTGAGCTTCGTCTGCGAAGCAGACACAACAATTATGCATTATGCATTATGCATTCCGGCTTATGGGACGATTACGGTTTTTTTGGTAAAACGAATGAGTGATGAGAAAAAAACAGATAGAAAAAATTATGCATTATGCATTATGCATTATGCATTCCGTCTGGTTAAGAAATTGCGATTTCGCAATTTCTTAACCAGACGGAAAACCCCCGTCGTCCTGCAGCTTGAGATTGTGGAGTGCGGGGCGGCCTCGCTGGCTATGGTCATGGCGCATCATAAGGTATGGGTACCTTTGGAGCGCCTTCGCGTCGATTGCGGAGTTTCGCGTGACGGCAGCTCGGCTAAGAATATCCTTAAAGTCGCGCGAGTGTACGGTTTCGAGGCAAAAGGCTACAGCGTGGAGCCTGACGCTATAAATGAGCTGCCTATACCGTGCATCATTCACTGGAACATGAACCATTTTGTCGTGCTGACGAAAATAACAGATAAAACCGCGTATATAAACGACCCTGCAAAAGGCTCGGTCAAGGTGCCGATAGAGCAGTTTAACACATCTTTCACAGGAATTGCCATCACCATCACGCCGGGCGAGGGCTTAAAGCCGAGCGGCAAGCCGGTGAGCGTGTGGCCGTTTGCGAGGCAAAGGCTGAAAGGCTCCGCGCCTGTTTTTGCCTTTATCGTCATGGTGAGCATGCTGACCTCCGTGATCGCGATCATAGCGACATTTTTCAACCGGGTATTCATTGACGACCTGCTCCCGGGAAATCGCCCAGAGTGGGCTTACGGGTTTATCGCGCTCTTTTTGGCGTTCCAGTTTTTGACCATCATCCTTATGGTGATAGAGACGCGCACGAACCTGAAGATATCCGCAAAATTCGCGGTAGTGTCCAGCGGGATGTTTATGTGGCATGCCCTGCGGCTGCCCATGGACTTTTATTCCTCGCGCAATGCGGGTGATATAGCCGCAAGGCAAAACGAGAACGACGGCATCTCCCTGTCGCTGGTCATGCTGTTCGCGCCGTTGTTTATAGACGCGCTTATGGTGGTTTTTTACCTGTTTATCGTTTTAAGATACAGCGTATTGCTGACAGCCATCGGTTTTTCCTCGCTTGTTGTGAACTATGTGATAAATAACTACATTACAAAAAGAAACGTAGATACTTCCCGGGTAGCCTCGCGCGACGCGGGAAAGCTGGGCGCTATGACGGTTGCGGGCGTGGAAATGATAGAAACGATCAAATCAGCAGGCGCGGAAGACGGTTTCTTTGAGAAATGGTCAGGCCTCCATGCCTCCGTGAACAACTCAAAAATTGAGTCCATGAAGCTAAATCAGATATTCGGCATCATCCCGCATGTGGTGAGCCAGGCGGTAAACACCGTCGTTATGCTGCTTGGCGCTTATCTCATAATAAACGGAGAAATGACCGTTGGCATATTCTTCGCTTTTCAGGGATTTCTTAGCTCGTTCCTCGCGCCGTTTACAAAAATATTAAACGCGAGACTGGAAATGCAGCAGACAAAGGTTTCCATGGAACGGGTGCAGGATGTTTTTAATTATTCTACTGACGTTGAATATAATTCGGAATTCGGAATTCCGAATTCCGAATTATTTAAGCTTTCGGGGGCGGTTGAGATAAAGAACCTGACATTTGGGTATAACCGGTTGTCGGAGCCGCTTTTGGAGAATTTCAATTTGAGCTTGAAGCCGGGAGACAGCGTGGCTTTGGTCGGGGCTTCGGGATGCGGGAAGTCCACTGTGGCAAAGCTGCTGAGCAACCTTTACAAGCCCTGGAGCGGGGAGATATTATTTGACGGAAAGACCGCAAACGAAGTACCCCGCGAGGTATTCACCGGTTCCGTATCCGTAGTGGATCAGGATATTGTCCTGTTTCAGGACACGATAAACAACAACCTCAAGACATGGGATACATCCATAGAGGACTTTGAGGTGATAATGGCTGCGAGGGACGCGCAGATCCACAGCACGATCATCGACCGCGACGGGGGTTACGGCTCTGAAGTGCTGGAAGGCGGTAAGAACTTCTCAGGCGGCGAACGTCAGCGGTTGGAGATTGCCGGAGCCCTGGCGAGCGACCCGACCATAATTATTTTAGACGAGGCGACCAGCGCCTTAGACGCAAAGACCGAATATGACGTCATAAAATCCATCCGCGACAGGGGCATAACAGCGGTGGTAGTGGCGCACCGCTTGTCCACCATCCGCGACTGCAACGAAATCATAGTATTGGAAAAAGGCAAAATAATACAACGCGGCACCCACAACGAACTAAACGCAGTAGAGGGAAAGTACAAACAATTAGTGTCGAATAATTAAATGCATTATGCATTATGCATTAACAAAACCGGAGGTTTTGTTGTGAATTGGTTTGATGATCAAATAAGAAATAGACAGCAGAATGACGAGGATGAGTTTTCGTTTGCTTTTACGGAGTTGTCTTCCGTCGTAATGGGGGAAGCCGCGGCCAGGGCGGGGCTTGTAACGCCCAGGCAGAGGACTCATAACGCCGTGCAGGAGATCCTCAAATTCTTTGGTGAGGAGATCATCCCCGTGCCTGAAAGCGTTACGGACACCGCAGAGTACGTTAACTATTGCCTGCGCCCTTCCGGCATTATGAAGCGTCGGGTGGAGCTGAAGGGCAAATGGTGGCGCGAAGCGTCCGGGCCGATGCTGGGGGTTTTGAAATCGGAAATCGGAATGCGGAATGCGGAATCAGAAATCGTCGCTTTGCTGCCCGGTGATAAGGGATATGCTTTTTTTGATTATGAGAGCGGGAAAAGGATAAGCATTGATTCCAAGACCGCTAAAAATATTGAGGTTGACGCGTATTGCTTTTACAAGCCCTTCCCTGCCCGCGAACTGTCCGTAACGGACCTCGTCAAGTACATGCTCAAAACCATCACCCGGGGGGATATATTCTATTACCTTGCCATAATGTCTATAACTACGCTGATGGGCCTGATCCATCCGAGGATATCCCTGCTGCTGTATTCGCGCGTTATCCCCGAAGGTAATGCCGGGGCATTATGGCCGCTGGGCATACTGATGATTTCGCTCGCGTTAGCCACGCAAGTATTATCATTGAGCCAAAGGCTCGTGATGAGCCGCGCGACCATGCGCCTTTCAAACACAGTCGAGCCGGCCGCGATGATGCGTATGCTCAACTTACCCACCGGCTTTTTCAAGCAGTACGCCGCGGGCGAACTGAGCCAGAAGTTTTCGCTCATACCCGCGATATGCAACTCTATTTTCTCCGTCATCACAGGCACGCTTATAACCTCCCTGTTCTCACTTGCGTATTTCACTCAAATCGCGGGCATTACCCCGGCGCTTATGACTCCCGCGCTTTTGATAATCGGGGCGACGCTTGCCGTGAATATCATTACGACGCTCACAAGCGTGAGGATCCAGCGGCGGTCATTAGACGCCCGCGCCGGGTTGTCGGGCATGACATATTCGATTCTCTCGGGCATACAAAAGATCAAGCTCACAGGTTCTGAAAAAAGGATTTTCGCCAGATGGGCGACCAGGTACAAAACATCGGCCAACTTCACGTACAACCCGCCTTTCACGTTAAAGTACGGCGCGGTCATAAGCAGGGCGATAACCCTCGCGGGGCTTGCCGCCGTCTACTTTATCTCTATAATGTCGCAAATCGGCGTAGGTGAGTACATGGCATATAACGCGGCTTTCGGCATGGTTTCGGCCTCTATCCTGTCCCTGGGGACTATTACAACGTTCTTTGCCGGGCTTAAGCCGCAGCTCGATCTCGTATATCCGATATTGAAGGCCGCGCCGGAGATCAGCGGCAACAAAACCATCGTAACCGAACTCTACGGCGGCATTGAGGCACAGAACCTTACATTCCGCTACGACGAGGGCGGCAGAAACATAATAGACGGCATAAACATAAAAATCCGCCCCGGGCAGTATGTCGCTTTTGTCGGCAGGACCGGATGCGGGAAGTCCACCCTGATACGCCTGCTGCTGGGCTTTGAAAAGCCGAACAAGGGGGCGATCTACTATGACGGTAAGGATATCACAAAACTCGACCTGCCGTCGCTGCGCAGAAAGATCGGCGCGGTCATGCAGAGCGGGAAGCTGTTCTCGGGCGATATTTATTCCAACATTGTCATTTCGGCCCCCACGCTGACGCTTGACGACGCCTGGGAGGCTGCGCGTACCGCGGATATTGCCGAGGACATCAAGGCCATGCCGATGGGGATGCATACCGTCATCACAGAGGGCAGCGGCGGCGTTTCAGGCGGGCAGAAGCAACGGCTGATGATCGCCCGGGCGATCGCGCCCAAACCCAGAATCCTCATTTTCGATGAATCTACAAGCGCGCTCGACAACATAACCCAAAAACATGTCTCCGACGCGCTGGCTGCGCTGAAATGCACCCGGATAGTGATAGCGCACAGGTTGTCCACGATCAAGGATTGTGATATAATATACGTTCTGGAAGACGGAAAAATAACGGAAGAAGGCACGTTTGACGAGCTGGTAGAGAAAAAAGGATACTTTTATGAGCTGGTGGAAAGGCAAATGCATAATTCATAATTCAAGTTTCGCGGATTAGGGATTAGGGATTAGGGATTAGTCGGAAAATTAAAAATTTTGAGCTGGTTTTTGGGGTTTTGCGTATAATACTATGTATGGGGAGATTAATGCATAATGCATAATGCATAATTAATAAACTAAAGGAGAATAATTATGAGTTTACCGGAGGGATTTGCGGGGCTTACTGATGAGCAGCAGGAGAAGCTTAAGGGTGTGAAAAATAAGGCGGAGCTGGAGGCGTTCTTTGCTGAGAGCGGCTTGGGCGGGATGTTGAAGGACAGGGCTGCGGCAGGCGCGGCAAGGGTTGTTGAACTGGGCGACGAAGATCTTGAGGCGGTAGCAGGCGGTGGCGGAGGAGAGTGGACTTGGCATATTAAAGATGGGACAATTGCGATTTTCCGGTGTGGTCATCCGATCATAACCGCTGAGCAGTTTAATGAGTATGTGCAGTGTACCGGTGGTAATAATCCGTGTCCTGTCGCTCCGGCTAACAAAGGTCAATGCTTGTCGTGTTTTTATCTTAACATAGAATGGGATTTTAGTGGGGTTAATCCGTAACGCGGAGAAGCCGCAATTCATAATGCATAATTCATAATGCATGATTCGTAGTGCATAATTCATAGTGCGTAATGCATTATGAGTTTGTAAATATAAAATATTAAAAAGGAGAAATAATCATGAGTTTACAAGAAGCATTCGCAAATCTTACTCCCGAGCAGAAGGAAAAGTTCAAAGGCGTGAAGAACCAACGTGCGTTAGACGCGTTTTTGTCCGACAGCGACCCCATCGGAAAACTAACGGCAGGGGCAGCGGGTGGCCGCAAAACTGAACTCAGCGACGACGCTTTGGAAGCCGTTTCGGGCGGCGGCGGCTCTTATTTTTACAACGACCCCAATGGTTCCATTGTATTCAATTGCAGCAACCCGAACGTCAGCGCCGCAGATTTTCTGAAATTCCTCAAACCGACTGCGGAAGATGTGTGCCCGCATGCTCCGGACGGGCATATTATGTGTTATGCCTGCCCCGATTTCAGCATGACTTAATGCGGCTTTCGCCGCAAATGCAGAATGCAGAATGCAGAATGCAGAATGCAGAATGCAAAATTATTAAAGTAAAACTAATTTTGAGGCGGCGGTGAACACGGGGACGATAGATATAAGAGCGTAACTGGTCACGGGTATCCCAAAACGTGCGGCATATGTGTAATTTATCAGGCATGTTGTAGGGCAGGGGCTCTGCTCCTGCCGAGGTTACCGTAGCATTGACAATAGCCGAATCACACGGCAGGAGCAGAGCCCCTGCCCTACAAGAAATGCCTATGTTATCACATGCCGCCTGACCTGTAACTGGTAGAAAATTTCCCGGAAGACATAAACAAATTGTATTTGACAAACGCCTTCCGCCGTGCTATGCTTAGTGTGCAAAGGAAAGAGATTTGCATACGAATCACCAAAGTGAAAGCTCGGGGTGTCAGCTACCCCGGGCTTTCTGTGCTGTTGCCGGATCATTCATCGCAGTCCAGCCACTTGCCGATGAGATGTACACTAGAGGTCGTCGTCATCATATCGCAAGTCATCGCATTTGTCAAAGCTAAAAACCCGTCAATTTTATAAGTGATAAAATAGCGAAGTTGTGTTCACTATGCGTAATTTGAGCTGCTGTGCGTCTTTCTTCGTATAATAAAAATGCAACTATGCATTATGCATTGGAACAAAGGGAGGATACAATCATGTCAGGAACACCGGAACAAAATCAGGATATTTACGCAATCAAAAAAACCCCTGCGGACCGCGCCCGGATACAGCAGAAGCTAAAAGACCAAATGGAAACCATGAGCGGCGACGCGGCGGTCAGAAGCGATATGACAGCTTTTTTCGGCGGCAGACCGGACAGCGATTTCCTATCGGAAAAATGCTGCGGGCTAAAAGGTCTCGATACCGGTTTAAGCAGGCTGGACTCCGTGCGGCTGTATATGATCGTGTTCGGAGGGTATACGCCGGAGGAGGTAATGAGCCAGAGTCCCGAAATGCTGGCACACAAGCAGAAATTCGGCAAAGACTTCTGCGACATCCTTACATCCGGCGACCCTGACAAGACAGGCGAGATGTGGAGGGAAATGACGCTCCATCTGAACACTTACAAGCTGCCGGAAATCAATTACTTTGACGACGAATCCATAGTCGATAATTACCGTGCGGCAAAGTTTTATTCGGGAAGCGTCCATGCGCATTTCAACGCTATGAACGGTGCAGGCGAAATTCTGCAAAGGCATAGATGGGATGAGTTGTCGGAGAGTGAAAAAAACGGCATGGGCGCGGAGGTCGTTCTCACGATGTTAAACGAGACCGTGAGCCACATCGGACACGAGTCATATCTGACAAACCGTGCGGACAATGACATTGGCATGGCCATAGACGACGCTGATAGGCGCAATGCTTATTACGCGAATACCGCGATACGGGCTAAACGCGGCGGGGAGCTGAACATGCTGCGCGGCGGCAACTTTAGCCAAGTCGCGGACAGAAATACAGGTTCCATGGCCGGCGGGAGGTTCGGCAGCGGCGTCTCTTATCAGGAAATATACGCTGATTTGATGGATATCGAGGAAATCTCCAGGGAGGAGATGGAAGACAGTTCTCGGATCGATCAGCGAGGCCCGGATTACAGAGCGACAAAAGATGAGATTTCCCTGACAGATTTAAGTAAAGACGCGGTTCAGGCTGCCTCCCAACGCGGCGCGGCGGGGACACAGGCGGATATGGAAGAAGAGCTAGCCGCGCGGCAAAGGATCAGGGACGAGATCGACTATGAGCTGCAAGAAAAATACGCCGAGTTCGGCAGGGACATACCGAGAAAAGACCCCATAACACCCAAGCGGTACGAGCCCGAGACGCGCAAGGGCTTTGCAAGGTTTTTTCGGAACAGAAAGAAAGCCGATGAAACGGAAACAGAAAAAGTACCGCTGGAATACGGCCAGCAGGCGGACGCATTCGCGAAAGCAGGCCCCGCCAATCAGTATGAAGCCTTAACCTCTTATTCCGGTTTTTCATATGAAGATATAAACAACTACTTGCGCGACCGTCCGTTTAGAGATGCCTCGGGCGGATACATTGACACTGTAGCCGACAAAGCGGAGGATCTCAAAGATATATTTAAAAGAAAAGACGCGAAATTAGAAAAAGGGCATGTCCTTTTCAGATGGACTCACTTCCCGGGCGAATTAAGTGATTTAGGCGACCAAATGCAGGGCAAGGTGATAAGCGACAAAGCCTTCGTTTCCACATCATTGCACAGGGAAGACAGCTTCTACGAACCAACCGGTATGCTAATGAAAATCTACGCGAAGGCAGGAACGCCCGCTGTACTCGTCGCAAACAACATAGGCATGCAAGAAAAAACGGAGGAAGAGGTGTTGCTTCCGCCCGACACACGGTTTAGGATTATCGGATATGAGCGGTTCAGTACTGTCATCAATGGCAGAACGGTTGACGATGTACCCTATGTCAAGGTCGAGGCGCTGGGGCCGAATGACCCCGTAAAAGACGAAGATTTGATAATACCCGCTCAGAAAGACGTGTCACATAAAGATGCCCCGGAGTGGCAGGCCCATCAAGCCAAAAAAGAGGTTTTGCAGGAGTTCCCCGGGATGAGGTTCAAAACATTGAACACAATTTTGGAAAGCGAGTACCAACAGGAATTTGAGGCTGTCAAGAAAGCCACCCTCAGTAGGCAATACAGCGCGGAAACCGTCGAGTCTGTCAGTAGCCTGGGTAATGTTGACGGGGTTATGCGCTTGTCGGGAATCACTCCCGATGACATGAAAAGCAAGGTTGATTCATTCCTAAAAGGAAAGGCAGCCCTCGCGTTGCAGCAAGAAAAAGATGGGGACAAAGAATCGGCCGACAGAACGCGGGAAGAGTTTTTCCCCGGCAACGAGCTGAAAAACAGATATTTCGGCGAGCCTGTAAAGACACTTGTAGAACAAACGAAACTAAACCCGCAAGCGAATAAAACTGTTGGCCACACACAAACCCCCGCCGTACACAGCAAACCAAACGACACGCCAAAACTGGATAATACGCCGCCGGTGAAGAAGAAGTAGAGATTGACAAACCGCGGGATAAATCACAAATCATTTCTCCCATTGGCTTTCATGACACTACTGAGCAACGCAGTATTGCGGAAATAGACTGTGCAAGCAACCTGAAGATTTAGGCTTTTAGTGCCGGAGAGAGGTTATGGGCAGCACATATACTCCGTCGTCTCGCAGCCTGGCAATGCCTCCACCTGTTATCACCGCCAGGCAAATCGGCGGTTCGGCGCCGGTAGCGACCATCTTATCTCTCAGTTGCTGCAATGTCTTCGCCGCTGTTTCCGTCTGATTCTCGCCAAGCTTTATTTCAAAGGCGCCCCAATCGCCATTTGGCATTTCAATAATTGCGTCGATCTCCATCTCGCTGTTGTCACGATAATGATAGAGCTTCCCGCCATAATGACCGGCGTAAACCGCAAGATCCCTCAAGCATAGATTTTCAAACATAAATCCGAATGTTCGAAGGTCTTGCAGTAAACGTTCTCTGTTGAGCCCAAGAGCGGCGACCGCAAGTGACGGGTCTGAAAATATCCTTTTGGGAGCTTGCCGCATGATCGCTTTAGAACGTATTTCAGGATTCCATGGCGGGATTTCTTCGATAACGAATATTTCTTTCAGATTTCTCAGATACTCGGACACAGAATCGCGCGATATAACGATCTGTTTCTCACTTTGATGCGGCCTTTCGGCCCCGTCCGTATCCGCTGAGAGCGTTTTTATGCTTGCCGTTGTCGCGTTATTTCTCGCCAAAGACCTCATCAGTTTGCTCAGTTTCTCCGGGTCTCTTTTCGATTGGTCATCGAGGAACCATTCGTTTTTTGCTATCGCGCTTAAGTATTCCAGAGCGACAATCCCTGATTTTCCGATTGGAAGTTTAAGGGTTTCCGGCCAACCGCCGCGAATCGTGATATCGATTAACCGGATAAGATCGATATTTGACAAGAATGGATCAAACTTTACTTTTTCAAACACCTCTCCAAGAGAGACCAGGCCCTCAGAATCCATGGACTCAAATAATGTCATCGGATACATTCGAATGACGGCGATTCTTCCCGTTCCGCTATGCGCGTAGGAATCTCGCGGGGGCGACGCTGAACCGGTAAGCAGATACTTCCCATAACCCGGGTTTTGATCTATGTCAAATCTTACGGCGTCCCATACTCCCGGCGCCTCCTGCCACTCGTCTATCAAATGCGGTGCTTTATCGGTAAGCACCAGTGCCGGATTGATACGAGCGAGAGTCCTGTTACTGTAATTACCGATAGGATCCATGATATACGTAACGCTATTAGCATGATTCAGCGACGTCCATGTTTTCCCGCACCATTTGGGACCCTCTATTAAAATGGCTCCAAACAGTTGTAAATACTCATCAATCTTTGGGTCGATTATCCTCGCGGTATAACCGCTTTTCCGCAGCGACATACGTACGCTCCTCTCCTTATCGTGCTGGCGCAACTGTTGTAACTCGTTAAAAGTACCATGAAATCCGCAAAATGTAAACAAAATTATCCGCAAAATGTAAACAGAATTATCCGCAAAATGAACCGAAGAACCGTCGCGCATTAGCAAATTGTTAGGCAAAGGTGTAATTATGCAGTAAAATATCGGATATTGTGGTGCAATATCCGATATTTTTTACTACCGTATAGCTGTGCGAGCGCAAGGCACTGAATCCCTACCTTGACAGGTTCAAGATCTAAATTTTTCACAATTTAACCTGTCAAGAGAACCGTCCCCCACGTAGTCAAAGCGCCCCTTGGCGCATTTATGCGATTCATAGACAATATCATTCTCGCATCGTCTGACATAACTATAATGCTCGCACCAGACCGCGCCTAAAAAACCGCAGCAAACAAAAGAAACCCGATCAATTTGACTGCACCTTTTCCGGTCGTAGTAGTTTTCCGTAGGCTCGCCCGCCTCAGCCACCAAGTCCTCCGCCACCGGCCCTTCCGTTTTTTGCTCTCCCGCCATTTTGCTCGCCATCCGGTAATCCTCGATCGTGATGGGAAAACCGTATTCGGCGGCCAAGTCGATGACTTTGTCCGGCTCGGCGCCGCTCGCGCCGAGCGCGTATGTTTTAGCAATCAGTTCGCTTTTATTTTTCGTTTTTTCGATAAAAGCTTGCATTTGGTTCATTTTGCAGTCCTCCTAAGGCGGACAAGCCGCAATTGAAACTTTTTGTCATTTTGCGCAGAATATCGGCAATAACCTAAGTTCTAACATCCGACAGTGGCTCTATATATGTAAACCGCCCCCTATTGTAGTGTGTTTTCCGCACGGAAACTATGAACAGTGCGTGAAACGCCGTTTGATTACGTAAACAGTGAAAGCCCATGTGCTGCTCGTGTAAACGACCAAAAATGATATGAGCGTAAATGAACACAAAAACAGGTGTTCCGAGCGCAAGGGGGTGACCAGTTACCTTGGACCTTCATAAAAATTACACTCAAACCGCGCTATTGATAAACTAACGGGTTTTTGGTATTATAATCGAGTGAAATGAGTGTCGCGACCGGGCTTGCCCGGTCATGACCGAATGAACGAAGATTACAACGGAGTTATAATCGAGTGAAATGAGTGTCGCGACCGGGCTTGCCCGGTCATGACCGAATGAACGAAGATTACAACGGAGTTATAATCGAGTGAAATGAGTGTCGCGACCGCGTGTCAGGGGGACGGTTCTCTTGACAGGTTCAATGGTGAATACTTTAGCTCTTGAACGTGTCAAGAGAACCGTCCCCCTGACACGCGAGAGAACCGTCCCCCTGATACGTTGAGCTACAACAGCGTTATTTGCGTATATACATATATAATGCATAATTCATAATTGATAGGAGTGTAACATCATGTCAGGCACAACACGCATTCCGGTCAGCTTAGATCACATTGACAAGTTCAGCGATGTAAACGCCTCAAACCTTAACCATGACGCACAATCGCTGAACATCCTTAACAATTGGTTTAATAAACTAATCAAACAACGATCTTTGCCCGAATCATCACCCGCGAACAGCCCTGCGGCACCCGTAAAAGAACGATTCAACACGCTCTATATCTACAACAATCAACAAAACACAAATACCTTTGTCGGTTTCTATGACTTTTACCGGGGAAAACTGAGCACATTTGAAAAAAACGTTTTTGACCGGTTGCCGGAGGGCGAGAAAGAAATAACGCTTAAAGCAGCCGTTTATGCAAGCGCCGCCAGCAGTGAGCCTGTGTTCGCCATGCAGACGGGTATGAACAAAAAACGCCCGGTTATGAGCATCATGTATCCCAAAGCATCACCCGCCACTGAGATTCCGCAAGAGCAATTTGGTCTTTTCGCGCGTTTTCTGCGAAAGGTGCTGCCCGTGAGCATGTACCCGGACTCCATCAAAACAGAGCAGGAGAGAAGTATTGACAGGGCCGAAGAGACCTATAATTCGATCAAGGGCGACGTAACCGCGGCAGCAGCAGCCCTGGCGGACAGAGTTGAGGTCGAAATCGAAGACAGAAGGCGCGAAGAAGCCAGGAAGATCGAGCTAGCCGATGAGGCCAATAAGCTCATGGCCGCGGAAGCAAAAAGAAGGCAGATTCTGGGGATCGACGAGAATGCCGTACAAAAAGGCCCCAGGGCGAACTTCGTCGTCGATCACGAAGATTACGCTAAGCGCGGGACTCGGCTGGATGTTTCGCTTTTCGCCAACAATATGAGCAGCGCCCGTATGGTGCAGGAAGATTTCCCGGATTTGAAGTTTGACGATATCAAGTACTACACCTTTGAAGAAAAAGGCTTTGCCAGAATCAGAACTGATACTGAACTAAAAATGCCGGACATGGAGTTCGACTTAACAACGAATGTAAAAGGCGGCATTGTTGACAACAATTTCGGTCTGCTTGATTACGGCACGCACATGCAGTACAGGTTTGGCGTGGCCAGCAATAATTTCACCGGCGCCCACGAAGCCGGGCACGCTGTAAGCCGCGGCCTTACAGGGCTTATGTGGGGCAAGCCGCTAGACGGTAAACAGACTAACCAAAGCGTCCTGGGCAGTATGCAACACGACGTAAGAAACTGTATCAGCGAACAAAAATTTGCAAAAGAGGCCATGCTGCGCGCCTACGACGCGGATCAAACATTCAGGGACGCCATTGACAAAGGCGTCAGGGAGTGGGAGAGAAAAAAGGGGAACATTACAATCAAAGAAGATTCCAGCCCGTCAATGAAAAGGGATAGAGCGATAGCCTTTATGTCGCGGACGATAGCAGATGGCTCAAAGACCTCAATCCGTGATAGGGACGATATATACGCGGATTTATTCAAGATGGGCTACACCTCAGAGTATGGCGCTTCAAAAGCTGAGGAGTTTATTGCGGAGGCTTTCGCAGACCATTACAATATAAGGGAAACGAACAAAAATCTAAGCGCACACCAAAAGCCGATGCGCGCAAATCCTCTGAGCGATCAACTCGTCAAGATGACCCAGGAGATGTATTCAAGCCCTCTTGCACGTTTGAGGTTCGCTGAGAAATACGGCGGGTATAATTTAAATGTGCTGCGGCAGGACGCGCAAAAGGAAATAGAAGCGGAAAGCAGAAAGCAGCAGGCGCAGCCGGTCGGTGTGGAAGTAAAACTTGACAACAACGGCAAAGAAGTGCAAGGCGCAAACCAGCAAAATGCAAATGCAAAGGGGAAGGGACAACCCGCGCATGGAAATAATAAAGTCAAAGCCGACCTCAATACTACAACGAACAAGCCGAAGCTAAAAGTGCAATAACCGGCGCGTGACGTTTAATGCATAATGCATAATGCATAATGCATAATGCATAATTAATAGGGTAATAATATTTTGCGTATATACAAATATGGAGCACTAAACGCAACACAAACATGTGATGCATAATGCATAATTGATAGGAGTAGAGGAAGAAAAATGTTTACATCAGAACAGTTTATACAGCTTAGAGCCTTGCAGAAAAAGGCAAAGGAAAATCAATTGAACGGGGACGAGCAGGCCGAGTATCAGAAGCTTACGCGGCAGCTTATCACCTCGGCAAGAGGCCAGTCGGCGGAAATGGACAAGTCTTTGGAGACGTACGAAAAACCGCTGGCTGAC
>Ga0099364_10008526_pt1 | contig 14421 bp, 23 predicted proteins | sample TergutTh196P3_FD_73070 | JGI IMG/M metagenome (GOLD analysis project Ga0099364, IMG submission 73070) | Microcerotermes parvus P3 segment gut microbial communities from Pointe-Noire, Republic of the Congo - Th196 P3 | ecosystem: Host-associated > Arthropoda: Insects > Digestive system > Gut ... | reverse complement strand
CGGTGTTGGTGATATAGACAACGGTATCCTCATCGGCGGCATAGCCGACCGCCGCGATCATGCAGACCAAGATAATGAGCAAAAAGTGCTTATAAGTTTTTTTCATAACGCCTCCTGTTTTATATTCTATTTTTTTCCTAGATTATCAAGACTTTGTTTTAATTCAGTTATTTGATTTTCAATTTTTTCCAATCGTTGATCAGTCTGGCGTTGTTGGGCTAATAGAGCTTCCAAGCCTGATATAAGCGGGTGTTTTTCCTTATTGTGAAAGTTGCCTTCATCGGGTTTTTCTTTAACTGGTTTTGAATTAGGTATGTCCTGGTCTTCAGACGGCTCATCGGGGTCGTGCATAAATACTTTACCCTTGCCGGTGGCAAACCATTCATAATTTACATTAAATTTTTCTTGAAGTTTTTTTGTAAAATCACTTGATACGGCTCCTCCTGTTTCTTCGATATCCTCAATAATCCCAAGAGAAACTCCCAGTTCCTTTGCAAATTTTTTTCGATCTAAGCCCTTATGTATCCGAATTTCCATAATTCTGCGGGCATGGTCATATTTATCGTTATGAAGGAACATTTCCCCCTCGCCGGTTAAAAGCCATGCGGTATTTACATTGTAAATTTTATGGAGTTTTACTAAAAAATCGGTAGATGGCGGAAAAGTACCTTTTTCATATCCTGCAAGTGTAGGACGTTTAATATCTAGTCTAACCGCAAATTCGCTCTGGTTTAGCTCAAGAGTATCCCTTAATTTTATAACCCTTTGCTGGATATCTGACATTTTTCAGTAACCTTAAAATATGTCAGATTTTCAACACTTTATGCTTGACAAAGTGTCGGAATTCCGACAATAATAATATATCGGCGGATTGCTTTACAATCCGCTGAAAAAAATTGCAGGGCCGGGAGCAAGCCGATTCCCTGCAAAACTTTAAAAACCCGCCAACGGCGGGAAGGAGCAAACATGGCACGGACACGTTCAAAGAAAAACCCCATGCCCCCTGAAGGTTCCTGGATAAAATTCCAGATGGATCTTCGGAACATCAAGATGATGGATGTAGCGCGAAAAGCCAACCGTTCATTGTCTATGGTATCAGAATTCGTAACCGGTGTAAAGAATTCGGTTGCGGTCGGCAAAGCCCTGGCGCAGATGCTCGGCTTTGATAACTACAATGACATGATGGAAGCCGCTTACCGGCAGTCAAGAGGAGATGCGGCATGAAAATTTTGAAATTACTTCAGGAGCTATATCTTGAACTACGGGAATACAACGAGCAAACAACTAAGCTGGAAGAGCTTTATACAGAGCTAAAGACCTTCAATTCAAATGTGGAGTATTTTAATTTGCTCAAAACTGAAGCGAGACGCAATCGGGCAAATCCTATAAGAACCATGAATGAATTTGAAAGGCTTAGCCTAAAAAAATGGATTAATGAGCGGCTAAAAGAAAAAGGCATATCTTTTAACGGTGAAGGATATGGCTTTCGCCAAGCAAGAGAATTCATTATTGATCAAATTAATTGTGCTGGAAGTCCAACTCGCCAGCTTGTTGCTTCGGCACTTGGCTACGGTTCTTTTGAAGAACTGCTTGAAGCGTACCGGGAAACGAAGGGGGCGGTATGAAAGAAAAACAAAGTTTTGTAAGCCCCGTATCTAATGGTAATCCCCCGGTTCTGGCGGTGAAGGAAGGAGCAGGTCACGAAAAAACATGTACAAGCCCTGTCCCGGATCGGAAGATGATGACAACCGCAGGCCGCCTTGGTTCTCTAATATCTGATTTAAAAGAATGGTGGCGTAGTCAATTCTTAAACCCAGAGCTTTTTCTAACACCGGAGGAGTTTCTGCGAATATATCGTGTGGAATACCATCGGCTGGAGGAAAAAAGAAAAGCCGAAGGAACTGGTCTAGCTCCTTTGAACAATCAGCATCGTCTTCCGGCGGTTCCTTCCCGGCGTCGTATCGGCCCACATCTTTCATTATCTTTTGACAGAAAGCATCCCATTCTGTCAAAACTGCTTTTTTTTCTAAGAATAATTCTTCCATCTTGGCTCAACCCCTTCAATTGGATATTCGGAAAGGCAATTATACCACGAAAAAAATTAATAAAGAAGGAGACAGTTTAATGGAAAATTCGATAAATAATCCCATACCCCCGGAAAGATGCTGGATAAAATTCCAGCTAAACCTACGCGGCATCAGGTACGAGGCGATTGCAAAAAAATCCTGCCGTACCGAAGCTTTCGTGTCGCAGGTTGTCTGCGGAAGGCGCAAATCAGAAAAGGTCGAATCAGTTTTGGCAGATGTACTTGGGTATTCATCTTGGAATCACTTATGGGCTGATGCGTTCATTAATACAGGAAGGATGGCGGTATGAAACTATTTAAACTTTTGGAAGGGCTTTACACGGAGCTAAAAACCTTCAATTCAAATGTGGAGTATTTTAATTCGATAAAAAACAATGTGCAGCGCAGCCGGGCAAATCCTTTAAAATTTGTCGCGGACATTGACGTTATTCGTTTTAAACTTTGGCTTAGAAAGAGCTTGGCAGAAAAAAACATTACGCTGGCAGATAAAGTATATGCGTCAAACGTAACCCTCTCATTTATCGAAGGCACGAACAAGCAGTTGCCGAAAGCCGCCGTCAACTTGCTATGCGCGTCCCTCGGCTACGACTGCTTTGACGATTTGTTTGAAGCATACCGGGAAACAAAGGGGGCGGTAATATGAAAAACGAACATCGAAATTACTTTAATAAAATAGTACGCAGAATAAAACACTCAATAAATGTAACAATTCCAATTTTGCCTGCCAACCATGACTTATTCAAAGGACACGAAAAAGCGCTTGGAATTTGCCACGGACACAAAACGCCTCGTAAAAATGATTGGGAGCCTAAGAAAATCACCATTGACGAATACTTCATTGAAGAATGTTATGAAGCAGAGATCAATGGCAAACGATATATGACGGAGTTAACCGATGGAAACCTCGTGGATGTTATCTGCCATGAAATAGCGCATATATACGAATGGCGGCATGGAAAAAAACACAGATTGATTACCCGACGGTTAATTGAGTTGGTAGAAACCGGAGAAACGGACAGCATATTTCATAGAGGCGCGGCATGATTAAACAATGGATCAACTCTAAAGAAATAGCTGAATTATTATCAATCGAACCAAGATCAGTGAGAAGAAGAGCTGATAAAGAGAAATGGCTGTTGCCTAAAAAAGTAAAAGTTCAAGGCGGCAAAGAAAACCGTTATGAAATAGCAAAATTGCCGGAAGATATTCAAACCGCTTACGCTGCAAGCATAAAAATTACTTTAACAGATTTGCAAAGCCAACTGAAACCTGCTTCAATGCCGAGTAAAAAAATAAATCTTCTTGGTTATTCCGGTCGCGGCGCAAAAACAGCAGATATAAAAACTATCGAAAATACGCCTGATAAGTATTTGCAGATTGCAGCTTCCAGGTATAAAATTCTAGAAGCATATTTAAACTCCGGTCTATCTGCTTCACAATTTGTTACCGCATATAAAAATAATGTTATTGTACCGGAAGTAAAAAGCGAACTTGCGGAACACGGGGAAATATCCTCGCAGTCCAGTCTGTACCGATGGCTTGCACGTTATGAACAACACGGACTTGCAGGGCTTGCCCCGCAGTATGCCGGCAAAGGGGCCGGGGCGTCCCTGCCGCAGGAAGCAAAGGATCGCATTGAATGGCTCTACCTTGATTCCAGCCAGCCGAACATAAGCGTTATATTGGAACTCCTTGAGCAGTACGGCATAAAAGCCGGAGAAGCCACAGTCCGCCGCTATATAAATTCCCTGCCTGACTGGATAAAAGCCAAGCACCGCAAAGGCCGTGATTATTTCAAGGGCAAATTCAGCCCGTACATTATACGAAATTATACTAATTACAAACCGATGGAAATAATCTGCGGCGACTACATGACGCAGGACATCGTGTGCCGTAAAGGGGACAGGGTATTCCGCGCCAGGCTATGCGCATTCGAGGACATGAGGAGCCGCGCCATTGTTGGCTGGAGCCTTCAAGAAACCGCCAATTCAATCGGCGTTATCCGCGCATTGCAGACGGCATTCAAAGACTGCGGGCTTCCCGAAACAATCTATGTGGACAACGGCAAAGAGTTTAAAAATTATCTTTTATGCGGAGATCAGTGGAAAGCGCAGAAAACCAAAATCGATCCGGAACTGTTAGATCTTGACGTAGGCATCCTCGCCGAGTGCGGCATAAAGGTAATTTTCTGCCAGGCGTACAACGGTCAGTCAAAACCCATAGAACGTTTCTGGAGATTTTTCCACGACAGGTTTGACAGGTTTGAAGCGAGCTACACGGGTTCAAGCTTCGCCGACCGCCCTGATGAAGCCAAGTTATTCCGAAGCAATGTCGAAGCCATGAAGAAAGAAGACGTATTGCTTATCCCCGCGTTTGAAGAAGTTGAAGCAAGAATAGGCCGTTTTATCAAATGGTATAACGAGCAGTGGAACCATTCAGGTCAGGGCATGGAAGGCAGAACGCCGGCGCAGGTGTTCAAAGAATACGCAGCCCCGCGCCGGGAAATACCGGACAACCTTAAAAAATATTTGTTTACCATGCGCTACATAAGGACAGTGCAGCGGAACGGCGTTGTGCTTGATGACATCATATATCAGAACAGTAAGTTCATAGAATATAACGGGAAAAAAGTTGAAGTTAGGCGCGGCCTTGACGATGCCGGCGTAGTGCACATTTTCAGCATACCTGACCGCGTATACCTTTTCGATGCGGAAAACATTCCCAATAGCGGAATTGCCCAAGAAGAAATCCGACGCAAGGGCAAGGCGCTGAAAGAAATAAAAGAACTTGAGAAAAAGTACAACAGGAAAAAAGCCGAATACGATAAGGGCGTATTCAAAACCCCCGCGGAAATATACGCAGAAAAAAACAAAACAGAAAAAGAACAGAAACGCTTGAACAGAAAATCGTTAAGCCATCAAGCGCAAATAATGCCGTTTAAACAGAAAAAACAAAAACGAAAAATCATAGGAATTTTTGATGCTAAATAACGGAAACCCCCGCCTCGTTGAGGCGGTAAAAAAAATAAAACATACAAGGAGCGAAATGTATGAGTGATGTATTTGATGGGGAACTATACAAAAGGTTCTTCGATGTAGTGGGAAGCCCCGAAGAGGGCGAGGGGACAAGTTCCCGGCGGATAAGCCAGGCTAAAGCAGCCCAGGCTTTAGGATATTCAAGCGGTGTAATTTCCGCTTACAAAAGCCAGACGTATAACGGCGATGTGAAAACTCTTGAAAAGAAAATTGACGCATGGCTCAAGCGGGAAGCAAGAAGGCTTGAACGGCTGGATGTTCCGGTTGCGGAAACCAGCACGCTGGAAAAAGTAAGAAGGGCAATTACTATCGCGCAGGACGAAGGAGACATCGCCGTAATTATCGGCGAGTCCGGCACAGGGAAAACAACCGCTCTGCGCCAGTATGCAAAAGAAAGCCACTCGGCTCTGTTGATCGAGGTTGACCCCAGTTTTTCACAGGTCACCTTGATGGCTGAAATAGCCAAAGCGTTAGGTGTAGATCACAAGGGCAGCCAGAACGCCGTTATAGAACGGGTTATCGAAGCCCTGACGGGTCGGGACGCTGTTCTGATTGTTGATGAAGCAGACTATCTTAAGGCAAGTTCCCTTGAACTGCTCCGAAGGGTAATCAATGACAAATCTCATACGGGCGTTGTACTGGTCGGTCTTCCGCGCCTTGAATTTCAAATCCGCAACTTACGAAATGACCACCAACAATTACAAAGCCGTATCGGAGTTATGTGCAAACTCGGCAAACTGAAAAAAATAGATGCAGACAAAATCATCGGCGGGGTTTGGAAAAACATTCCTAAAGAGACTCTTGAAGCTTTTATCCAAACAGCCAATGGTTCTACCCGCACGCTAGTAAAACTTATGGGCAGGGTTCACCAGACTATGGAGCTTAACCATGCCAAAATGCCGGACGCTGAAATTATAGCCGAAGCAGGCGAACTGCTGATGAGGTAGGAGGGGAACTATGAACGGATTTATTTATCGCACGGGAGTGCGGATTAAAGATTTTGGAGAGCGTTTGGGACATCTAAAATTATTCCGCATTCGGATTTTTCGTATTAGACCTTTGTCATGGATACCAAGCTTAATAATATGTTTTGGCTTGGCGTTACGTGGCTGTGTACGAAAATGCACGATAGCAAGCTTTTAGGCCGGAAACGGCAAAGTATTTTTAGCGCACGGAGGTAAACATGGCGCGGCTTAAACCCCAAGTGGGAAAAATCAAAACCCTTGACGAAGCTAATATGGTTCTCAAGGACATCGGGATTTTGGAGAAAGAGCTTGAAAGCATCGACAGCGATGCCCACAAGCAGATCGCCGAAATCAAAGAGGAAGCGGCAAACAAAGGAAAGGGAATCCGCCAACGAATCGCGGATTGCTCCGCCCTACTTGGCGCATACGCTGAATACAATAAAGCCGAACTCTTTAAAGATCGAAAAAGCGTCCAGCTTTCATTCGGCAGCTTTGGGTATCGAAAAAGCACCAGCATCAGCGTTAAAAAGACCACGCTGGAACTTTTGAAAAAGTTAAAGATGGCAAAGTACATTCGGATTAAGGAAGAGCCGGACAAGGAAGCAATGGCAAATCTTGATGACGACACCTTAGCCCAGGTCGATTCTGTCCGGAAGATCAAAGATGACTTTTTCTGCGAAGCGGATAAAGAGGAGATCAACAAAGACCTGTTAAAAGAGCAGGCAGCGTAAAAGCGAAACAGCGAGCCGCATCCTCCATTGCGGTTCGCTGTTTCCCGTGTATGGCGGCGCGGAACTGAAGAACAGCCAAAGGAGCAAGAGATATGAAAATTACTAAAGCAGGGTATCAAATTATCACACCGATTGACGGAGAAACAATTATTAGACGCATTGAAGAAATAGGGCGTGTTTGTTATAAATCAGAAGACAAAATTACTGGAGACAGTTGCCGCAAATTTGTGAAAATGCTGATAGACCGTGGACATGAGGCAATGATTGAACATTGTTTATTTACTGTAAAATTTATCTGTGATCGTGGTATATCACATGAAATTGTACGGCATAGGATTGCCAGCTATGCACAAGAATCAACAAGGTACTGCAATTACTCCGCTGACAAATTCGGAAATGAGATAACAGTCATTGCCCCTTGTTTTTGGACAGAAACAGAATTGAGTTATGATTTTTGGAAAAAATCGTGTATTGAAGCAGAAAAAACTTATTTTTCATTAATAGAATATGGAGCTTCCCCACAAAAAGCACGCTCTGTTCTTCCAAACAGCCTTAAAACAGAAATTATTGTAACGATGAATCTTAGAGAATGGCGGCATTTTTTTAGGTTAAGGACTGCTAAAACTGCACATCCACAAATGCAAGAGATAACTCGACCTTTGTTAGTAGAAATAAAAACATTAATACCCGTTGTCTTCGATGATATTTTATATGAAACAGGAGATACAATATGACAAACACTACAAGAACTCCCCTGCCCCTCTCAAACCGTAAAACCAAGCTGTCCCTGATCCACATCGCAAAAAACGATTTGGGGCTAGATGAAGAGGCATACAGAGCCTTGTTGGACGGAGCCGCAGGGGTTAACAGCGCGGCAAAACTGGAGTACGAATATCAATTCAATGCCATTATGAAAGCCTTTGAAAATCTTGGCTTTAAAAGCACACAGCGAAGCGTAAGAAAACAAATCCGTCCCAGATGGCAAGATGAATGGGGCGGTACTGTAGATCAACGCGCCAAGATTGAAGTCATGTGGAAAACCTGCGCCCGTAACCCCACAGAAAAAGCGTTACGGGCATTTATCAAACGCATTGCCAAAGTGGATCACCCCCGGTTTCTTCGGGTTGGCCTTGCACGGAAGGTGATCATTGCGCTTGAAAAAATGATGCGGAAAGCCGGTTTTGATCCGGCAACCGGAAGGAGATTGTAATGAAAATTTTTCAGTTGAGTTTGTTTAAACGAAAAACCGCAGAGCAAGCCTTAGAATTGGCTTCATGGTTACGAATCGAAATTGGCAATCTGCGCCATGCATTGAAGGAGAAGCAGACTTTATTAACCAAATACGAAAAAGAATTGAACCGGCTTGGGGGGATGCTTATGGATTTAAAGCAGAGGGAGCTCTTTGAGGATTAAAAATAGCATTGAACAAAGGGAGGGGTTATGAATAATTTTCCTGTCGAACAAAGTTTATTTGATGATCTTCCTGAAACAAAAGGCACTGATACTGCTCTAAGAAAACTGCAAACATTAGAACTGCCACAAATTGAGGATGTCGGAAGCTATTGGAGTGATGACTTTGAACAATTAGAAGATTTAATAGGCTCTGAAGCGGCATTAAAAGTTGCCGAGGTATTTGCCGGTTCTACTATTTATATCCCCAAAAATATTTTAACAAATAAAAATTATCATCATATCAGAAAGAAATTTAAAGCAGGCTCATCCTATCGGGAACTTAGCCTTGAATTTGGTTATACCGAAACCCATATACGCAATATTATTCATAAAAAATAAGGAAGGAGAAAAAAGATGACAGATAAATTTAAAGCAAAACTTTCACGGGAAATAACAAGGAACCGTAATAAAACAGAATTTTACAAAGTAATGAAAAAAGATAAACTGGAAACCTCTGTTGACATTGTTGCATTTAGTAAAGGGCTGCCAAAAAATGCTAAAGAAATGGCTGTGCTTTTTTTGATAAAAGGTTTTGCCGCGTTGGGATATAGTCCTACAGAAATAATAAATAAATTGGAGCCTAAAAAATGAAGTGTTGTTTTTGTGGGAAAAATACTGAAGAGAGTAAAAGCACAGCTTCTTTCTATGTTAGCGGCGAATTAACTTCGGTGTATTGCTCTCCTGACTGTATGGGCAAGGCATTTAAGAATGCAACAAATCTCATGCGAAAATTAAACCGTAAACAGTTAATTAAATTAATAAATAAAAACAGAAAGGAGTATAATTTATGAAAAAAATATATATCTGCGGAAAGGTTACCGGCGATCCAAATTATTATAAAAAATTTCTTGAGGAAGAAGACAGATTATATTCTCTTGGATATTACCCGGTCAATCCTGCAGCTTTCATTTCGGCTAATGAGGAATGGGCAAAAGCTATGCGGACGGCAATAAGGGAGATGTTGCTATGTGATGGAGTCTCATTGCTTCCTGACTGGAAAAAATCAAAAGGGGCAAAGATCGAAGTCCAGCTTGCCAAAAAATTAGGTATGGATATAAGGGATAATAAAAAGTGGATTTGAAAATTAGCTTTTTATCTAAATTACAAACATTCAGTAGTTTATTTCTTCTCGTCTGATGATGTTGCCAAATAAAAAGTTTGCAACCCATCAACCGCCCGCAAATGGGCAGCGGCGAATGGCTTCCAATTCATTGGTCAGAGTACGCATAAAAACTATCTTTGGACGCAGGCGGATATAGCCCGGTTTCTTAAACGCCCGAAGCCGGGTCGCCGATGGCCTGAAAAAAATAACTAAGAGCCTATCCAAATTTAATGATTGATTTTTACTTTTTATGTCCGACTTTTATGAAAAAGACTCGGACATAAAGTGTGTCCGACTTTTATTAAGTAGTAATCACGTAATTCTTTATAACATATAGACTTACGTGATATGTCCGACTTCTTTTTAATTAAACTTTATATGTCCGACTTTCAATACATTTTAATATCGTTTTTATGGTGTTTACAGCATCTTTAAACTGCCAATTCCCTGTAATTATGCCATTATAAGCGATTTCTAGCCTATTTACAGCCATTTAAAGCCATTTAAAGCCTATTATAGGGTACAAGTACCATTTAACCAAATTCGCCGTTTTTGTGCCGTTTGTGTGGGTTTTTCGCTTTTTTTCGCATTTCTAAAATGGGAATTTTCGAGAGTTTTTTAAAGGCTAATTCTTTACAGGATATAGACTTACAGGGCTTTCCGGGGGGCTTGTGCAATTCCCATTCTTAGTGCTTCCCCACAGTTCCGCCGCCGAATTACGCTGATCTTGAAGGTTGCGAGGCATGGGGTGGGGTTATTACGACCTGCTCCCCACGGTGCTTTTGATTGCGGGTAAATGTAACGGTTTGCGAGGGGTGGGGTGCCGGGGTTTTTGCGCTGCCTTTCGTTTTTTGTTTTGTGAATTATGCAGGGGCGTAGGCGGCGTGAGGATTAGCCGCCGTAGCCCCTGTGCCGACCGGCAAGGATGCCGGGCGGTTTTTGGAGTTTTTCCTTTTGTAAGAATTGCAGCGTAAAAAGGGCGGCGTTAATGATTTGGGAAAATTGCGGAATGGAGCGAAGCGGAATGGAGCAATTTTGACCTTTTTAATTTGCAGCGAAAAGGGAGTAAATACCCTCCGCTCCCCGCACCGGGTGGGTGGGCATAGTTCGGTTGGCTTTCGGAGTACGAAAAGGCGGGAGGTGCGGGGAGCGGAGGGTTATAGCGAATAATCTTTTTTGCAGGGAAACTCCTCTTTTTTTTTCGGGCGTAGCCCGAACCGCCGTAGGCGGTAATGCTTCAAATAGGCAAGGGATGTTTCCACCCCTTGCCTATTTTGATTTAAGCGCTTTTTCTGTTCAGATATGAATTGTCAATTTTGCTTCTGGCTTCATCGAAGTTTATAACCTGGGGAACATGGCTATATGTTTTCTTGGTGATTGCTACGCTCTTATGACCTGCCAATGCACTGACTATTACATCGGGTATGCCTGAAAGCTGTGCAAGGGTTACGAATGTATGCCGCATACTATGGCAAGTTAATATTCGCTCTTTTTGCTGGCTTTCGGAAATACCCAATTTCAATAATTCCTCGGTTACTCCCCTTCTAAAAAAATTGTTGCTGACTGGCAAACCTTTATATTTAGGGCTTTCAAGGATAAAACTTTCTGGGGAAATGTATATAGCCTCATTATTGGCTATGGGTAACACTGGCTTTTCTTTTGCTTTTGCTTTTGCTTTTAATGCCTTTTCTTTGGCTATGTCCAAAACTTCTTGAACTGCGGCGGGAACAGGGACTTTCCTTACGCTGTTGTATTTGGGCATTTTCAATCCGTCTTTATCCTGATAGTTATGTTGGACGTGGATTATACCGTTTGTTATATCGCCCCATTGCAAGCCTCTTATTTCGCCTCTGCGAAGTCCGCATAAACAGCCCAATAGCATAACAAGGCGAATACGGTGATCCGGCATTTCCATATCAATCAGTGTGTTTCTTTCATCAAGTGTTAGTACGCCTTTTTCTTTTATGCTTTCAGACACTTCACCTAATTTGTGGAATGGGTCAATTTGGATTTCTTCATTGTCTACTGCCCATCTGACGGCAACTCGGATAGCCTGTAAAACGGAATTTGCTTTACGACTGGATAAGGTATCCCCTTCAATGATAGTTCCGTCTTTTTTCCGGCGTTGTGTTTTCCGACCTGCAAGCCATATCAAATATCTTTTGAGAATTGCCTTATTAAGCGTTCCGACGGTTAAGTCTTTGAAGTCTGGAAATGGCTCTACATGACGGCGAATATCGTCATGGTTCATCTCGATATAGTATGGGGTTAGTGGTTTTTTTCTACATCACGTTTGAAGTTTGCGTATTCGCTGTTGGGTGTCCAAAAGTTAGAAAGGTACTCAATCAATGGCGTGTTGGCTACTGTGGTGTATTTTGGACGGCTGGGTGCTGTTGTGGGTTGTGTTTCTGTTGGGTGTGCTACAGTGGGTTTTTCTTGTGCGGTTATTATTTCGGCAAGCGTTTCAGAAATCTTTCTTGCCGCTTCTTCTGCTTCATAGCGGCGTTCTTTCTTGCCTTCGACCAATACACCTGTTGATCGGCTGTGTTTATACCTCTGGCTTGTTTCGTCCCAAAAGCGGGCGTACCAGAATGTACCGGATTTTGTCTTTTCCTTGTAGAGAGTGAATGGGCGTCTCATACTGCCTATCCCCTTTCCGATACAAAACTGAAAAAAAGTATCAGTCAAGTATCAGTTAAGAAATAAATAACAATAGAAACCGCCCGATGTCGGGTAAGGTAATATTGCGCTAACTCCTTATGACATAAGGAATTAGCTATTTGCCCGGAGGGAGATTTGAACTCCCATGCTGTTTTCAGCACTGGTACCTGAAACCAGCGTGTCTACCAATTCCACCATCTGGGCATATATGCAAATAAAAACGCGATATGGTTCTTTGAAAAACACACAAAACCTTAAAAACGAAGGAGATTTTGAGCATTTATACAAGACACACCACAAGATTGCTTAACGTATTATAACATTTCATAGTGTTTCTGCCACCAAAAACCGAAATTTTGTGATAGCTTAACTCAACGTTTTTTCGCATTGTACCAAGGCTGCTTTTTATGGCACGATTGGCATATAGAGATTGTACTTTTTCTGTTGAGCTTTTCACCGCAGCGGGTACACTGTCTATTTGCTTTCCTTTCAGCATAGCGGTTCCTGCGCACCTCATTTATTACTTCGGAGGTTTCTTCGTTATAATTCCGGTAATATTCACGGCAAACTTCACAATGTAAAAATTTGCTGCTTTTTTTTACCTTCTTACCGCAACGAGGGCAAAGCCCTTGTTTTTTGTTTTGTTTATACGCTTTTCTTCTTGCTATAGGTTCACTTGGCATAATTATAATATAGCAGATAAATTTTAATTAGTCAAGTCATAAATTCATAACTTGTTTCCATAATAAGCGCCGGGACCATGCTTACGCTCCCAATGTTTTCTGATGATATACTCCGGCAGCGCTTCTGTCTTAGGATTAATGTTTATAGTAAAGAAAGCTATCTTGCAAATCTCTTCAAGCACTGCCGCATGGTAGACTGATTGGGAGGCTACTGCGCCCCATGTAAAGGGACCGTGGCCTGCAACCAGAACCATTTCGGTAAAGGAATAATCCAAATTTTCTTTTTTAAAATGCTCTACAATAAGATTTCCAGTCTCAAGTTCGTAATCGTTTTTAACCGCGTCAGGGCTCATAATTTTTGTGCATGGGATGTTTTCTGTTCCATGATCAGCGTGGGTTGTACCAAATATAGGGACAGACATTCCCGCCTGAGCCCAAGCAGCCGCATAGGGAGAATGGGTGTGGGTAATTCCCCTTATGCCGGGAAAATTGCGGTATAACACCATGTGGGTTTTAGTATCCGATGAGGGATTAAGTTTCCCTTCTACAATTTTTCCGTCAATGTCTACTACTATCATCAATTCCGTATTCAATTTATCGTAAGGAACACCGGAAGGCTTTATCGCAAAAACATTTTTGACCGGATCAAATGCAGAAGCATTACCCCATGTATAGATGGCAAGGTTCTGCCTTTTAATTTCCAGATTAGCTTCAAGAGCTTCTTCCTTTAATGTTTTAAACCCGCTCATATTATATTCCCGCACTTCTCATATTATCTGCCGTTTGCTGCCTGCCAATACGCTTCATTCCATCGCAGCTCATCTTTGAACCGGAGTGGCTTTGTCATATGGCCAATTACCACACACTCAATGCCGTTCATCTCTGCCCAATCCGTAAAATATTCTGCGGTTAAAGCATCAGAGTAGACCGAGTGATGAGCGCCGCCTGCAAGTATCCATGCTTCTGCAGAATCTATCAAGTTCGGATATGGTTTCCAAAGAGCGCGGGCTGCGGGGAGTTCCGGCATACTATTTTCTATCTTGATAGTTTCAATCTCGTTTACGATCAGTCTAAAGCGGTCGCCCAAGTCGATTAAAGTTGCAAGTACGGCCTGTCCGGGAGTGGCATCAAAAACCATACGCGCAGGATCCGCCTTGCCTCCGATACCAAGAGGATGTACTTCGATACGAGGCCTGCCTTCTGCTATGCTTGGGCATAATTCCAGCATATGCGCACCAAGCGCGGCTTCTTTGCCGGGTTCAAAATGATAGGTGTAATCTTCCATAAAAGAGACACCGCCTTTTAACCCCCATGCCATAATTTTTGCAGACCGGGTAAGCATCGACTGTTTCCAGTCGCCTTCCGCTCCGAAGCCGTACCCTTGCTCCATCAATCGCTGTACCGCCAGTCCTGGCAGCTGGGGCAGTCCATACAAATCCTGAAATGTTGTTGTAAATGCTCCGGCGTTTTCTTTTTCAAGCATTTCTTTCAAGGCAATTTCGATTTTTGCCTGCTCGAGCATTGCATTTCGCGCCCTGCCGGGTGATGTAAGATCATGTGCTAATTCATAAGAGGCGGCGTATTCTTTTGCTAGCTCCTCTGCCTGCGCGTCAGTAATCTTTTGATAGCGGCCGGCCAGATCGCCTATACCCCATGTATTAACCTGCCAGCCAAATTGGATCTGAGCCTGTACCTTGTCTCCTTCG
>Ga0099364_10008525_pt1 | contig 14421 bp, 10 predicted proteins | sample TergutTh196P3_FD_73070 | JGI IMG/M metagenome (GOLD analysis project Ga0099364, IMG submission 73070) | Microcerotermes parvus P3 segment gut microbial communities from Pointe-Noire, Republic of the Congo - Th196 P3 | ecosystem: Host-associated > Arthropoda: Insects > Digestive system > Gut ... | reverse complement strand
CTGATGGATCTTGGCTGTTATCGTTGATTGCGTCATCGTCGTGGTCTGCCTGTCAGAGGGCAGCGTACGCGTACGAATGCCCGCACACGCAAGGGGCCGCGCAAGGCTGCCCAGGCGTTGAGGAAATAACGAGCGGTAACAGACAACCGTCCTGATCAGGGACGCAGGATTTTAGGAATTCATATGGCAAAAGGTTCAAGTGGTGCATCTCGTGTGCGCAAGAAGGTCAAGAGAAACATTGCAGAGGGTATTGCGCATGTACATGCTTCTTTCAACAATACCATCATTACCATTACCGATCGTCAGGGTAATACCCTGACGTGGGCAACTTCGGGTGGAGCGGGGTTCAAGGGTTCGCGCAAGTCGACTCCCTTTGCTGCCCAGGTTGCGGCCGAGTCGGCAGGGCGTGTTGCGATTGAGTATGGAATCAAGAATCTGGAGGTACGCATCAAGGGTCCGGGACCGGGTCGCGAATCCGCTGTGCGTGCGCTCAACAATCTGGGCATTCGCATTACGCAGATACAGGATATTACGCCGGTTCCGCACAATGGCTGTCGACCGCCGAAGCGTCGTCGCATCTGATTTTCAGAATCGGGGTCAGCCTTGAAGGTGAGTCGGGTCTCATCCTGGATCCGGTTGTGTTTTTGTGACGTCATCAAATTTTTTTAAAAGGAAATAGAGTGGCAAGATATACAGGGCCTAAGGCCAAACTCTCGCGCCGTGAGGGAACGGATTTGTTTTTGAAGAGCGCGCGTCGTTCGCTGGAATCCAAGTGCAAGCTGGATGTCAAGCCGGGGCAGCATGGATTGCGTTCAGGTGCCCGTCTGTCTGACTATGGAACCCAGCTTCGTGAAAAGCAGAAGGTCAAGCGCATGTATGGCGTACTGGAGAGGCAGTTTCGTCGTTATTTTGCGGAAGCTGACCGTCGCAAGGGTAATACCGGTGACAATCTCATGCAGATTCTGGAGTCCCGTCTGGACAATGTTGTCTATCGGATGGGATTTGGATCGACGCGTGCGGAGTCCCGTCAGCTGGTGAGTCATCAGTCGATGACGGTCAATGGCAAGGTCGTCAACATACCTTCTTACCTGGTCAGGTCTGGTGATGTTATTGCTGTGCGGGACAAGGCGAAAAAGCAGGCGCGCATTATGGAGGCCCTGTCACTGGCCGAGCAGATTGGCCTGGCGGACTGGGTGTCGGTTGATCCAAAAAAGATGGAAGGGGTCTACAAGCGACCGCCGGATCGTTCGGAGTTTGCAAACGACATCAATGAGTCTCTGATCATCGAATTGTATTCACGCTGATGGGGTGCCTTGTCCGGCGACCATATTGAAAAAAGGTGGCTCTGGCCGTTTTTTCAGGTGAAGCCGGAAAAACACTGACTGACAGCGGTGCCTGGTACGCCCCCTCTCTTATTGAAAGGTGGGGAATATTGCCGGAATGGGGGTGCCCTGCAGGTTCTTCCTGACGGATTTAATGTACGCAGACACAAGGATGGGCAATTCATCCGTTTCCCTGGGGGATCCGGTTTGTCTGCTCATTTTTTAACAAACAGGTTGTAGTTGTTTTGCGAATACAGCAAATCATAAGAGCCATCAGCCTTATCGGTGTAACGAGCCGAGGGTATTGAAAAGGACATTTTATGCCAAACACCTTACTGAAGCCGCGCATTGTTGATGTAGAAGTATTGGGTCCGGGTCATTCAAAAGTTGAGATGGAACCATTTGAGCGCGGATATGGGCATACGCTGGGCAATGCCTTGCGGCGGATTCTGCTTTCTTCCATGACAGGTTATGCGCCTACCGAAGTGACGATTGCCGGTGTTGTTCATGAATATTCGACACTGGATGGTGTCCAGGAAGATGTTGTAGATTTGCTCTTGAATCTGAAGGGGGTTGTTTTCAAGCTGCATGGCAGGGAGACGGTCAATCTGGCGCTCAGGAAAGAGGGTGCCGGTATTGTAACTGCTGCGGACATCGAGTTGCCGCATGATGTCGAGATCATCAATCCGGATCATGTTGTTGCGCATCTTACGGAAAGTGGCAGGCTTGACATGCAGATCAAGGTTGAGGTCGGTCGTGGTTATGTGCCGGGTAATGTGCGCAGACTGTCCGAGGATGTGAACAAGACGATAGGTCGCATTATTCTGGACGCGTCATTTTCGCCGGTCCGTCGCGTGTCCTATGCTGTTGAGTCTGCCCGGGTTGAGCAGCGCACGGATCTGGACAAGCTGATTATCAATATTGAGACAAATGGAGTTATTTCTGCCGAGGAGGCGATCAGGCAGTCTGCCCGTATTCTGGTGGATCAGTTGAGTATTTTTGCTGCGCTTGAGGGTACGGAGACTTCTGCCGAGGCGCTCCTGCAGCTGCCGCCGGTTGATCCGATTCTGTTGCGTCCGGTTGATGATCTGGAGTTGACGGTACGTTCTGCCAACTGTCTGAAGGCGGAGAACATCAATTACATTGGTGATCTGATCCAGCGTACCGAGAACGAGTTGTTAAAGACCCCCAATCTGGGTCGCAAGTCACTGAATGAAATCAAGGAAGTGCTTGCTTCCCGTGGTCTGACTCTGGGTATGAAGCTGGAGAACTGGCCGCCGCCCGGACTGGAAAAGTAATTTGTAGTCTGTTTCTGGTTTATTACAATATGACCGGCCCGCAGTGATATTAACTGATAGAAGAGCCGGATTTCAAGATAGAAGGACATATCATGCGTCATCGTCACGGTTTGAGGAAGCTCAACCGCACATCATCACATCGCCTTGCCATGTTGCGCAATATGAGTGTATCCCTGTTGCGTCATGAGGCCATCAAGACTACGCTTCCCAAGGCGAAAGAATTACGTCGTGTTGTCGAACCCTTGCTCACTCTGGGCAAGACGGACACTTTGGCAAACAAGCGTCTGGCGTTTAACCGCCTTCGTGATCGCGAGGTTGTTGTGAAGTTATTCAATGAGTTGGGTCCGCGTTATGCAGACCGTCCTGGTGGTTATCTGCGCATTTTAAAAATCGGAAACCGCGTTGGTGACAATGCGCCGATGGCCTATGTTGAATTGATGGATCGTCCGGAGCCCACAATCATTCAGAGTTGATGTGCTCCCGTTGTACGAAAACAAGGGAAGGGGGCCGTTTGATCAGCGGCCTTTTTTCTTTGGTAGGGCTCCGGTAAAAGTGTTTTTGTGTACGGTTTTTTATGTTGCATGGATTGAACCCTGATTGAGATGGAGGAGAGTCTTTATGGACAAAGCTATACTGATATACAACACGGTACCGAATGAGGAAGTTGGCCAGAAAATTGCCCAGGCGCTGGTTGAGCAGCAGCTGGCGGCCTGCGTGAGCATGGTGCCTGGTCTGAAGTCGGTCTACAGATGGCAGGGCAAGGTCGAGCATGCAAACGAGATCTGTCTGATGATCAAGACAACATCGGATCGCCTGGAGGAATTGCAGGCGAGTCTGCTTTCGCTTCATCCCTATACGGTTCCGGAGTTGATTGCTGTACCGATAACGGGCGGCTTGCCAACGTATTTGCAGTGGATAGTTGACGAGACATCTTCTGATGCTCCCAAATAAAGGGGGCTTCATCGAGCGCCCTTGCAGAACAGTCGAACCGGGGGCCGTGCCACTTGCCGTTTATACCGGTTTCGAACAGGAATCATTTTACCCGGAGCACCCTGGCAGGTGCCCGGGAATTGTCGCATCGAAATGATGAAATTCACACTGAAAAGACAGGTGGGAGACGGGCTGGTACAGGATGCTCTTTGCAGTAAACGGATGTTTGGTCATGAGTGAGAAATGGATTGACAGAAGCTCGTGCGATGTTTTTTTCCGGGAATACTGACGATGCGATTTTATTTTTTTACCGGATATAGCGGTTGACAGGGTTACAGTAAAAAGTTTTTTCCCTTCCTGCCGACTATCCGGCAATTGATGCTACCTCGGACAGGGGCATGAGAATTGCTGACCTGTACTGTCTGTCCCACCTGAAGCCGGAGCAGCCCAGGGGGTGGCGCTTCACGTAGAGCAGCAGTACGCTTGCGACAGAGGCTTTTCTTTACGGGTGTCTGAAGCATATTGACGTATGAACGACCGGTTCCGGATTCCGGTAGCCTTGCTTTCCATACACATGTTTTTATTCGAAACCGGATTTGCCAGAGGCTGTTGACACAAGATTGTGCTCCAGAGCAAATTCATCCGGTCCTGAGGGCAGTGTCGCAGTATGCCAGCCGCAGGAAATGGCCATCAGATTTGTACGGTACTCAGGAATGAACCCATATGTGGTTACGATACCCTGTCCTTCATTCAGGCGCAGATGTGCCTTCGGAGTTGTAGCGGGAGTTGGCGAGGTGGATATACAGGGAGCTGAAATCCGGTTTTGCAGGCGCTCCCGTATTTATGCAGTTTTCTTCTCCAGAGCGATTGGGAGCGGGCAGACCTGATATCATTCACGCGCTTTCAGGTCCGGGATATGGCGCTCCATCACTTTAAATAAAATCAACAGGATAGCTTTTTTTCTGCGGCAGGATACAAATAGACGCCGCAGACTTCAATCAGGCTATCTGTCTGATTTTTGCGATCAAAACAGCTCTGCTTACACGTGGTGAAGCATTTTCTTCCCGCAGTGTTGCGCACTTGCAACCCACAACAGATACATGAATATTTTCATTGGTGTTTTTGCAATAGTGATGTAGACTGTGCGGGTTATGGAGGACTCAGTATGCAGCCGGATTATTCCGGTGATATCGTCTGTTTTGCATTCGGAGAACTGGTGGTATGAGAGTATTTTGTAAGCAACGAAAGCAGTATTTTTGACTTTTCAGGGCGAAAGATGCGCAAGGTTGTTACAAAGTGTGATACACTTGAGGTGGTGAACCGCACACCGCACACCGCACACCGCACACCGCACACCGCACATATTAGTGTGCCAGTTCTGCGCGAATCTTGCGCATGGATTCGGTGGCTTTCCTTTCCTTTTATTCCCCATAGCATATTTCAGCACTGGCATCCGCGCCTTTTGCGCGGTATCTGCTTTTGCGGCTGCGCTTCCTGAGCTGTCAGGCGACAGGTGCGCCCTGACTTTCACTCTCGCACATCCCGTTCTTCGTGGGGAGTTTTCCGTTCCGCATTTTTTGGTACCCCCTGGTTTCACCCTGGACCTGCCTTCTTTCTGTGTCATGTTCCTCATTCTGTCAGGGGCATATGACACTGACAGAACGGGATTAAAAAAACATCTCTTCAGGAATCAAGAAACATGACCAAAAAGAAAAAAGAAGAAACCACTTTTCGCAAGACTGCAGTTGCTCTGGGCGTTGCCCTGATGTTTGCAAGTGGAGCTGGTGCAGCGACGAATGTGACACTGCCGGAAGATCTGGACCCAGCTCCTGTAAATGGCGTATATGTACCTGTTCCTGATACTTATACCATCACACAGGGAGCAGAACCTGGTGCTTTTATAGATTTGCCTGAAGCGAGGACCCCAGGAGATCTGATCGTCGGGAATGGGGTAACTATTGAAGTAAAGGGATCGGAAGCGCCGGGTGCAGATATCGATAAAGAATATAAAGCTCTCCGGGTCCATGAACTCGTGGTAGGTACCGGGGGCAGACTGGAATCTGCCGGTGGTTCTCAAGGATACACTATTGGCACGTGGGTAGAAAACGGTCTGAGTGTTAAGGGAGGTACTGTTGGGGCCCGGGGAAGTTTAACAGGTGAGTACGCTGCTGGTATACATATTGAAACTGGCGGGCTGAGTCAGACCGGTGGAACAATTACTGCTGATGGTGGCAATTTCAGGGCTGCTTTTGGCATACGGATTCAGGCAGGTGGCCTGACTCAGACTGGTGGAACAATTGAAGCGACTGGTGGTTCAGGCATTCTGGCTTATGGTATATATATTGGAACAGGTGGCCTGACCCAGAGTGGTGGCACAATTGAAGCGACTGGTGGTTCAGGCGATTATGCTTATGGCATACAAGCTGGCGGCCTGATCCAGAGTAGTGGCGCAATAACAGCTTTAGGGGGCGACGGCGATGAAGCTTATGGCATTGTACTAAGTGGCCTGAAGCAGAGTGGTGGCACGATTACAGCCACAGGCGGTTCAGCCACTGGGGCTGATGGTATACAGATCCTGGCATTTGACCTGGAGCAGAGTAATGGCACAATTACAGCCACAGGTGGTTCAGTCACTGGGGCTGATGGTATACAGATCCATACAGGCGGCCTGACCCAGAGTGGTGGCGCAATTACAGCTAAGGGTGGTTCAGTCACTAATGCTTTTGGTATACGGATTCGGGGTGGCCTGGCCCAGAGTGGTGGAGCAATAACAGCGTTAGGGGGCGACGGCGATGAAGCTTATGGCATTGTACTAAGTGGCCTGAAGCAGAGTGGAGGCAGAATTACAGCCACAGGTGGCTCACACTTTTCGGCAGATGGTATACGTATTGAAGCTGGTGGGCTGACCCAGAGTGGTGGCGCAATTACAGCCTCTGGTGGTTCAGGCCTTTGGGCAGGTGGTATACATATTGAAGCTGGCGGGCTGACCCAGAGTGGTGGCGCAATTACAGCCTCTGGTGGTTCACACTATTCGGCAGATGGTATACGTATTGAAGCTGGTGGGCTGACCCAGAGTGGAGGCACAATTGAAGCGACTGGTGGTTTAGACGATAGTTCTGGTATATCGATTCGAGCAGGTGGCCTGACGCAAAGTGATGGCACGATTACAGCCACAGGTGGTTCAGACATTGGTGCTTATGGTATATGGATTACAGGCGGCCTGAAGCAGAGTGGTGGAGCAATAACAGCAACAGGAGGCTCAGCCACTCGTGCTCACGGGATAAGTATTGGAGCAGGTGGCCTGACCCAGAGTGATGGCATGATTACAGCCACAGGTGGCTCAGGCGAGGATGCTCGTGGTATACATATTGAAGCTGGCGGCCTGACCCAGAGTGATGGCACAATTACAGCCACAGGTGGTCCAGCCGACAATGCTCGTGGTATATATATTGTAACAGGTGGCCTGACGCAGAGTGATGGCATGATTACAGCAACAGGTGGCTCAGGCGAGGATGCTCGTGGTATACAGATTGTCGCAGGTGACCTGACGCAGAGTGGTGGTGCAATAACAGCAACAGGAGGCTCAGCCACTGGTGCTTATGGCATAGGAGGAACAGGCGGGCTGACCCAGAGTGGTGGCACAATTGAAGCGACTGGTGGTTCAGGCGATTATGCTTTCGGTATAAGTGCAGGTGGCCTGACCCAGAGTGGTGGTGCAATAACAGCAACAGGCGGCTCAGCCTACGGTGCTTATGGTATATATGGAACAGGTGGGCTGACCCAGAGTGGTGGCACAATTGAAGCGACTGGTGGTTCAGGCGATTATGCTTCCGGTATATTGGCAGATGGCCTGATCCAGAGTGGTGGTGCAATAACAGCAACAGGAGGTGCCGGCAACGATGCTACCGGTATAATGACAGGTCGCCTGATCCAGAGTGGTGGTGCAATAACAGCCAGGGGTGGCTCAGGTACCGAGGCTGAAGGTATATATATATTAACTCGCCTTGCCCAGACTCGTGGCACAATTGAAGCGGCTGGAGGTTCAGGATCTGAAGCGAGCGGTATACGTGTTGGCGGAGGAAACCTGGAGCAGGATGGTGCTGAAAGTGTGATTGTGGCCCTTGGCGGTACTGGTGCCAGCGCAGCCGGAATCCGTCTTGATCGTGGCTCCCTCACTCAGAGTGGTGGCACAATTGAAGCGACTGGTGGTTCAGGACGTGAAGCCAGCGGTATACGTGTTGGCGAAGGAGACCTGGAGCAGAATGGTGCCGAAAGTGTGATTGTGGCCCTCGGCGGTACTGGAGCCAGCGCAGCCGGAATCACCTTTGATGAAGGCACCCTCACCCAGACCAGAGGTACGATATACGCAGCGGGTGGTACTGGAGTCAACGCAGCCGGTATAAAGCTGGAGAGCGGAAATCTGACAGCAACAGGCATGGTATATGCTACAGGTGGAAGTGCGCAAGGTGCACACGGTATTGATGTCCAGAGTGGCAATGTTGATGCATCCGGCCTGATCGAGGCAAAAGGAGGTTCTGCAGGAGCGGGCGGTATGGTCATCGCATCCGGCAATCTCACGCAGAATGAAGGTGGCAAAATATCAGCCCTTGCCGGTACGGGAGCCAGATCTGCAGGTATCAGTGTTACCGGTGATCTCGACCAGGCGCACGCAAATACTCAAATCGATGCGACCGGCGGATGGAGCGCAAACGGCATACAGGTAACAGGAGACGCCACCATAAGAGGAGTACTCAATGCCACCAGGACAGGCAGCGCAGCAGCAGTGACAGTTGATGGCAGCCTCAACGTTCGCAATACTGCAACACTGGGGGCACATGCAGACGGTCGTGGTACAGGCCCCCTGATAAGCGTGGGCGGAACTGCCGATATTGCCACAGGTGCGAGTCTTGACATCGTGAACTATGCAGACCCCCACCAGAGCAGCTTCAGAACCGAAGTCCTCTCGGCGAACAGCCTGCTTGTCGACATTGACAAACTGAATGAGAACCTCAAGGTTGGCGGAGTGGAAGTAGCCCGCAGCATCGTCCTTTTTGAAGCGGAACGAATCGAAGGTACCAACAGACTTGCCGTCGTCTACAAGGATCTGAACCCGGCCATCTGGGTTGAGGACAAAAAGGGCATGAATGAAGTTTTCGTGCGCGGAGAGATACCGGTGTACGAGTCCCTCCAAGGTGGGACTGAGACCGGTCTGATCAAGACCGGTGAAGGAGCCCTGATTCTGCACAAGGAAGCCAGCTATGGCGGTGGAACAACCATTGCGACAGGAACTCTCAGTATTGGCTCGAACAACCATATCGGCACTGCGACCGGGGGTGCTACAAACACCATCTGGGGTGGTCAGACCCTGCAGTTGAGAACCAGTGACGACTATACCCATGACTGGACGTTTCAGTCCACCATCAATTCGCCGACGGTTATCGAAACCCTTGCAGGCGGTGCCGATACCATCGTAAGCGGCGTCCTGAGTGGCAATACCGGTCTTGCCAAGGAAGGTGTAGCCAACAGCACCCTGGTGCTGACGGGCAACAACACCTATTCCGGCAGCACCCACATCCGTAAAGGCACGCTCAGCATTGGTTCCGATGCCAATATCGGTACGGGTACTGCCAATACCATTGGCGATGGAGCAACCCTACAGCTGACCGGATCCGGTCATTATGTCAAGCCATGGGGAATTGCCAGCGGCGATACCGGTACTGTCCGGATTGTGGATGGAGTCAATGTCAGTGTTGGAGCCAATGTATTCGGAGTCAGAAGCGGAGCAGAGCTGGTCAAGACCGGCCTTGGTACACTGGAGCTGACAGGAGAAAACAACATCAATACCGGTTTTGCCGGTGGTGGCCACCTGACGATAGAGCAGGGTACACTCATGATGAGTCACGGCAACCAGCTGCCTTCAGGTCCTTCCCAGGGAGTGGGAGTCTATACCCTTGGAAAGGATACAACCCTGCAGTTGGCAGGTGCTGATACAGAGCAGACACCATATGGACAGAGCTGGACGCTTGGTGGTGCCCCCGGTGAAAAAGCGTACATCCATATTGCATCCGGCGGTGCCGAAATGGAAGGAAATCTTTCTGGTGAAGGTGATCTGGTCAAGACAGGATCAGGAGAGCTGAAACTGTCCGGTACTACAGATGTCGGAAATATTGATGTCAACGTCGGATCTCTGGATATTGCCGGTACTCTGGGAGTATCGGGTATCTATAACGGTCACATTTATGTCGCTCCTGAAACCGCCCTGTTCTTTAGCAACGGGGCGGCTGACCAGACGATAGGTGGCACCACCATCGAGGCCTACGGCCTGGTTGCCATTGATACCGGCAGAGCATTCAGTCTGGCAGGTACGGTTCCACATAGGTTTACGGATCTGGCCTTGTTGAGCGGAAATCTGCGCGTCATCGATGATGGTACTGCACGTATTGCCAATCTGACCATGTTCGGAGGAACCGAAGTAGAGGTGGTTGCCGAACCACGGAATGCCATGCAGATCAGCAATTCCCTGAACATCATCCATGAAAGAAGCGATAAATCTGGCAATGCCCAGTCAAAAATCACGATCGGGGCAAACAACACGCTGGATATGTCCGGCAGAACCATCACCTTCCTCCTGAATGCACAGTCCCCACTGGAAAGGGATCCGGTTCTGTTCATCGATACTGCTTCCATCAACGCCCTTAACCTGACCAATACGGCACTGGTTGTAGAAGGTCTGTATGAGTACGACGAAGTCCTTCTCCTGCATGTCAATCCGGCTCATGTGTATGGTCTCGACCTGGCGCACAGGTCAACTACTCTGATGCCAGGCACACAGCTCGTACAGGCTGTGAATACCTTTGGATTCAATGAAGACGGCACTGGCCTGATGGCTTACAGTGGAAATCCGGAAGCCTCCAGTCAGGCACAAACGCTTTCTGAAGGCTATGTAACAGGTGTAGCTCTCGTCAATCAGGGTGCTGATGTGGTTGCCGGTCTGGCCATGTCCAACGCAGTGGCAGCAGCAGCAACCGGTGGCAACGCCTTTGCAGCCATTCAGGGCGGGCGCAACAACTACGATGTTGGCTCAAAATCAAAGCTCGACAGCGTGGCAATTTTGTTGGGTGCAGCCAATGGATGGGCAGTATCTGAGCGCAACCGCATGACAGTGGGCGGATTTGCCGAGTATGGTACAGGCTCATACGACACCGAACACTCCTTTGCCGACGGGGATGGCAATACCTATTACTACGGTCTGGGAGCACTGGCCCGCCTGGATATCGGTGTTGCCAACAACAACAGGGCCTATGTTGAAGGCTCCGTCAGACTCGGTCAGGTCAGAAACAGAAATGACGCGCTGCTGAGTGAAGGAACCGTCAGCTACAATGCCTCTTCCATGTACTATGGCCTGCATCTTGGAGCAGGCTACATCCTGAATCTGTCAGAGAAGTCAGCGGTTGACCTGTACGGTAAATACCTGTGGACACGCGTGGCGAGCGAGACAGCAGAGTTGAGAAATGACGCTGCAGACAATGTGCATTTCAGTGGAGTCAACTCGCACCGCACGCGTCTTGGAGCTCGCTACATCTATCAGGCAACCTCTGCTGCCAGCGTGTATGCAGGTCTTGCCTGGGAGCATGAGTTCGATGCGAAGTCAAAGTCTTCCGTCAGCTATGCAGGAAGCAGCTACGGTGCAGGTGTGCCGGACCTGAAGGGCAGTTCAGCCATGGGTGAACTGGGTGTCAGGTTCACGCCATCGGAGTCCACCCCGCTTTACATTGATCTGGGTCTGACGGGTTATCTGGGCAAGCGTGATGGCATCATGGGCAGCCTGCGTGTGAACTACAGGTTCTAAAAAGCAGTATTGCAGTACATTCCTTAAAAGAGAGGGATACGGTCCGGCGGGTGGTTTTACCTGAGGTTCAGCCACCCGTGTGGACGCCCGTCCCTCCGGAATGAAACCGGAAAAAAAAGCGCTGTCGCATGAGATGACAGCGCTTTTTTTCAGGAACGGGCGTTCATGAGGTTTTTTCGGCAGCACACAGGCTTTAGCCAGAGCAGGAATCGCTTCCATGCACGTCGTTTTGCGATTACGGATGGGGTACGGTGATACAATTGTCCATTCTGTTGACTGACGGAAAAATATCAGAATGATGGAAGGGAAAAAATGAACGAGTCGAATGATGGCGTGAGTTTTGATGAGATTGTTGAATATTGCAACGAAGTTCTTTTTGCAGAACTGGGCAGGCCGATCAACACGCTGGAGTTGAGCCTGCTTGTCTGCAAGCTTCTGCCTGAACTGAATCCGGTCCTTGAGGCTTGGCCTGTAATCACCCGGGCGGTATCCCTGTCTGCAAACAGCGCAGCACTGTTTTTATCTGATCCTTCAGAAGAAGATTTTGCGAAAACTGCTGACTTGCCGGGCTATAGCGCACTTGACCTTTTTGTCTCCACACCGGAAGAAATGCTCGGCACATTCGATCAGGAGACGGGATACCTGTTGGGACATATGTGCGTTGTGATCTGGGAAAAAATCAGCGACAGGTATTATTTTCTTGATCCCGCGCAAGGCCTGCTCGAATCGGACGACGACGAAATCAGGTTTGACCGTCTGGCGATGACTCCGGTTCAGGGGGCACAGAATGAAGTTACGATTGCGTTCGATAATGGAGTTACCGCGATGTACTGGCTGTATCCGGAAATAGCAATCCCGAAAATGCCAGCTGAAACCATCCCGATAATAGATCGCTGTGTCGTAAAAGTACGGGATATGCTGGTCAAAAGTGACGAAAGTACACAGTTGCTGCCGGGACCCGGGTTACACTGACTGACGCATTGCTGCGCCAGCCGTAAAAAATTTTTTGACGCGTTTTTTTCCTCCTCTGAAAGGAGGAGGACTCCATTGCGGAAGAATCATGAAACAGAAAGTAACTTTGAAAACGCGGGCGCTTCGTTATCTGGGTACCCGCGAGCACAGCAGAAAGGAACTTGCTGACAAACTGCTCCGGTTCAGGGAAGAAGAAGATCTGGAAGAGCTCCTGGACTGGCTTGAAGAAGAAGGTTTTCTCTCCAACACACGATTTGCCCAAAGCCTCGTGCGCACACGGATCAGGGGCTACGGCAACTACAGAATACTGCACGAACTGAAAGAACATCAGGTCCACGACAGTCTGGAAGAGAACGCCGTTTCAGAACTGCTGCAGGATGAAGATGTCCGCGCACGGGAAGTGCGCGAGAAAAAATTCGGAGAGCTCCCCACCGATGCGAAAGAGCGTATACGGCAGATGAATTTTCTCCAGCGCCGGGGCTTCTCACATGACTCCATACGAAAAGCCATGTCCGAAGACTTCGGATAAACCCGGACAGACGGCTCCCTGCCGGATGACGAAGCGCTTCGTCTGCATGCCTCACCGACCGCAGGGCAATGCGCCGCCGGACGTTTTCCGGCTACAGATGTCCCTGTCGTGCCGTTTTCCGGTAAATGAAAACGAGGTATGTTGCTCCAACCATAATCATGGGTATCGACAGAAGCTGTCCTGACGAAACGCTCAGGAAAGCCAGCGATATTTCATAATCAGGAACCCGGAAGTGTTCGGTAAAAATCCGGCACACTCCATAGAGCACAAGATACATCGCTGCAACTGCACCTGGTGGACGCTGTTTTCTGGCATATATCCACAAAAGCACGAGAACGACAAATCCGTCAAAAAACGCCTGGTACAGGGGAGAAGGATGACGGGGAAGCAAATCGACATTCGGCCAGATCATCGCCCAGGGCAAAGTCGCGCTGGCAACTTTACCGTGGAGTTCTGCATTGATGAAGTTGCCGATTCGTCCGGCTATGTAACCAAAGCAGACCAGTGGCGTGACCAGATCCACCACTTCCAGAAAACCGCGCCCGTTCCGTAATCCGTAAATCCATGCTGCAAAGACAACCCCCAGCATCCCACCGTGGTAGGACATCCCTCCTTTCCAGATGGCAAAAATCTCCCACGGATGCGCAAGGAAATAGGCCGGATGATAAAAAATCACTTCTCCAAGCCTCGCCCCGATGATGACGCCCAGCACCCCATAAAACAGCATGTCTTCCAGGTGTTTTGGCGTCCAGCCGGCTGCTGCCAGATGCGGCTGCCTGATGCGGATTCTGCCAAATATGATAAACAGCAGAAAACCGGTCAGATACATCAGGCCATACCATTGAATGGCAAAAGGACCGATTGCTATGATGGTCGGGTCGGGCATTGGATGAATCAGCATGAGACTTCCATAGGACAGTTGCAAGCTTGGTTTTTCTGATTTCAGACCAGGGAAAGAAAAGCCTTTCCTGAATGGGGTATTTTGGCATATTTGGAGGAATCTGGCAGTGTTTCAACATATACGCTGACGCAGAAAAGGTTTTTATGCCACAATACTGCTTTTTTTTAACCCACTTTTCGGAGACAGACGAGATGCCGCAATATCGTTCCAGAACCTCTACTCACGGACGCAATATGGCTGGAGCCCGCGCCTTGTGGCGTGCGACAGGAATGACCGATGATGATTTCAACAAACCGATTATTGCCGTTGTCAATTCATTCACCCAGTTTGTACCCGGACATGTTCACCTCAAAGATCTGGGCCAGATGGTCGCACGGGAAATTGAAGCAGCCGGTGCCGTTGCAAAGGAGTTCAATACGATAGCCATTGATGACGGAATTGCAATGGGTCATGACGGGATGCTGTACTCGCTTCCATCACGTGAACTGATTGCGGATTCGGTAGAATACATGGTCAATGCGCACTGTGCTGATGCCATGATCTGTATTACAAACTGCGACAAGATTACGCCCGGCATGCTGATGGCATCCCTGCGACTGAACATTCCCACCATTTTTATT
>Ga0099364_10008524_pt1 | contig 14422 bp, 7 predicted proteins | sample TergutTh196P3_FD_73070 | JGI IMG/M metagenome (GOLD analysis project Ga0099364, IMG submission 73070) | Microcerotermes parvus P3 segment gut microbial communities from Pointe-Noire, Republic of the Congo - Th196 P3 | ecosystem: Host-associated > Arthropoda: Insects > Digestive system > Gut ... | reverse complement strand
TCCCGAAGGACAAGAAGCACTCATCCTGACCTGCGGACATATCTTCAGAGGCTGGAACGAAGGAAAAAGTATCGAAGTCCACCTCTACGGCGAAAACTCTACCGTCCGCGTTCTCGGAAGATGCCTAGCATACGATTTAGACATCGACTTGGCTCTCGTGATTATTGCCACGCCCAGTCCGGTGCGGGCAGTACCCATTGCTCCGCCGACCTATCATATTCAACCTTCGCAACAGGCGTGGAGTGTTGGTTGCGACCACGGCGGCAATCCCACGGTGCGGACGCATCAAGTTATGTCCGTGGACAAAATTAGTCAGCAGGGTTCCTCGTTTCATTATGTTCAAGTGGAAGGTGCGCCGGTCGGCGGACGAAGCGGCGGCGGACTCTTTAGCAGCGAAGGATACCTCATCGGCGTTTGCGTTACAGCATGTCCCACCGTGAATGATGGACATTTCGTTCCGCCGCATATGATTCGGCACATGTTGGACAGAGTCAATCTTGCTCATGTCCATCAAAATCCGTCGTTGGGCATCGAAATCGCGAGCGCAAGAGCGGGGGGCATTAGCCCCCCGGTGGGCGCATCGTTAACCGGAGGGTTGACAAACGGGGGGTTGACACCCCCCGCTCATGCGCTAACGGCGTTGGCACCGCTCACGCCGCTTGCGCCGATGGAAACTCCGACTGCAATGGCGAGCGCACCTGCGCCGATCTATGCCGAACACCGCACCGGATTGAGTCGGGAAGAGCAAGCAACGTTGGAAGAGATTGAACGATACCGACAGGACGGCGATGAGGTGATTATCATAGTCCGGTCGACGAGAAATCCGCAGATGAGGAGCGATGTAATTGTATTGAATTCGCCTTCGGAGCAATTTTTGGATGCATTGGTGAAGAGTCCGGCACCGCCCAATCAGGTCATTTTGTCTTCACAGGAGCAGTCTCCGCAACCGGCGAGACAACCGGTGTCGTTTCCGGTGAGGTATTAGTTAGCCGTGTCGCTTGCGACACGCGTAGAAGTTAGGAGTTAGAAGAAGCAGAGCCGACGGCTGTGCCGCCGGTGGGAAAACCTCATTTTCACCTCATTTTTCCGAACAAAACAACCACAATAGCCCAAGAACGAAAAAAGAAACTAACCTCATTTACCACATCTTGACGAGGAAATGAGGTTGGATTTTTTATTGACATTTTGCTACTGAGGTAGTTTTGTTATTGTAAATGAGGTTAAAATGAGGTTGGTTTAGAGGAAGGAGAGAGTACAGAAGTAAGGAAAAAAGACATCACCATGAAAACACAAAACACCCAAACCCCTGTCTCCTGTCTCCTGACTCCTGACTCCTGTCCCCCAACTCCTGACTCCTGTCCCCCAACTCCTGTCTCCTGTCTCCCGTCTCCTGACTCCTCGTCCACCGGCAAAATCGCGGGCATCGACTACGGCACCGTGCGCATCGGCATCGCCATCAGCGATGCGGATCGAGTACTGGCGAGTCCTTACGAAACCTACATTCGCAAATCGCCGGAAAAAGACGCTGAATACTTCAAGCGTTTGGTCAGCGAGGAGCGGATTACCCGGTTCGTTCTCGGCTTGCCGCTGCATTTGAGCGGCGATTTGAGCAAAAAAGCAAAGGAAGTGCTGCAATTTGGTCAATTTTTAACGAAGATAACGGATATTCCAGTCGATTATATGGATGAGCGCTATACTTCGGTCGAGGCGGAGCGGCTTCTTCGGGAGGCGGGCTTGACCGACAAAAAACGGAAGGAACGACGAGATAAACTTGCCGCCCAAATACTGCTGTCGGCGTATTTGGAGTCGGGATGCAAAGGAACTACGGAATTTTTGGAACTATGAAAAAACTAATCCCCTTATTGTTATTGTTTGCTGTAACGTGTACCGGCTGTCAGTGGGCGTTGTTGACTGGTGCGCTGATGATCAACGGTAGGGATGAGCCGCCGCAGTTCGACATTCTCCTCAAGGGGGACAAGCGGGTGGCGGTGGTGCCGCGGACGATGTCTTCCAATGGGTTCGAATTGCAAAATTCGCCGCTGGAAATCGCCCGACTGGTTAATCACCTGTTGGACACGAAAGTTACAAACAAAAAGTTGCGGGTCGTCGAACAGTCGAAGGTCGAAAAGTGGCTCGATAATTGCGACAACAATTTCGATACCTTTGCCGAGGTGGGCAGGGACAAATCGATCAATGCGGACATCGTCATCGGTTTCACGATTGTCGGATTTCAGATTCGTGATCCGCAGAATCCTTATATGGTGCAGGGCAAATGTCAAGTGCAGGTCGAGGCGGTTGAAGTGGCGACGGGCAGGATATTGGCTTCGGAGACATTGAGGGTTATTTATCCTCCGAGTACGCCGTTGCATGCGACGAATCCTAATATGGAGCCGCAACTTCGCCGGGAGTTCGTCGGAGTGATTGCCGAACATATTGCGGCGTTGTTCCATCCTCATGTTCCCTATGAACTTCAGCGGATTGATGCCGATAGTATCAATCTGCACCGGTTGTAGAATGGCAACATGTCCAGTAGGGCGCTATCGGTTGCGGCTCTGTCAATTTTCATGACTTCTCTTCGTTGTCAAAATCAATTTGTCGATGCTCATCCTTCCGTTTATGTTGCTCTGCCGATTTAACCACCGCTTCGGTTAACGGCAAGTTCATTCTCGCACCGTCGAGTAACTCTTGAATTGTTACAATTTGCAATTTCGACTTTTTTTTCGGTAACCGCAAGCCGGGTATGTCTTCTACATATCCCGACGTTGCCGCCTCTTGCACCATCGGCTTGGTAGGAGGTTGCAACGTGATAAACACCCCCGCCGATGCTTTTTCCCGATCCATCACCGCTTGCAAGTCTCGAATGTCTTTCACCGAAACGTTTCCCGACTTCACCGAAAACAATGCCGTCCCGCCGACAATGTAAGCAATGCCGTCAATGCCTTTGTCCGCTCCCTTCTTTTCGTTGATTTTCGCTTGATTATCTGTGTACGTCAAAATCGCCCATTTTTCAAACTCTTTGCGTAGGCGGTCATCTTTTTTATGAGCGAGTGCCGTTGCTGACTCGATGTCCTTCGGGACACCCGACAGTTGAATCTGCTGTTCAATATCGTTGCCGTATCGGTCTTTCAAACGTTTGAGTATCAGCGAAACTGCATTGTACGTAATATCAATGCCTATCCACTTTCGATTGAGCGAGTGAGCCGCATCGAGTGTTGTACCGCAACCGCAGAAAGCATCGAGTACCACGTCTCCTTCGTTGGACGAGGCTTTGATAATGCGTTCTAATAGTGCTAAAGGTTTTTGGGTGTTGTAACCGAGGCGTTCTTTGGCGGCGGCGTTAATGATAGGAATTTCCCATACATCACGCATTCTCATTGTTTCCCGCAAGTATTGTTTATAGATTTTTCCATCCTTGTGTTTGATTGTCTTATACCTTCCGCCATCGTCTTGCTGTGTGTATTTTGATTTTGAGAAATCGCTTACCGGCTCTGATGTGTGTTCGTTGCTAAAAAAGTATTTGCTGCTCTTTGAGTAGTAAAAAATTGTATCATGTTTTCTCTTGAACGCTTTTTTTGATTCACCCGTTCCTTGATAACTCCATATGATCTCGTTTATTATATCTCCCCCCTTATCGCAGAAAATTGCGTCGAGAATAATTTTCAGATAGTGCGAAGCCGTCGGATCGCAGTGAACGTAAAAACTTCCCGTCGGTTTGAGAACCCGCCATATTTCCACGAAGCGTGTTGCCATACTCACTAGATACGCCAGCATCGCGCCTTTGCCGAGAACCTTTTCCAAACCGAGAATCGTATCGACCAATCTTCGCGTGTATTGCGGTTTCTTTCGGAGTATGTCGAGTTGTAACTCCGCTAGTTCTCCCCAGTTCCATGTATCGACGAAAGCCTGCGACTGCGCAATATCATCTCTGTTTCTGCCGTCTCCCTCCGGTCGCTCCTTACCAATGTTATTGTAAATCTGATTGTAATTCCGATTGCTGTTAAACGGCGGATCGACGTAACACAAGTCGACGGTCTCGTCGCCGATGTGCTGTTGCAAAATCTCTAAATTGTCGCCGTAGAATAGTTGATTCATCATTATTGCATTGCGACTTGAAGCCGTAGATGATTCTATCCGATTTTCATGTCAAGGCAACTGCTGTCGATTTTCTGTCAGTAGGCGTGCAAGTTTGTTCAACACGGGTAGGTTGCCGACCGCCGGGCGGCAACGTCGCCGGTAGGCGACTGAAGGGGCGTATTCGATAAAACAAGCGTTTTCCGGTTCCGGTCGGCTATCGCCGACGCAACCTTGTTAACGTACCGCTATTCCTTCTCTTGCTTCTCCGTTTTTTCATTGAAGAACTCCGAGACGAAATCGCCGAGTTTGCCGAAGAACTTCTTTCGCCCCGGTAAAACGTGATCCCCCTCTAATTCGGCAAGTTGTTGCAATAACTTCCGATGTTCCGCTTTCAGTTTGCGCGGCACCTCGATATAAACTTCGATCCTCAAATCACCGGCAATGTTCCGGCGCGGCACCGGCATGCCCCGACCGCGAAGAGTAATCACATCACCATTCTGCGTACCGGCAGGAATCGAAACCTTTTCCCGACCATCCAACGTGGGAATTTCAATCTCCGCCCCCAATGCCGCCTGCGGATAACTAATCGGCACTTGGCACCTCAAATCGTACTCCTCACGTTGAAAAAGAGGATGCGGTTTGACCGTAATGAAAACGTAACAATCGCCCGGCGGTCCCCCCGCCGAACTGCGTTCCCCTTCCCCTTGCATCCGCAGTTGCGTACCAGTATCGACACCGGCGGGAATCTTGATTTCCCTATTGACCACTTTCGGGACTACTCCTTGTCCACGGCAATCGAGACAAGGATCGGTAATAATGATTCCATGTCCCCGGCACTTCGGACACGTCGTCTGAATGGAAAAAATGCCGGTGGACTGCGTAATCCGTCCCGCTCCGCCGCAATAGGGACAGCGTTCAGGAGACTTCCCCGGCTTGGTACCGCTGCCGCCGCAAGTGGTACAGGTTTCAGCCCGACGAAATGTGATCTCCTTCGTAACACCTCTTGCGGCTTCGTGCAGGTCGATAGTCAAATTGCATCGGACATCGTTGCCGTGTGCAGGATGGCGACCGCGTCTTCCTCCGCCGCCACCGAAGAGTGTACCGAGTATATCGCCGAATGAACCGAAGATGTCGTTGATGTCGTGAAATGGTGTACCTCCGCCGCTTGCTTCGATTCCGGCGTGTCCGTATCGGTCATAGAGTGAGCGTTTTTCGGGATTGCCGAGCACTTCGTAGGCGAGCGCACAGAGTTTGAATTGTTCGATGGCTTCTTCGTTTCCCGGATTGCGGTCGGGATGGTACTTCATCGCCAATTTCCGATAGGCGACGGAAATTTCATCTTTGCTCGCGCTTCGGGCGACTCCGAGAACTTCGTAAAAATCCGGTTTAGACATGATGTTACAAGAGAATCGCCCTATTTTCGGGGAAAACAACGAATTGTCAAGCATGGGCGGCGAAGGAAACGATAGGCGGATAGGCGGCAGTCCGTCGACAAGTTTCAGATTGGAGCAGACAGGTAGGCAACCGACCGCCGGGCGGTTGCGTCGGCGATAGCCGACAGAGAATAACCAAACGACTCTCGGTTCCTGTGCGGACAAGTAATTTTCATGGCGCACGTTGCCGCCCGGCGGTCGGCAACCTACCCCCATTAGGCAAACTTGTCGACTCTTTGCGCAACTCTTTGCGTACTTTTCGGTTAAGTCTTTTTAACCGCAAAGTACGCAAAGGATACGCAAGGAACGCAAAAGAATTTTTGTGTTATTAGAGGTTCCCTAAAACAACTCGGATTCACAAAACAAACGAAACTTGCACGCCTACTGCTAATGTTCCAATAGCAGATCAATTTGCCCCATCGCTTCCGACCACTCAAAGAGCGTGATACTTTGTGTGATTTTTTCCAACCGTTTCTTAACGTCCGTTGTCCAATTTTTTTCAAGTAAGTCATCCATAATCGAGTCAATTTGCAGCATTTTCTTTTCCATAATTGCCGACTTTAACAGCGTTAAGTGTGCATACAACCAATCGTGATCATCGACAGAGTCTGCGGTGTTACCCAGTTTTTTCCCCATCGTGCTTAACGCGTCTTCTACCGACGCAGCGATTGCCCACAATTCGTTGATAAAGTGTTTGTGATGTGCGTCAATCGTCGCACGATCTTCATTTTGAGCAGCGATTTCCAGCATCGCCGCCGTCGCAGAAAGAGGTATCACGCCAATGGTTGCCAGAAAACTTTTGTAACTGTGCGCGCCTATTTTGTATGTGGACAAGTCGTTGTTTTTCAGGGCATTTTCCATTGTTTTTGTTTTCGTTTCCAATTCACTGCACAGAGTACCGAGCACACGTAAGTAGCCCTCTACCGTTCCGCCCGTCTGCATCATGCCGACGCGCGTATTGACCCCCGGTATCTGAATCGTCTCCTGTGTTAACGATTTTGTCTCAAAAGTCCGCGATGGTGTCAACTGCTGTTTTTCTTTCGGTATCCAAGTCTGCAATATCTCGTTCAGTCGCGTCGGATCTATCGGTTTCGTTAAAAGATCGTCCATCCCGTTTTGCAGGAAGACTTCTTTCATTCCAAAGATGGCATTTGCCGTGAAGGCGACGATGGGAACCGACTCGCAATACTGACAACCGTCCGATGTTTTTGCCAAGTCCCGAATGTGTCTGGTTGTTTCGATTCCATCCATCTCCGGCATCATGTGATCCATAAATATCAAATCATATTGATACTGTTGCACGTTTTGCAATGCTTCTTTTCCGCTTGCGGCGAAGTTCACCTGACTTTCATAAGGGGCGAGCAGCCCTTCGGCAACCATCAGGTTGGGCTGATTGTCGTCTACGACGAGAATCCTTGCTGCCGGCATTTTGAAAAAGGCGTGAACGTCCGACACTTCTCCAATGTCGGCTTGCGCATCGTTCAAGAAGTTGGCGATGTGCAGCGCATTGATCGGCAACATGGCTGACTTGGCATACGACAACGTGTTTTGATCAGGACTCTCACAGAGCAGAATGACCTGCATACCGGAAATATCGAGTGTTCCGATGAATCGGGACACTTCATCGAACACGAACGAGGCGACGAAAACAAGCGAAATATCCCGGTTGTTTCGCAGCATATCGTGAAGAGAGGAAACACTCTGAACCCGCTCGTAGAAGACTCCGAGGTGTTCAAGTGTCCGTATCAGCGACTGTTCATAACCCCCCCGAGGTTCGTAAATAAGAACATGATGGTCTTCAACATGCTGGACTGTAGCACAAGGTTGAGCGTTCTCCATTTCAATCGGCAAATTGACCGTAAAGGTGGTTCCCGCCCCCGGCTGACTGGCTATCGTGACCGTGCCGTCGAGTCTGGAAACGAGTTCTTTACAAATTGCTAATCCAAGTCCCGTCCCTTCGATATTCCAGTTACTTTCCATACCGACCTGCGCAAAATCGGCAAAGAGTCTGCCTTGATCTTCATGTTTGATACCGACTCCGGTATCCCGCACAATAAAGGAGAACACCACCGTTTTCTCACTTGTTTTAGTGCCGATGACATCAAAGGCGATATAGCCTTCGCGGGTATATTTGACGGCATTAGTCAAAAGGTTCAACAAAATCTGCCGGATGTGAACGACATCTCCGATGAGATTTTCAGGCAATCGTGCGTCCACAAACGATGTGAATTGCAATCCCTTTTCATGCGACCGAATGTGGGTAATGCGGATAACATCGTCGAGAAGAGCAGACAATGCAAAAGGAAATTTTGTGATTTCTAATTTTCCGGCTTCTATCTTGGAGAGATCAAGAACGTCGTTGATGATTGCCAGCAAATTATTGGCGGCATGTTGGATTTCAATGGAATAGTTAGCAATTTTTTGGGGAAGTTGCCCCTTTTCCCGAACGATCATTTGAGAGAGTCCAGCGATGGCATTCATCGGAGTGCGAATTTCGTGACTCATTCTGGCAAGAAACATCGATTTGCTTTGATTCCTCAAGTTGGCTAAATCTTTTTCTTGGGTAAGCCTCCGCAGAAAAAAACAAAGCACCGTTGCCAAAAAGGAGCCGAGCGTCAAAAGAATGATGCCGACCAACCGCTCGTAAGCGCGGTAATCCCAGACAGGAATAACGGAGGCGACGAGCCAGCCGTTGGGTAGCACGCCGCAATTATAGACACACCAGACACCGTCGGCATTTCTTGAATAGAATCGGCTGGGATTGGTGTAATCTCTGGAAATGTTCTCAAAATTCTCGCCGATATGTTTTCCCCCTAGACTGGTTTCAGAAAGGTGTTTTCCGATTTGTGCAGAATCGAGATGCACTACGACCAGTCCGCTGGGGCTGACGAGAGTGGCATACCGCCGTTCTAATTGTTGGAGGGAAGTAACAATATCCTCCATTTGGGATACTTCAACATTGAGTTGTAACACACCGATGGGCTGATATTCCCCAGCCTCGCCGGCATAAAGTTTTCTACCGAGTCCAAAGGAATAATTATGGGTACGCGCAGAAACATAGAGATTGGTATAAACTAATTCGCCATTGCTGTTTGTGATTTCTCTGTACCATTCTCTTTCTCGAAAATCGTATCCTTCTGGCGGAATCCAGCCTCCGCCATGGATGTATTCATCGTGAATGACGCAGTTGGGTCCGTTGTACTCCAGGTGGGCGTAAAAACGTTCAGGTCTGAAGGTTCGCCGTGCAATGTCTATTTCTTCGTCAGTTCTTTCTCCTTCTCGCTGGAAGAAGATTCTGTCAAATGTCGTGGCAACTCTCAAGTGTTCTCGGATATCATCGACAGATTTTCCTTCATTCACGGCGATTTCGACATCTGCTGCCAGATTGAGGGTGATCATTTCCAAATTGTTGAAAATGGCACCCACGTGGTGATACGTGTTTTCGAAAGTTGCGCGGCTTTGAATGTCCATTTGTTCGGAAACAATTCGGCTCACGAACAGGTAACTGACCAACACCATCGCCGCAAAGGCGGCTGCGACGAGAAGCATCTGTTTGGTAAGATGTCCGTGTGCTGAAAGGCGGACTTTGGGCGGGGAAAACCGCTTGTGAAAAAACTGGCTTATTGTCTGACGAGATCCCGTCTCGGGAGCGGGGGAAACGTTTTCGGTTTTTGGATTTGACATGGATTACTTCATTGGAGACTCCAACATCCTGCGTCCATCCCCTTACTCTTACTGCGGACATCGCATTGTACCATGTGAACGGTCGCGAGGCAACTGAGCCGGTTCCGTCGGAGTAGGTGTGCAAGTTTGTTCAACACAGGTAGGTTGCCGACCGCCGGGCGGCAACGTGCGCCATGAAAATTACTTGGCCGCACTGGAACCGAGAGTCGTTTGGTTATTCTCTGTCGGCTATCGCCGACGCAACCGCCCGACGGTCGGTTGCCTACCTTTGTCGCCAAAAGAAAAACTTGCACGCCTACTGATTCCGTCGGCAAGTTTGCACAACACCGTAGTATTGTAGCGTATCGAGAGTCGAAAACCTCATTTCTACCTCATTCACAATAACAAAACTACCTCAGTAGCCGATGCGCCCCTGAAAAATTAACCTCATTTACCCCATCGACACGGAGTACCGGTAAAACAAGGAGAATGAGGTCAATGAGGTTGATGTTGAAGGGATTGCTTTGCTACTGAGGTTTTTTGTCAGAAAAATAAGGTTGAAAATGAGGTTGGCATCTCGATAAACTGCCATAATGTTACCGAATCGACAAACATGTCCACGGACTACAACGGAGCCGGTCATCTACTGATTGGGTATTGCGGCTCCGCTTCCGTATGCTATAATTATTGCTATGATCAAATCGATGGACGACTTAACCGCCTCCGACTGGCTGCGCCTCAAACGTCTCGGCTTTTCCGACCGGCGACTAGCGGAAATTCTCAACACGACTGAAAAAGCCGTAAGAACAGCACGCACAGCACTCGGCGTTACGCCCGTAAGAAAAATGGTCGATACATGCGCCGGTGTCTTTCCCGCCGTACTGCCTTACTACTATTCGACTTACGGCGAAGAAGATGAACCATGTCCGCCCGATGATCGACAAACAGTTTTAATCCTCGGCGGCGGTCCCAACCGCATCGGACAAGGAATCGAATTCGATTACTGCTGTTGCCACGCGGCATTCACCGCCAAAAAGATGGGATACCGGACAGTCATGATGAACTGCAATCCCGAAACGGTCTCGACTGATTATGACACTTCGGATGTCCTGTACTTTGAACCATTGACGCTCGAAGATGTGCTTGCGGTAATCGCTCACGAGAAGCCCATCGGCGTAGTCTTGCAGTTCGGCGGACAAACGCCGCTCAACTTGGCGAATGCACTGGCAGACGAAGGCGTACCGATTTTGGGAACCGATGTCAATGCCATCGCGCTTGCCGAAGACCGGCGGTTGTTCGGTGAAATGCTTCAAGAACTCGGAATCCGGCAATCGGAAGGAGCAACGGCGACCGAATTGGAAGACGCTCTGAATGCGGCGGAGAAAATCGGCTATCCTGTGCTGATGCGTCCGAGTTTCGTACTCGGCGGAGCAAAGATGGAAATCATATTCGACAGCGAAGACTTAAAGACATACTGGTCGGCACTCATGGAATACTCGCGGCAAGCCGACTTAACGATTGACGAAAGCCGACCGATTCTGATCGACCGATTCCTTGAAGATGCCGTCGAAGTCGATGTCGATGCCGTGTCGGACGGCGAAACAGTATTGGTGGCGGCGGTGATGGAACACATCGAAGAGGCGGGGATTCACAGCGGCGACTCGGCATGTTCGCTGCCGCCGCAATCCCTGACACCGCAAATCATTAGGCAATTAGAGACGGCAACGAAAAAGATCGCTTTGAAGATGAATGTCGTCGGTCTGCTCAATATCCAATTTGCGATCAAGAACAATTTGGTGTACGTTTTGGAGGTGAATCCTCGTGCAAGCCGGACGATTCCCTTTGTCAGTAAGACGATAGGAGAACCGATGGCGAGCATTGCGATGCGGGTGATGCTGGGAGAAAAGTTGTCGGCTATCTATAAGGACAAGCCGTTTAAGTCTTGGTCGGACATCGGTCATGTGGCGGTGAAGGAGTCGGTTTTTCCGTGGTCTCGTTTTCCGGGTGTGGACACGCGGTTGGGACCCGAAATGAAATCGACGGGGGAAGTGATGGGCATTGCGGAGACTTTCGGCGAAGCATTTGCGAAGGGGGAACATGGTACAGGCGTGCCGGTGCCGATTGAGGGAAATGTCTTTATATCGGTGAAGGAGTCGGACAAGCCGTTTGTCGGAGAATTGGCGAAGGAGTTGGTGAAACTTGGTTTCAAAGTGATTGCCACGAAGGGTACGGCGACGGTTTTGTCGAGTATGGGCTTTGCAGTTGAAACGGTGTCGAAGGTCGGCACGGGAGAGCGACCGAACATATTGGATCGCATGATTGACGGCAAAGTGCAATGGATTATCAACACGCCTTCGGGCAAGAATCCTCATCGTGATGAGGTGTCGATTCGCACTACAGCGAATCGTTTGAACATTCCGTTGGTAACGACGATTCGGGGGGCAAAGGCGTTTATGGAGGCGATACAATTTCAACGGGGAACGCCCCGCGTGAACGTGAAAGCGATACAGGATTATTTGTGAAACCATGAGAACCGACAGGCTATTTATGACTCGCCCCTCAATGATGTCTCCCTGCTCCTCTGGCGTTTTCCGCTCGTCGTTGCGTCTCCTTCACATGATCGATAGCATCGGCAAAACGTTGGATACTTTCAGCGTCCCGGCGCATGACCTCCTCAAAATAACGTCCCAAAACAAGACGTACCGCCTCGTCGCCCGCACGCTTTTCTGCCATTATCGTCAGCGGGACAAAAAACTCGCCCAAATCCCCCCAAAGCCGTAAGCCCAAAATCCGAACCGCCTGCGACTCATCTTGCGTCATCCACGTCAACGCCTTCCCGCCATCGCCGCGAGCCTCTGAAAAATAACGCCGACACGCCTCCGCTAACAAACGATCCTCCAACGACATCGGCATAGGTCCAAGCCAATTCGGTAAGTTTTGAATCTCACCAAGACGATACTGATCCGATTGCAACAACATGCTTCCCCGCGTGTCCACATGGAACGGATGAGGTTGACTAGCCGACTTCCAAACAATACGTTCCCCTACTTTGGGAACGAAACCGAGAATCGGACTCGTTTTTGTTTTTTGCTCTTCCGGCAATCGTACTCTGCCCGGCGGATCCGATATTTCGGCAAACGTGTCGATGAATAAAACAGTTTCTGTACCGGCAACGCTGACGATGCCGCGTGATCGTTCCATTTCGATCCGCAAGGGTTGATTCGCTTGCAAAGGACGGATAATGATCCGACCATAATCGACGAAAATTCCCGGCACGCCCGCTGCGTCCGGCGGTAAAATGCAAAGTTTGGCATCGCCGATCATTTCGATTTGAAAACTGCCGGCAAGTTCAAAGGTTCCCCGAAAGGGTGCCGCTGTCAAAAGATACTGTCCGCCATTCAAATCAAAAGGCAACGCGGGTAACTGCCACGCATCACGCGAAGAAGCGGCAGAAAAAACGACACTCGGTTGAATCATCGGCATAACGCGTCCGAGGGCACGCGGGGCTGTCCCCGATGTTTGCGTAATGGGTTGCGGCAACGGATGCCCCGAAAATGGAACCGGCAACGGATGTTGGACCATTGCGGCAGAGAGCGATGCCGGTACTGCCGGTGCCGTAGGAGCCGCTGGGGTTTCGCTGGGTTGCCAAACCGTTGCAGGAAGCGGCGGACGCGGATTCTGCGGTACCGGAGCCTCCGAAGGTATTCTTGCCGAAGAAGTCATTGGTTGAAACGCAATAACGGTGTCATCCGGCTCCGTCGGTAATCTTTCGGACGTTTCAACAATATCCCCAGATAAATTATCCTCGGAAGAATTATCCCCTGACGAATTGCCGCTTGGCGAATTGCCGCTTGGCGACGGTGATTCCGGTGTGAAGGAATCATCTTTGGTGCGATCTTCCATCGGAAGAACTACGGCAGGCTGCGCAGATGGGGATTCTATCAATGTTTCAACAGGCTTCGGAACCTCCGTCGTGTGAGCGACTTGTTCGATAGGTTCCAGCGGGACAATCGGTTCCAATGGGGGCAAGGGGGGCAAGGGCGGCTGTAAACCGAAACCTCTGTCCCCGAAACCTCTGTCCCAAGGGTCGATAGGGGCGATAAGGGGTGCTTTGCCAGTGTCATCAATGGTCGGATTAGCAGCAGCGATTTGTTCTTCGGGAACACGTTCTTCATTGGCGGCGTTTTCGGAGATGAGTGCTGTTGCCGCTTCGGTCATTTCCCGCAACTTTTGAGCGGTGCGTTTTGCTTCGATTTGCTGCCAGCCTAGTAGTAATGCACAGACGCACAATCCGATGACGGTGAATGTCCACAGCGATGAGGGCTTTTTGGGTTCGACCGGTGCTTGCGGCGCAGGCTTTTGAGGAAACCAACGTTGCCAAAACGGTGCCGGTTTTGTTGTTTCCTGTTGTTCGTGGGGGCGAAAATGTTTTGTCTGTTCACGCGAGGCGGCTGTGTCGCTGTCTCTGTTTTTGTTTTTCGAGGGTAGTGCTTCGTAGCATTTGAGTCGACATTCTCTGCTGGTTCTGGCAGGTTCGCCGAGTACATTGCACAAAATGTGATGAACCGACGCGACTTCGGCGAGATATTTATCGGCGGAGAGACAATAGGCTTCGAATTTCTCTTGGACACCGCTGGGCATTTGGTGGTCGAGATATTCGGCGACGTAATTGGGATCGAGTTCTTCTTGTTGATCGACGAGACCGGGCACGCCGAGCATGGGATTGCGCACGACGGAGCGCATTCTTTGCAGTGTTATTTCGGCGGCTTGGTCGGTTGGCAGAAGTTGTTCTAGTCGTCGATGTTGTTCGACATCGAAGACGTTATCTTCAAAAGCCAAAAGGGTGCGTAGCGAAAGCCTCATCGAGGGAAATCCTTGACTCTATTACATCTTTCGGCGAATCATGCGGATTTTAGAGAAGTGAGTCAAGAGCAGTTTTTAACCCGCTTACCCGCACTATGCTCAATTTTTGAGACACTTGCAATTACCCCAAAACTGTGTTAGAGTCACTGGCGGTTTTACTCTATTTTTTGAGGAGACGAATTATCATGAAATATCTCTATCTATGCGTTGCCGCTTTGACACTTGGAACTTTGTCCATCTCCCTTATCGGATGCGATAGTGCCACCGATGCCGCCAAAGGAGTGGCGGCGCAACTCCAAGAAGAGTTCGAAAAAGGTTCCGTCTTTTTGAGAGCAAAAGGACAACTTGCCGATGCACAAAAGGGTCGAGCCGAATTGAAAAAAATTGCC
>Ga0099364_10008523_pt1 | contig 14422 bp, 6 predicted proteins | sample TergutTh196P3_FD_73070 | JGI IMG/M metagenome (GOLD analysis project Ga0099364, IMG submission 73070) | Microcerotermes parvus P3 segment gut microbial communities from Pointe-Noire, Republic of the Congo - Th196 P3 | ecosystem: Host-associated > Arthropoda: Insects > Digestive system > Gut ... | reverse complement strand
CCGGCGTTTAGCGAGATCGACTGTTGCCTGCCGTACACCATCGAGACCACGCACCGAACGAAGAGCAAGAAACTCCGCCGGCGGATTATCGCCATTGAGTATTTTATAGGCAGTACGAAGTGCTGCTTCCAGTACACCGCCGGTGTTGCCGAAAATCATTCCTGCTCCGCTTCCGCTACCCATCAGCGAACTATATGGAGCATCTTGCGTCTGCTGAAAATCAACACGTCGTTCAAACAGGTACGCAATTTCCCGACAGGTCAATGCAATGTCCACATCCCGCATTTCCGGTTTGCCGAGCGACGCGCCGGCGGCATTCATGCCAAACATGATTTCCGCTTTCTTTGCCGTGCAGGGTGCCAAGGCAACGTGAACAATTTTTTCCGGGTCGATTCCCATTTTTTGTGCGAAATAGGTTTTGACCAACGCACCCTGTATTGTGATCGGACTCTTCACCGTCGAGAGATTCGGTTTAAGGCTGGGATAGAACAAATGAGTGAACCACGTCCAGCCGGGACAGCAACTCGTGAACATCGGTAAATTGTCCGCTTCAGTTTCAAGCCGTTGGAGCAGTTCCGATGCTTCCTCCATAATGGTTAGGTCGGCGGAAAACGTCACGTCAAGAACGTGATTGACTCCAATTTGCTTTAATGCTCCGACGATTTTTCCTTCGACGTTTGTACCTGGCGGCAACCCGTACATTTCGCCGAGAGCAACACGGATTGCCGGTGCAGTGGATGCAACGACGATTTTATTCGGGTCGGCAAGTGCTTGGGCAACTGCCGGATGATCGTACTTTTCTGTAATTGCCCGGGAACAGAAGTGAGTGCATTGTCCGCAACCGATGCATGCCGCTTCGCCGGCGGGGACGGCTTGTCCGAACACGCCAGTTGTGTTTTGGCAAAATGTCCGGCATCGCCCGCAACTTCTACAGCGGTTTCTGTGATGTTGGATCGACGGATTCTCCGGCAGAATCGGCAACGGTGCTCTTTGTCCGCCGCGTTGTTGTCCTTGTTGCTGTCCTCGTCCTCCGCCCGGCTGGGCGATGCCGAGTTGTCCGGTGCCGACGAACAAACCTGCTCCGAGTGTTGCCGACTTGAGAAATTGACGGCGAGTGGGTTTGCTTTGTTCTTTCATAGTTTTGGTTGTTTGAATTATATCCTACACAGGGACAAAGGGGATGTCTCTTTTGAATCCCTTGCGTACTTTGCAGTTAAATCCTCTTTTAACCGCAAAGTATGCAAAGTCTCATTTCATGCCGTTTGCAGTATATTTTACAGTCCCGTTCCCTTTTGTAATTGCTTCCATGATTCCATGAGGGCATCGGCGGTGTAACGTATTTGTTCTTCGGTGTGCGTGGCGGAAATGAAGAACCGCAGTCTCGCCGCTTCCTCTGCCACCGCCGGATGCAGGATCGGCTGCACACTAATACCGCGATCAAACATTGCTTTCGACATTTGTAACGCCAATATCGAATTGCCCAGAATAATCGGCACCACAGCAGTACCAAAACTCATTCCCGTATCGAATCCGCGTTCCTTGGCCAAGTCCAGAAACAACTTGCTGTTCTGACGCAACCGCTCCACCCGTTGCGGCTCACGATCCAAGAGACGCAGTGCCGCCAGTGCCGCCGCACTGTTGGCCGGCGAAATACCCGCACTGAACACCAGAAAGGGCAATGTGTATTTCAGATATTCCACTAACTCTTTTGAACCGGAAATGTAGCCGCCGCAACTTCCCAGCGCCTTGCTCAACGTGGACATCCAAATTTCCACGTCACGGCGGTCTACGTTGAAATGTTCGCCGATACCGCGTCCCGTCGCTCCTAAAACACCGATGGAATGCGCTTCATCCACCATTAAAAGTGCCTTGTGCCGTTTTTTCACTTCGATAAACTTGGGAAGGTCGGGGAAATCACCATCCATACTGTATGCACCCTCGATGGCTAACAGCACACGGCGGTATTCTCCGCGGTGTTTGTTCAGAATCCAATCCGCCGCTTCCCAGTCGTTATGGGGAAAGGGCCGCCGCCTTGCGCCGGAATGAACCGCTCCCTGCACAATACTGTTGTGAGCAAGGGAGTCAAACAGCACCATATCTTTTTCGTTCACCAGATGCGAAATCACACTCGAATTGGTCGAATGCCCGGCGGGGAGAGCAACCGTGTCTTCACAACCCATAAATTGGGAAATGGCATCTTCCAGTTCATTATTGAGGGGTTTATTCCCCGCCACCAACCGGCTGGCGGAAACACTCGTCCCGTATCGTTCGCAAGCCTCCACAGCCGCTTTCGTTACTTCGGGATCACCGGAAGCACTGATGTAGTTAAAGGAGGAAAAACTGATGTATTCCTTACCGCCAATCGTCGTCCGGTCATTCAAGATTCCTTCGTGAATGTCATAGAAACGGTTTAGTCCTGTTTTCCGTATCGAATCGAGTCCCAGTTTCAACCGAAGATATTCGGGGAATTTTCCGATGAGATAGTCTTCTTCGGGAATTTCAACTTGCGGCTGATTGCGGTTTTGCTCAATTGTTTTTCGTGGTCCAGTGCCGAGGTAGAGCAAGACTGCATCGAGAACTTGTTGTGCCGTAAAGAGTTCGGGCAGGACAGATTCGGGAAATTGTCCGCCGAACCGGTCTTCCAACGAGGCGAGGATTTCCATCCGTTCCAAGGAATCGAGTCCGAGTTCCGTAATGTCGGTCTCGATGGTCAGATGGGCTGCACGCTCTTTGGCGACTTTCCGAACCTCTTCGAGCACGATGGCAGCGATTTCCTCTTTGGAAACAAGTGAGAGCGTCGATGGTGCGGGTGCCTTTGCCGGGGTTTCCTTGATGAGCATGTGACTCGGTTTTTCGGGCGATTCTTCCGGCAGCACGGGACGTACCGGCCCTTCCGGGGCGAATTCGACCTTTCCCCGAACAATCCGGCTGTAATCGTCGGCATCGGAAAGTCCGGTGGCCTCTTGGAGTTCATTCTCCGCTTCGCCTCCCGTGATGAACCGGAAGGAGACATCGCTGGAAACCCAGCGTGCGGTTTCATTGAGCGAGCCGTCGAGGAAACCGTTGTGGCATGCGTGGTGTTGAATCTTACCGCTCGACGTTTTCGGAATCGCCCCCGATTTGATGAGGACAATGCCTTTGACGGGCAATTCGTGTTCCAGAGCGACCGCCTTTTGGATTGCCGAATAGATGTCGTCGGTATCCCCCTTGAATTGCCGGTCAAGTTCCTGCACAATGACCAGGTGTTCTTGCGGCAGTTCGGCATCGTCTTTGACCATAAAGGCGGCACCGCAGAGGGGTCGGAGATTCTGGTGCGACTTCTGCACCGTCATCTCGATGTCCTGCGGATAAACATTGACGCCGCGCACGATGATTAAATCTTTGATTCTCCCCGTTACGAAGAGTTCGCCGTCCTTGATAAATCCGAGATCGCCCGACCGTAGCAGGGGCGGTTCGTCCGAACCGGCAAGCCGGGCATTGAACGTCTGCTCCGTTGCCTCGGGGGCATTCCAGTACCCCTTGGCATTGCTCGGACTTCTGACCCAGATTTCTCCGACGATACTGTCGGGACATTCTTCACAGGTTTCAGGATCAACGATGGCAATGCGCCCATTGGGCAAAATTCGGCGGCCGCTGGAAACATAGCGGACAACCTTACTGATTCGGCTATCCCGAACCTCGACTGCCCTGCCGACGGATAACTCTTTGGGATCCAGCGACCGTATGATCGGCCGGTTTTTGATGTACCCGCCGGAAACGATCAACGTCGCTTCGGCCAGTCCGTAACAGGGATAGAACGCTTCGTAACGGAATCCGCACCGTTCAAACTTTCGGGCAAACGCCTCCATTGTTTCGGCGAGGACGGGTTCTGCTCCGTTGAAGGCGACGAGCCAACTGCTCAAATCGAGTTCATCCACCTGTTCTTCGGTAATGTTACGGACACAGAGATCGTAGGCAAAGTTGGGGCCGCCGCTGGTCGTCCCCTTATACCGCGTGATTGCTGCAAGCCAGCGGAAGGGTTTTTGCAAAAAGGAGAGCGGCGACATAATGATATTCGGTCTGCCGCAGTAGAGCGGTTGAATGATGCCGCCGATGAGTCCCATATCGTGGTAACTGGGAAGCCAGAATACCCCGCGTCCGCTCCGGGTATGCTCGAATCCCTGATGAATCATTTGGGAATTGTGGAGCAGATTGTCATGGGTGAGAATCACCCCCTTGGGAGTTCCCGTCGAACCAGAGGTGTATTGCAGAAAGGCAATGGTATCACGGTTAATGTCGGGAACGATCCATTTTTCTTCAAGGCTTTCATCAAGGGTAGCGGTAGCAAGCCAGCTAAGATTTCGGAGACTGGGGGCTTCGTCGAGCATGCCTTCGACCGTTTTGATGACATCCCCGGTCGTAAGGGCGACGGCGGCTTGCGCACTATCGGCAATGGATTGGATGCGGAGCAGCGAACGGTTCCTTCGCGGCGGATAGAGCGGCACGGCAATGGCACCAGCGTAAAGACAGCCGAAATAAGCAACAATGAAATCCAGGCCGGGAGGGTAGAGGAGCAGGACACGCTGTCCGAACATGTTGCGTTCTTGCAGCCAGGCGGCAATCCGGCGTGCTTGCCGGTCCACATCCGCATTGGTCATCACAATCTCATTGTCAACACCATTGGTAAGGTAAATGAATGCGGGCTCGTGCGGCTCGGTCTCGGCACGGTACTGCACGAGTTTGACCAGGTTAGCCGGTCCAAAAAGAATCTCTGAATTCACGGGAACAGAAGGTGTTGACAGTAAAAATCGGATACGAAGACACATATTATCGGCGATGTGCGGTGAATTGTCAAGATATGGGAATACGGACTGCTAGGGCGGTAAGACGCAGTGTACTAATCTGGACAGATTGCCGGATAAACTGTACAATACGCCAGCGTCAGGAGCGGATGGGGAGTTTTATTTCGCATTCTTTGCGGTGAAAAAAGTCGGCGTTTTTGAACCGAAAACAGTGCAAAGAAATAAACAAACACCCACAAGCAAAACCACATGGGCAAAACCACACGAGCAAAATCACACGGGCAATGAGAAGGATCGTTTGCACTACATTTTTTTTCTTGGCGGTCTGTGTTGCCGTTTCGGAACAAGTTTTCAGCAACAAGTTCTATCTCCGGGATGGACGCGTGATCTCGGGAACCATGACTCAACTCTCCCGCGTCGATGAAAGAGCCAATGCCCCAGATATGATCGCACGCCCCATCGTGGTGATCGATGATGGACTCCGATGGATGTACCTTTCCAAAGCCCAAATCCTGCGCCCCGTCGAAGAGCCGATCCCGCGTCCCGAAACGTTCAGGACGGGACAACGCGTCCACAGCGGCGATAGAATCTATCACATTCCGGGCGATTATCGAAATAGCACCCCCTTTGATGAAGACGGCCGCCGCCTTTTGGAGGTTCGGCATCCCGGCGGTGTCGAATATGTGGAACAAGCCATCGTCGAACTCACCCCCTATTACATCACCGTTACCAGCCTGCGTGCCAATAACATACCCTTGGATTGGAATAAACGAATCGCGACCAATGCGATTCCCCGCGAACAACTGACGGCCATCTTGATGAAACTCATCGATCCGCAAAACCTCGACGAGAGACTCAAACTCGTCCGGTTCTATCATGCCGGAAACCAGTTCGCCGCAGCCGATGCCGAATTGGAATCAATCGCACAGGAGTGGAAGGATTTCCCCGAAGCATTACAACGGATTCGCCCCATCTCCCTTGATGTCCGGCAACGGTTATATGAACAGATATTGGAGGAACTCGACTTCCGCTGGGAAAGCGGGCAATATCACTTCGTCCGGCAATACATTACCGAATTGGAGCAAGACCCAAAATTGCCGGAACGCCTTTTCTTCCGTGTCCGGCAATTCTTACAGCGGTACGAAGATACCGACAAGCAGTGTCAAGAGATGGTGTCGGCACTCAAAGAACTTTATGAACAACTGCCGGAAGCAAGTAAAAGCGGCACGATACCGCCGATCATCGAAGAAATCGAAAGGGAATTGAATTTTTCGACCATCCGCCGGCTCTCAGGTTTTCAACTCTTCGCGAGTGATCCGCAACTGACTCCTGCCGAAAAGTTAGCCATTGCGATTACCGGTTGGTATGCGGGTCCTGAAGCCGACAATAGCCGGCTCGCCGTTGCGGTAACGCTTCCCGAAACGGAACAACTCATTGCCGACTATTTGCACAGCGGACAAGATTTCCTGCTTCGGCAAAAGATATTGGAACAACTCAAAAACTTGGAAACTTCCCGCCCAGACCTCGTTGCGGGCATCTTGGCCACGATGAAACCGCCCTTCCCGGATTTACCGGAAGAGGATGCGGAGTTTCCCGGCTATTACCGTTTTACGATTCCGAGTCCGCTCTTTGTTGCCGGTGCGCCGCGGTCTCCGAGGGCATCGGAAATCCGCTATGCCGTACAACTTCCGCCCGACTACAATCCCCATTTGCGTTATCCGATGATTGTTACCCTTCACGGATTGACGCAAACGCCCGACATGCAAATTGACTGGTGGGCAGGCGCATGGAGTCAAGACCCACAGCAGGGCGATCAAAGAGCCGGGGACGAAGTGCAGCGCAGTCCCCGAATACGCACTGGACACGCCGCCCGGCACGGCTATATCGTCCTTGCTCCCGAATGGAATCCGCCCGAAGCACGGCTTTCAGATTATGATTTTTCGATATTTTCCCATGCGGCAGTCTTGTGTGCCGTCAAAGATGCGTTTCGGCGTTTCAGTGTCAATACGGACAAGGTTTTCATTTCGGGACATGGCATCGGCGGCACGGCCGCGTGGGATATTGCCCTCGCCCATCCCGATTTATGGGCGGGAGCGATCCCCTTTAATGCGGTTGCGTCCAAATACATCGACGCGTATGAATCGGCAGTTCAGCGTGTGCCCCTCTATCTCGTCTGGGGAGAAATGGAAGGTGTGGGAACGCAAGGAATCCGAAAGTGGAATGCCAATGCACTGGTATTGAATCGTTACTTGCAGGCACAAGCGAATCCCGGCGATGTTACGGTAGTGCGCTATCCCGGACGGGGTTTGGAGGGCTTTTACGAGGAAATTCTCCATGTGCTTGACTGGATGAAATTCAAGCAACGCCATGCGGCACCGACGGAATTCAAAGCCGAAACGATGCGTCCCTGGGATTCCCTATTCTGGTGGGTGGAAATGCCCAATTTACAACGGGATGTACCAGTCAATATGGTGGACCCGATGGACTATCCGGCAAGAAGAACCGATGTCCGTAAGGTTACGGTGGAGTCACGGTTGAATCGGGCAACGAATGCTGTTTTAGTAACCACCGCCCCTCGGGTGGCGAATATCGAAATATGGCTTTCTCCGGCTATGATTGACTTTAATGCAACGGCAACGGTCAGAATAAATGACCGTAATGTTCCGTTACCGAATGGGATCATTGCGCCGGACATTGAGGTCATGCTGGAAGATGTCCGCTCGCGCGGCGACCGGCTCCATCCCTTTTGGGCAAGACTTGTCGGACGGTGATCTTTCATTTTCTGTAACGTCAGTTAGATTGCTGGGAACCTCTAATGGTATAAAAAAACATTGCGTTCCTTGCGTCCTCTGCGGTTAAAAAAGAGTAACCGCAAAGGGCGCAAAGAAGTTAACATACAGCCCCGGCGGTAAAAAAGGTCACAGAGCCCGGTGCGGTAGCACCGGTGCTGCCGTACCGGACTCTGTTTGTTTTTTGATAATTTTTACCGCCAACCCTGTAATAACAAAAAACGTTTCCCACTAAACTTGGACACACCCCGTTTAATCTCTCAACTTAGGAAGTGTATCGTAATAACATATCCAAAGAGCCGCAAGTGTCGCGTAGCGTAACTTGCGGGTGCACACCGAACAGGTCCTCACCCGCAAGTTCCGGCGGAGTACCGCCTCCACTTGCGGCTCTCTTTGTAAATACTTGTGAATAGGTGAATGTTATTCTGATACACTTCCTTACGAGCACTGTCTTTCTTTTTTTGTACCTTTTTGTACACTGAACCATGTGAATAGCCCTTCTTTCGTGCACTCTCTCCTTGGCGGCTCATCCTTTTCTGCGGCGGCGGCCGCTCTTTGGAGCGGACAGCCGATTTCAGTAGAGGGTATCGTCGGAGGTTCCACGGCTCTTGCTGCGGCCGCCCTGTTTCAACAGGGTAACGGTTCGATGATTCTTGTCACGCCCGTCGCCGATGCCGCTGAACAAATGGCCGAGGATGTGGCACTGTTCATTGCACCAGAGTATCGGCTCAATGTAGGTCTCTTTCCGCCGATGCCGCAGCGCAGGTACGAGTCGGAAACCACTCCTGCGATTGCCGAGAGCGCATTCGGCGAACGGATTAATCTCTTGAAACGGCTGATTCGTGCGGAGACTCCACTCATCGTCGCCGCTTCGATGCCCGCCCTGTTGCAGCCGGTGCCGCCGCCGGAACTGCTCAAAGAGCGGACGCAAACGCTCGCCGTGAACAGCCGGGTAGATTTGGAATCGCTGCGCCGCTTTCTGATTGAAGGAGGTTATCATTCGACTTCGGCCATTGACCTGCCCGGCGAGTTTGCTGTTCGGGGATATATTCTGGACATCTTCGCGCCCGACTGGGAATTGCCGGTTCGGATTGAATTTTTCAATGATGAAATTGAGTCGATTCGCCGTTTCGACTTGGCAACACAACGGTCTTTGGAAAAAATTGCGGAGATAGACCTGACCCAAGTGCAGCCGCAGGATTGTATCGGGTCTTCATTGCTGGATTATTTTCCGCCCTCCACCCCGATTGTGCTGATTGGCATCCATTGAAAATGAGTCCGCATTGATTGGCGAAGGTGTATAGCATACGTGAACGCTTGGACACACCCTCTTTTACGCCCCTCGGGAATCGTCATGGCAACGAATGCCGGTTTTTTTGCTATAATACCATTTATGGACTTCATACGTAGCCGTGTCTTTGCCAGAGCAGGATTGATCGGAAATCCCTCCGATGGGTACAATGGCAAAACCATTACCATCATCGTCAAAAACTTTTGGGCAGAAGTGGTTCTCTATGAATGGGACCGCCTCGAAATCGTGCCGGGAACCTCCGATGAGAGCGATTTTTCGTCAATTCACGAACTAGCCAAAGATGTGCGGTTACATGGCTATTACGGCGGTATCCGGCTTGTCAAAGCCGCCATCAACGGCTTCGTCTTGTACTGCAATGAACGCAAGATACCGTTGCCCGACCGCAATTTTTCGCTGCGATACACGACATCCATTCCGCGTCAAGTCGGGATGGCAGGCTCGAGTGCCATCGTTGTCGCCACGCTTCGTGCATTAATCGATTTTTATGAAATCGACATTCCCCAAAGGGTATTGCCTTCTCTGGTCTTATCTATTGAGCGGGATCAACTCGGCATTCCCGCCGGTTTGCAAGACCGTGTGGCGCAAGTTTATGAGGGTTGCGTCTTTATGAACTTTGCCAAGGAGTCGATGAGAATTGAGGATGGTTTTGTTTGCGGTGAATACGAAGATGTGCCCATTGCGCTGTTGCCGCCGCTTTATGTTTCTTATTCGGCCGATTGCAGCGAACCGACGGAAGTTTTTCACAACAATTTGCGTTTCCGATACGAACAGGGGGAACCCGCGGTCATTTCGGCCATGCAACAGTGTGCCGAACTAACGATGCATGCCAAAGAGGCTCTGTTGTCGGGAAAGAAGGAATTGTTGCCCGGCTTGTTGGATGCCAATTTCGACATCCGGCGTTCGATATGCCCGTTGCCGAAGGACCAGATTTTAATGGTCGAGACCGCACGTTCATGCGGTGCCTCTGCCAATTTTGCGGGCAGCGGCGGTGCCATCGTGGGAATCTATCCGAACGAGGCCGCATTCATCAAACTCACCGAAGAGATGAAAAAAATCGGCTGCGAAACGGTCAAACCGATTTTAGAGTAAACGGTCTTGCCGCTCTATCCTCGGCGGGTGGAAATTTGCGCCGCTATCCATTACACGGGGACAAATGGGACACCTTTTCTTTGCGAACTTTGCTCAACCCTTTGCGTCCTTTGCGGTTAAAAAATATCTAACCGCATATCTAACCGCAAAGGACACAAAGCCCTGTTAATCATCAAAGGTGCAAGGAACGCAAAGTTTTTTTGTGTTTAGAGGTTCCCTAATGATATACCCATCACGGTTGAAAAGCCCCGGACCGTATAGCGAGAGTCCCTTGAAATAGCGTTATTTTGGTGTTTTTGGCCTGGGATTTTCAAACCATTTCGGTATACACAGGAAAATAACGGTTCTATTTTTACACCTCGGTGGCAGTAGATGTTCCATTTTGCTACAATAGCGGATGCGGCCTCTCCCTTACGCTCTTTTTATATGAGTGAACCTAAAATTCCGCAGAATATCGCCGAAACGACACAATTCGTACAGCAGAAGAAATCCCCCGCTGCCGGCACTGATTTGCTGCCCGACGGGACTCCGCTCGGACATTACATCATCAAAAAATACATCGGCGGAGGAGGAATGGGACGCGTTTACCTGGCAACCGATGCAGCACTCGACCGGGATGTTGCCATCAAACTTTTGCCGCACCAACTCATCTGCGACCAAGGAATGGTCGCACGCTTCATGAATGAAGCAAAATCAGCCGCCCGACTCAATCATGAACATATCGCCCAAGTCTATTTTGCCGGAGAAGAATCGGGAACTCCCTTCATCGCTTTTGAATACGTCGAGGGAATCAATGTCCGAACAATGGTCGAGGAACATGACGTTTTTCCACTGGCACAAGCACTCACCTACCTGCTTCAAATTTCTCACGCCCTTGCTCATGCCGCCACTCACGGAGTTGTTCACCGGGATGTGAAACCCTCGAACATTTTGATTACCCGAGAAGGGCGGGCAAAATTGATCGATATGGGACTCGCACGGCTCTTGGATACCTCCGAAGCCCGGGGAGACCTGACGGCAAGCGGTGTTACTCTGGGAACGTTCGATTACATCTCTCCCGAACAAGCCCGCGATCCCCGAAATGCGGATATTCGGAGCGATATCTATTCTCTGGGCTGCACCTTCTTCTATATGCTGACAGGCCGCCCCCCCTTTCCCGAAGGAACCGTTTTGCAAAAACTATTACAACACCAAGGGGACACTCCGCCGGATATCCGGTCTTTCCAGCCGTCGATTCCCGCCGAAATCTCTTTCCTCATCCAAAAGATGATGGCGAAAGACCCCAAGCAGCGTTTTCAAACCCCCACGGTCTTGGTTGAAGCGTTGACCGATGTTGCTCAACGCTTGGGACTGCATCAGGCGGGACAGGGGAATCTCGTTTGGACTCCCGCCCGAACCAAAAGGACATCACACCTGTTTCGGCATCTTCCTTGGATTATGGCTGTGTCGCTGCTTTGTTTCGGTTTTTTGCTGACAACCATTTTTTTGGAATCATTCTATCAACCGTTGATATGGCAGGATTTGCCGGTCTCTATGGTACACCCTACCGAGGAGGAAACCCCTGTGCCGACCGAGCCGCTGCGTCCGGTTGTTCCCCCCTTTGACATTTCGTTCGTTTCGTTCGCTGCTGTTCATCCCGCCGGTTTGCATCCGCTCGGAATCGGCGGCCGTTTGCTGCCCGCCTGGGAAGGAACACGCACCAACACTCACGTCAGCGGTCAGTTGAGCGTTACCGATTTGCCGGCGGTCAGTCCGGGGACAATGACTTGGCCGCCGAGTACCTTGTCCGCGATCCGAACGGTTGACCCGACAGGCTTCACTCCCGGCTCCTACTCTTCGCTGGCCTCCGCATTACTCGATGCACCGGACGGCACGACCCTCGAACTGAGATGGAATCATGCGCTGCCGATAGGAGAGCCGATTCGGCTCGACCAGCGTAACCTTCGATTTGTTGCGGCAGAGCGGTACTTCCCGATTTTGCTGTTTGAACCCTCAGAATTACAGGATACCCGAAGTTTCTTTACTGTTTTTGCGAGCACGGTGACGTTTGAAAATGTGGGCATTGAGTTTCGCCATAATCCGAACGTTCGGGCAGCACACTGGTCGCTCTTTGAATTGGCGGGAGCGACCCGGCTGACGTTTGACCAGTGCTTTCTGACCGTACGGAACAGAACTAATTTTTCGGACACGGCCAATCATGATGATGTCGTCTTTTTCCGCAACGGCACCTCTGCGGGGGGCGTAGAGGATGCGTTTATGTTCGATGAGTCCTTCCCAGAACCGCTTACCATTACCATTACGAATTCGCTCTTGCGTGGGGAAGCGGTGACCGTCGAAAGCAAGGTTCCGCAGGATATTCATATCGAGTGTACCCATTCGATTATTGCTTTGGCCAAGCCCTTTCTGTATGCCGAAGAGAGCCGCCGGGCAACGAGACATGCGGTCATTCAAATTCACTGGAATCGAGTCGCTTTTTTCGGACAGCAGGGGGTCGCTTTGCTCTCCAAAGAAATGACGGATATGCCGATCATTGTCGATTTTGCCGCGCAAGATTCGGTTTTTGTGTTGAACCGTTCTCCCTTTGCCTTTTTTCAGGGGAGTCGGGATCAGGATGCTACACTCTTGGATTTCCGTCTGTCTGGTTGGGTGAACAATTATTTTCAGGGAGTTTCGGGACTTCGGTTCCGTACTTCTTCCCTGTTCACGGATGCGGGTATCCCTTACGAGGTGCCTTTGAGCGAGTGGCAAGAGGATAGTTCGTGGACGGCGGAGATGAAAGAGCAAACGCGGGTGAATGTGTTGTCTCTGAATGACATCAACAAGCCGGTTTCCCGATATTTACCTCGGGATGTCCGTTTGCTCTACCCAATGGAAAGAAACCCGTTGCCCGAACTCGAATGGTTTCCAACCCTATGGAACAATGAGTAGTACATCACCTTTCAAATAGCCTAGATTATGTCTTTGCGTCCCTTGCGTATCCCTTTGCGGTTAAAAAATGAGGATTTAACCGCAAAGAAATACGCAAGGGACGCAAAGGATAATTAAGGACGTTTAAGTCGCTGTGTACTAGTGTTGATGAATGGCCATCCCGATATAAATGGAGGTCAAAAAGGTGAAAATGTACGCCTGTAAACATCCGACGAGCAATTTGAGAAAATAGACGGCGACGGCCGCAAATACCGAGGCAATGGTTACGGGAATCAACGCGTACAGCGACCACGCGGCCATAGGGATAAAGGCGACAAGGACGGCAAGGATCAATGCCCCGCCGAACATGTTTGCCATAAGACGAATGCACAAGGAGACGTGTTTGACGAAGAAACTGAATACTTCAAGGACAAACAACATCGGACTCAATACGAGTGCGAGGTTGATAGGCCCTACTTTTCCTTCGATGTGCGGTACCATTCCGGTCCAAAAGCCGAGGGGGCCATGCCGGACAATTCCCGTGGCAATCACGATGGTGAGTGTCAGAAGAGCCAGTGTAACGGTAACATTAATTGATGCCGTCGGGGAACCCATCCAGGGCACCAGACCGGCAAGGTTACAAAGCAGTATGAAGAAAAAGACTGCCCACAGGTAGGGAACATAGGGGGCGGCATCCTTTTTACTGCCGATAGAGGGAACGATGACGTTGTCTCTCAGATAGACGAGAACTGCCTCTAACATATTCCACAACCGCCCTTTGGCGGGCTTTCCGCCGTGCAACCGGACTGCCATAGGGATAAAAATTGCCAGCATGAGTCCTGCCGCTGCCATTTCGAGCACGATAAATTTGGTGACACCCCAATCGGTGAGAAAGGAGGGCAGATACGCATTTCCCCAGGGAAAATGGAAATAGGGAGCATCTTTTGCGTGTCCCGCGAGTTCTTCGACTAAGTTTAGTTTTTCCGATACTTCTGGAAAGCCCATTGATTGTTTTCAGGTTGTCCACCACCGCTAACTTCCCCTATTATCCCCCGTATCGGAAAGTTTGTCAACCCCGATGTATGCCAAGGGGCAGTCCGGTCAGTCCGCTATCAAGTTTTTTCCAAAAATGTTGCCGTCATCACTTCAAGGATTGAAAAAGTGGGCTCTTGCCTGCCGAGGGCAGGTTAAGCGTTACCGATTGGAGTTATACTGAAAACGGTATGAAATTGGACTTTGCGCCCCTTGCGCACCCTTTGTGTTCTCTGCGGTTACTCCTTTTTTAACCGCAAAGGACGCAAAGTTCGCAAAGAACAAACGTCCCATTTGTCCCCGTGTAAGGTATATCTTGATAAAAACCCTTACCACTCGGCGATTGCGGGACTCCCTTGCCCATTTGAACAAAAAACGGTGAACGGACTGACCCCGACGGCAGTGCGTCGACACGTTTTTCTTTGTTGCTCTGTGATTTTTGAGAAAATCGGGGCTTTTGACCAAAAAGTTCCCCACACGTCTGCCTTTTTTACGTAGTATACGTACTGCAA
>Ga0099364_10008522_pt1 | contig 14424 bp, 15 predicted proteins | sample TergutTh196P3_FD_73070 | JGI IMG/M metagenome (GOLD analysis project Ga0099364, IMG submission 73070) | Microcerotermes parvus P3 segment gut microbial communities from Pointe-Noire, Republic of the Congo - Th196 P3 | ecosystem: Host-associated > Arthropoda: Insects > Digestive system > Gut ... | reverse complement strand
TCTGACATTAAACGAGTGATTAGCATCGTGATTACCGACCACAATTTCATAGATGACAGCGATAATTATCACAATTGTTATACGCTGTATAATCCTGAGACAGGCTCTGAATTTTCTGATAAGTTAGAAATACATACGATTGAGTTGCCGAAAATTCCTGCTGTCAATGACGGCACGCAATTATGGTGGTGGACGAAGTTTTTGTCTGCCAAAAGTAAGGAGGAATTTACCATGTTAGCAGAACAAAACCCACAAGTTGAAAAAGCCGTTGTTCGTCTTATGGAACTGTCCGCTGACGAGAAAACGCGTTTGGTTTACGAGTCACGCCATAAAATGGAGTGGGATAATTGGGCGCGTGAGAGAGCGGCTGTTGAGAAGGGTAGGCAAGAGGGTATGGAAATGGGCATACAAAAAGGCATACAAAAAGGCATGCAAAAAGGCATGCAAAAAGGCATGGAGATGGGCATACAAGAAACCATTGAAAGATTTAGACGAGGTGGCATGTCTGATGAAGAGATTAATAAATTTTTGCATTAAGTTTTAATTGGTTTTTGAAAAATGTGGGGGACGGGGTTGTGACAATTGACAATGTACAATTGACAATTGATTGTCTTAATGCAACTAAAAAACAACACTATAAAAAACTAAAGAAAAACCCGATATAATGCGGGTTTTCCCCTGCTTATCAAAAACACCGCCTTTAAGCCTATGAGTGCAATGAAAATTAAAGGCGGTATTTTTTATGCCTAAATCGGGGCATTCCGACAAAATCCATCAAAAAATTTAATAAAATAGCAACCCCGCATTTTTTTATATTTGCGGGGCGTTTCTATTGGAAAGGGGAAATTATGACAAATAATGACAATAAATATCAATGCGCTTTTTTCAATATTATGGCGAACGATTGCGCGATTCTTGTAGGGCAAGACGAAAGGATTTGTCGAAGCCGAAAATGTACTTTCTTCAAGACCTATAAAGAATTTGAAGAAATGAAAAATATTGATTTTTTATACGAGAGTTATAAAAAAGGTCATATTACGGCGGAGCGGTACATTGAGCTCACGGAAAAATATCGCACCAACAGTAAAAAGAAAATCAATAAGATAATGCAAAATATTAATTAATCTTTGGGGGGTGTCATGGAAAAATTTAATTTACCGCGAATGAAGCGTAAGACTGCCGAGTTGTATAACTTCTATCAGATTCCGAAAGTGTTGCTCAAAAACAAGACTTTTTCGAGTTTGGACGGTTGGTCGATACTTCTTTTTTCAATGCTGTTTGACCGCGTTTCGCTGTCTGCCGAGAATGTTCGGGATTTCACGGACGACAACGGCGACATATTTATAATTTTCACCGTTGAGGAAGCTATGGAAAAGAGCAGTAAAAGCAAGCCGGTGATTTGTAAATATTTCAAGCAGCTTGAAGACATCGGGTTGATTGAACGTGTTCGGCGGGGGTTGGGTAAGCCGTCTATTATTTATGTAAATGATTTTACAGCGATTGAAAACGACAATAAAATTTGCTCTAAAACCGCATCACAAGAGGAAACTTCAAGAAGTCAAATAATTTTACTTCAAGTGGTAAAGAAATTTTACCTCAAGAGGTAAAGAATCTTAACCCTATTAAGACTAACGTAAATAATACCGAGAAAATCAAAACTGACCTCACTAACACGGCGTTTGAGCGATTTTGGTTGGCTTATCCGAAAAAGAAAAGCAAAGGCGATGCCGAAAGAGCATGGAAGAAAATCAATCCTAACTTTGAATTAGTGACGGTAATACTTGACAAAATCGAACTTGCAAAAACTTCACAGGATTGGCTCAAAGATAGCGGTCAGTATATTCCCTACCCTGCTTCGTGGCTGAACGCAAGGGGCTGGGAAGATGAAATAACGGGAGGAAAAAATGGAACAATTCAACAAAAATTCAATGGAGTTACTTCAAGAAGTAACGAAATCACCGGAGGATTCAGAAACGCACTTGACAGATATGCGCATATTGAGTAACGCCACTTCTGTTGTAGGATTAGAAACAACTCCTAAGCCTGTCATTTGCGAATTTTGCGGAGAGGAACGCTATACTGAGGGAATTAACCTCGGAAATCGTATACTCTGGTGTCCTTGCGGTGCAGAACCCTGTACTTGCGTAGAGGGAATTGCACTACACGAACGTGAAATAGACGAGCGTAAAGCAAAAAAACAAGTAGAGGAACAAGAGAGAGCAAATCAACTTATGCGTGAAAAAGTGCGTAAACTCACGTGTGAGAGCGGAATGGGAGAACGGTTTTTGCAAAGGACTTTCAACACGTTTATCGCCGAAACATCTTTGCAAAAACAAGTTAAGGCGTTGGCGCAGGATTACACGCTTAACTTTGACAGTATGTTGCCGAAACGAGGACAGCCGCTATACGGGCGAAACGGTTTGATAATTTCCGGAACGAAAGGCACGGGAAAAACGCATATTGCCGCGGCAATTGCCAATCAGCTTTTGTCAAGCGGAACTGCTGTTGTTTGCATGACAGAGCGGAATTTATACGATAAAATCAAGCGTACTTACTCTTATGATTGTGGCGAAAATGAGAGCGATATTCGTAAAATTTACGAAACTGTACCACTTTTGATTATTGATGATTTAGGCAAGGAAAAGGCTTCCGAATGGACTTTATCTACATTGTATGCGATTATTGACGGTCGTTATGAACGCGCCATGCCGACGATTATTACAACAAATTATGATGTGTCAAGTTTGATTGACAGAATCACTGCGACATCATATCGAGAAACAGCTGATACAACCACGGCGGAAGCAATAATTGACCGTTTATTTGAAATGTGCGAAAGTATTGCTATTAATGGTGATAGTTGGCGGTCACGCTGACAGAAAGGAAAGTTATGTTTACACATGAAAAGTTGTTAAAAATCCTAAAAAATGCCTATATTGCAGAGGATTTTGAGTTAGTCGAGTTGTTGACGGCGGAGGAACTTCAAACAATCGCTGAAAGTACCAAACAACGCATAAAAGCCTACCCCGAAGATTACGGGTTGACGGTCGAGAATTACTTTGATTTGAGGTTTCCCGATGATGTTAAAACCTACATTCTAAGCCGTGCAATCAATCGTAAGGGACGAGAGAACGTAAAGAATTTTATCCTCTGCCCTGTTTGCACACGGAAAACAAAAGTGAAAATTCGTGATGATACTGAAATCAAGAATTTCCCGCTTTACTGCACGTTCTGCAAGAACGAAACCGTTATTACAATCAAAAATGGTGCAATTATCAAAGAGCCGGATACAGAGCCTTAGAGCCAGATACAGAGCCGATAATTCGTAAGTGTTATTCTAACATTTTCGGGTTATCGGCTCTTTTTTTTATTGTCTAAATGGTGCTTTTATTCCTATTACGGACTGCATATCGCAGTCTTAGTTTTAATCAAAATTATATTTTATTAAGGGGGTGTTATTCATTATGACTGACTTAAACACACTTATGGAGTCGGCACCGCAAAGATATTATATAGTTGACACATTATTAAAGGCACATTCGGTTTTAAGTAGATATCGAAAATGTGCAGTTTCAATTTCGGGAGGCTCTGATTCGGATATAATAATGGATTTGTTTGAACTCGTCAAGCCCGATTGTTGCGAAGTACGATATGTGTTTTATGATACCGGATTGGAGTATAACGCAACAAAACGACATCTTGATGATTTAGAAAAGAAATACGGTGTTACTATTAACCGCCGCAAGCCGAGAAAAACAATCCCCATTGTTTGCCGAGAACACGGCATACCTTTCATAAGCAAGGACATAAGCGAAATGCTGAACCGTCTGCAAAAACACAGCTTTGATTGGAATGATACAGCCGAAAATGCAACTGCCAAAAAATACGGACGGTGTAAATCTGCTCTTGATTGGTACTATAACCGCCGTTCGCCGAGTTTTAGCGGTAAATCAAAGTATTGTATCAATCGTTATAAGTTACTACGTGAATTTATTATACAAATCCCGCCCGATTTTGCAATATCGGAAAAATGTTGCTACTATGCGAAAAAACAAACTTCCGCTGATTTCAACAAGGAATATTGCCCCGATTTGAGTGTAAACGGTATGCGCAGAGCGGAGGGCGGTCGGCGAGCCGGAAGTATTAAAAATTGCTTTACTGCAAGAAATGATAACAATCCCGCTAATTATCGCCCTTTGTGGTATTGGTCTGACGAGGATAAAGCGATATATAAGAAATGGCGTGGTATACGTTATTCCGATTGTTATGAGGTTTATGGTTTAACTCGTACCGGATGTTGCGGATGCCCATGTAACAGCCGCGCAGAGCAGGAATTAGACATGGTTCAGCCTTTTGAACCGCAAATTGTAAAGGCGGCGCATAACATATTCGGTGCTTCTTATGATTATAGGTGTCGGTATGTTGAATTTAAGTCAAAAAACAAATCTATCACTAATGAAAAAGGAGAATGAAAAATGAGCATTTTAGTCGTTTCTGAGAAACCAACACAAGCAAAATCGTATGCCGATGTACTCGGTGCAAACGTCAAAAAAGACAGTTATTATGAGGGAAACGGGTACATTGTAACGTACTGTTTGGGTCACTTAGTAGGGCTTGCGGAGCCGCAGGATTACGACAGTAAATTCGATGTGCCGCCGTGGAAAACAAACCTTTCAGACTTACCGATTATTCCGGTGACATGGAAGTTGACGGTTGACAAAGACAAGCGGAAACAATTTGAAATTATCAAGAAGTTTCTCAATTCCCCGGAGGTTTCAGAAATCATCTGCGGCACGGATTCGGGACGTGAGGGTGAGCTCATATTCCGGTATGTGTACCATGGCGCAAACTGCAAAAACCCTAATGTCAAGCGGCTTTGGATAGCTTCACTTGAAGAAAAATCGATTCGTGAGGGGTTCAAAAAGTTACGCCCGTGGAGCGATTTTGACAACCTTTATAATGCGGGTTTTTGTCGTGCAAAATCCGATTTTTTGGTCGGGATTAACAGTTCTCGCCTGTGGAGTTCGGTGTATGATACATTTCTTTCTGTGGGGCGTGTGCAAACTCCCACGCTTGCTATGATTGCGGAACGGGATTATAAAGTAAAAAATTTCGTCAAAGAAAAACACTTTAATGTCAAGTTAAATTGCGGTAGCTTTATTGCTACTTCCGAGCGGATTGACGATGCCGTTCAAGCTGAAAAGATTAAATCAGCTTGTCAAGGAAAGACGGCAAATGTAACATCAGTCAAGCGTGAGAAAAAGACCGTAAAGCCGCCTAAACTCTACGATTTATGCACATTGCAAAGAGAAGCGAACCGCATTTTCAGCTATACTGCCGCCGAAACTCTTAAAACTTTGCAAGACTTATATTTGCAAAAGTACACATCGTACCCGCGCGTAGACAGCCAATACATCACCGAGGATATGGCGGATTCTACTGCGTATCTTGTGGAGCGATTGTTCAACAAATTTAACAAAAGGGACGATGTGTACAAGAACACTTGTAACATTTCGCAGGTTGTTGACAATTCCAAAATCCAAGACCATCATGCGGTTTTGCCGACATTACAAGCGGTTAAATCGGATTTATCCGAGTTGAATGAGAAAGAAAACAACATACTTTTTCTCATTATAACAAAACTGTTGTGTGCGGTTGAAAATCCGTATGTTTACGAAGCTGTTACGGCGAAAATTGAGTGCGGCGGTTACGAGTTTACCGCAAAAGGCAGGCGTAATATCACGCTCGGTTGGCGGCAAATGGACGTTATTTCAAAGGCTATTAGCGGGTTTGCGGAGAAAGCGGGCGAAAGCGAGAAAGCGTTGTCAATAGCGGAGGGGCAGGCATTTAATAATCCCGATTGTAACCTTGTTGAGGGGTGGACTTCGCCGCCTAAACATTTCACCGAAGATACGCTTTTGTCGGCTATGGAAAGGGCAGGAAACGCCGATTATGACAGCGATTCAGAGCCTTTGACAGAAAAGCGAGGAATAGGTACACCGGCGACCCGAAGTAACACAATCGAAACGCTGTTAAAGCGCGGATATATCGTTCGTGAGAATAAAGATGTTCGTGTTACCGATAAGGGGAAAAAGCTCATTGATATAGTTCCGGAGAGCGTAAAAAGCCCTAAGTTGACAGCAAATTGGGAAACAGAGTTACAGAAAATCGAATGCGGCGAAGCAAGTGCAGATGACTTTATGTCGAGTATTACTGCGTTTACAAAGACACTTGTCGCTATAAATTCAACTCCTGCGCAAGGAAACGAGAATATGTTTGCTACTTCAAAAGCTGTTAAGAAAGTCGGAAAATGTGTCAAGTGCGGAGGTGATGTTGTTGCGAACAGTAAAGCCTATTCATGCGTGGAACGGTGCGGATTTGTAGTGTGGCGTTCGATTGCTTCAAAAGCGATTTCCGAGGCACAAGTTACAAAATTATTAGAGAAAGGCAAAACCGACAAAATCAAGGGTTTTAAGGGCAAAGCGGGTAAAGAGTTCGATGCTGTTCTTGTGATTAAAAGTGATTTTACAGTCGGGTTTGAGTTTTGAAAGGAATGGTGAAAAACATGAAAAATCCTGTTAAAATCGGGTTCTACAATCATAAAGGCGGGTGTACCAAAAGTACGTCAGTTATTAACGTCGCCTATGTTTTGCAGAAGCTCGGGCTTTCTGTTTGCTGTGTGGACTGTGACAGTCAGCAAAATTCTTTTTCTTTCTTTCAAACAAGAGTGTTTCCGAGCGTGTCTAATTCCACATGGCAGACCTACCAAAACACACTTAACGAAAAACTTGACATGACGAATTTTGACTACATTCTGTTTGACTTACCTCCTGCAATGTCCGATGAAGTCAAGGAAATTATTCACCATTGTGATGTCGTGTTTGTGCCGATTGTGTTGGGGTATTTCGAGGTTGCGGGGCTTGCCGATGTTACCGCAGAAATTCAAAATCAAGGTGCGAAACTCGGCGGTGTTTTTGTTTCGATGTTCAGCAAAGAAAACAATGATTCCGAAATGTTTGACGAGTTGCGTTCAATCCTTAAAAATCGCTTGATGAACACGATTGTACCGTATTCAAAAACAGTCAGAGAGAGCCAAAAAGCGGAGTTGGCAGTCGAGGAATTATTCATCAAAAACAACGTCCCGCCTAATCCGCAGTCGTGGAAAATTGTCAATGCTTATGAAGAATTGACACAGGAAATTGTAGAAAGGAGCGCAGAAATATGAGTAGCAGTATGTTTGATAAGGCGCGTAAAGCCGCCGCAGATACGCTTACGGAAGATATTAAAATGCTTGACATTGATAATCTCCTTGAATCCCCCGACAACATTTTCGAGTTGTCGCGAATTGAGGAATTAGCCGAAACTATACAAGGTCAAGGCGGTGTCAAGGAAAACCTTATTGTTCGCCCGATAAACGGCACGGAATACGAGATTATCAGCGGTCACAGGCGGGTTCACGCTGTTCGTCATTTGCTTGAAAACGGTGCGAATATTTCACGTTATCTGCCCTGTTTGGTGCAGGAATACGACAATGAGGAGGAGAAGAAACTTGACATTGTGCTGATGAATGTGTCGGCACGGATTCTCACCGATTCGCAGTTATTCAAGTGTTATGAGATTATAAACAATATGCTTCAAAAAAGAAAGCAGTTGGGCGAAAGGTTCGGGAAAGTGCAGAATAAACTCGCCGAAATCCTCGGCGTTTCTGCCGGTCAAGTCGCTACAATGCAGACCATTGAAAAGCGGGCTATTCCCGAAGTTCGGGAAGCTGTCGAGAGCGGTGATATTTCAATCAATACCGCAAAGCATATTTCAAATCTTGATGCTGATGAGCAAAAAGAACTTGCAAAAAAGTCGTTGGCAGGGACTAAGCCGAAAGATGTTCCTAAAACGTCAAAGAAAGATAACAATGTTGCTACCGATGATGTTGAGTATGACGGATTACCGGAAAGCAGCGATGTTGTTACTTCTGATGAAGTTGACGAAAATGATGATGTTGTCAATTCAGAAGTTGACACAGAACTCGAAGAAATCCCGCATTACAAGGATTGGGGCGTGTTTGCGAAAACGGCGGAACTTGGGCTTACTTATTACAAATATGATTTGCCCGACGGTAGCAAGTTGTTTGTAATGGAGTATATGCAGAAGAATTATTTCCCCGCAAAAGGCGATGACGAGTGGGAAATCGGCACACGCAAGTATATTCAAAAGTACGAACATTTCATGCCGGACGAGGTTAGCGATTATGAGGTTGAGAATCACTTAACCGAAAATAAATTAACGGGAGGTTTTACAAAATGAATATGTCTGATGATGTTTCGGGTGCAGTTGTGGGGATAAGCTCATCTGTTGCCCAAAAAGGAGTCGAGGTGACAACGCACGTCACCGACAAGGTTATTGATGCCATCGCAAAGTTGATACAGGCGATGAGTAACAAGGAGTTAGGGCGTTCAAAAAACAAGGAAGTCACGAGCAGCGATATGACCGACATTGAGCCGGGGAAAGTCGGTATAAAAGAGTTGCTTGTCAATGCCCGTAAAACCGGAGATTCGGTGATAACGACCGACGGTTATTCAAAGGCTGATATGAAAAATATCACTAAAAAAGCCAATGAATACGGTATTCCGATTGCGTTTACGGGCGAGGAAAATAAGGATAATATCACAGCTCACGTTCGGCAGAGTGATAAGGCGATTTTTGAGCAAATCTGCACCGAAAATATGCGTGATAAAATCGCCACGCGACCGCAAGAACTTGACAATTTCAAGGTTGATAAATGGGAAATTGAGGGGATTCATCGGGAGTTACGCAAGCATGACTTAAACGCAAATTGGGGTAAAACCAAAGACGGAGATTACTTTTGCTTATTTGAAAAAGCCGATAAGAAAGCGGTTTTAATGGCTAAGAGCGAATTTAATCGTAAATGTGGTGAAGTTGAAAACAACTTGACTATTACCAAAGGCGAGGAATACGCTTCGTTTACGCTTAAAGACGAAAAATCCGGTAAGGAGATTTCTCTTATTGATATTCCCACAAAAAAAGAGTTATCGGAAATGTTACAAAAAGACTTCGATTATGACGAAAACAAGGCGAATATCGCTTGCGGGAAATTCGGTGAAAGTCAACTTGACGGCGACATTAAACGGAAATTCTTCGCCGGCAGTCTGCGTGATGATTTTAGTGATATTCAAACCCATGTTGAGTTAAAAGGCGAGAATATTCTTGTTAAAGACTATGATTGCTTGCGCGTTACTCCCAAAACCGACGGTGTCCCCTACATTGTTTTTAAGGACGAACACAACAACTTTGCTGTGCTTCGCCCCGAAAAGATGACAAAGGCACAAATGGCGGTTGTTATTCGGGAATCCCTTAATATTGAGGATGAGAAAACCGTTACCGCATTAGCCGAAAAAGCCGATAAACTCGGCGATTATTACTCAAAGCAGAACACCAAAAACGTCACTCATTCAGTCGAATTTGACAATACCGCTGAAAATAAGAAGTTTGACAATGTTAGTGATGATGTTGAAAATAGTATTTGGACTAAGCGCGGTAAAGTCGCAAACAGCATAGAGCGGCTTAACAAAGGCGAATTTAGGGTGTCGTCAGCGGCTGATGTGCAGTCGGGTAAATCCGATTCTATTATCAGCACAAAATCCCTTGTTCTTTCTTTTTCAAACAAGAGGGCGGCTCTTGCGGAGTTGCAACAAATGTATGAATCGCAGGGCGTTCCCGCTGATGTTGCCAAGCAATCCGCGAAAGAAGTGTTCAAAAAAGCACAGGCACAGTCTGCCGAAAAGATTATACAAATTGAGGAAGTCAGAGCCGATAATAACACATCTAATATGACTGTTCGTCACGGAAGTCAAGTTGAGAAAATCGACATAACCGAGCGTGATAAGGCGGTTGAGGAACTTGGCGAGAAATTCGGTGTTACCGAAAAAGAAGCAGAAACTTTACTTGAAAAAGCACAGGAGAAAATTGATGAGAGCAAAGAGCCTACCGCGGATAAAGAAAAATCTGTGGGTAAGAACGCCGAAAAGTCAGATAAACCGCTTAACGGTCACGAAAAAACACCCACGGAGAGCGTCAATTTGGGAGAGAAAACCGAAGCCCCGAAAGTAGATATTCCGACGGGAGGTAGGAAACGATGAATGAAAAGAAAACACCGGAATTAAAGACGGTCATAGACGGGGAAGATTTCTATTACGACCCCGAAAAGGATATTTTCTTCTATGATGTCGATAAATTCTGCATGGAAGAAACGGAGGGCAGTTATGGCAAATCATGATGAACTTTACAATAAGTCAATGGAACTTGACAACTTATTCTTTGTTGAAAACGAAACAGGCAGAATAAGGGAGTGGTATTTCAACCCCGAAAGTAGTCACGGCGGTGCGATTGTCGAGAATGTGTATACTTCCGAGGATATATCAAAAGCCGCCGAAGACTACGGGCTTGCGGAAGACTTTTATTCTGCGATTGAATCCGAGAGTGAGCAATATTATCATGACATTGACATAGATAATTTTGAAGAATTGCTTGACGATTTGATAGCAAAACAAAGAAATGAAGAATACACGTTTATAGGTGCAGACACAGACACAATGTTAGAGCTCATTTCTTTCGCCGAGGAATATATCCGCGGGCAGTCAAAAAACTTTGACTCGCTCAAAACTTTACTTGACACAGGCGAACATAAAAACATCATCGTATATAACAAGTACGGTGATTTTATCGCAACAGGAAACCCGCATGAACTGCGAGAAAATGGCTTGTGGGGTTTGATTGACGAGCAAAACGCAGTTGTCAAGGAAACATTCCCCGGAATCATCGAAAACAAGGAGCCGGCGACGTGCATTGTACTCAGCAACTTTCCGTGGAAAGACCGTAGTCGTGCGGAATTGCAGGCACAATTTGAAAGTTTGCAGAAAAATGCAGACTTCTCTGAATTTACCGATGATGACTTGAAAAAACAAGCCGTCACCGAATTTAATATGCGTATTAATAATTATAAATCACATCTTGAATCGGCGCGGTGTGCGGAATTACGCAAGGCGGCAGAGGAAATTGAAAGTCTGTGGTATGTTAATGAGGAAACGGGGCGAATCTGTAACGTCTACTTCAAGCCCTATGGTGATATTGATATGGGCGGTGCTTTTGTCGAGTGTGTAATTCAAGCAGAGGTTTTGTTAGAAGTCATGGAAGACCCGATTAAAGAACTCGGCGAGCCTGTTTCTGATTACTTTCTTGACTTTTTTGAGGGTTCAGCAAAAATGACTAACACCGATATTAAAACTTCCGAATTTGAGGTGTTACTAAACGAGTTGAAAGACGATATTGCGAATAAAATATACACTTTCAAAGGTGATTCTCCCGAAACATTAAATAGTGTTATGGAAGTAGCAAAAAGGATTGCCGAACCCGAAAAGACACGGCAAATTGTCAAGCAAGCACAGCAACACGTCTATATGAAATCGGCTGAACACGCAAAAGAAAACGGCGAAAGCCTGTTGTACAGCCAAAGTCACGGGAATAACGTGCTGTGTATTATTGACATCGGTGAAGAAATCAAGAAGCATACAACTTACGGCGAAATGGCGGGGATTTCTCATGTTGACACCGAAAAAGCCCTTAAGGAAATCCTCGGAAAACACAGTGCAGAGCGGGTTTGTATTATGACAGCGTTAAATGTTGAACGGTTTGATTATGATGCTCGAATTTCAAGTAAAAACAAGGTTTGGGCTTCGGAAATTAACACTCCGCTTTTAGACTGGCGACCTACTATTGATGCACACGCTACTGTAGTTGACAGTTTTGTTGATAAGGTGCGGGAAGCGTATACACGGGCGCGTGATGCTTTTTTCGAGCAGAAAGGCAGGTGTAATTTAGACGAGATTTATGATTACATGGGTAAAGAAGTGTCCCGCGAAGTCGCTCATAATCGTGGTGATACGGATTTTGAGTTTTCTGATGAAGTCGGTCAGCTTATCGCCAAAAACGCAAAGAAAAATGTATCCTTAGCGTCCATTTTGCCTGCAACATTGTCGAGAGCCTTCTCGTTGTCCTTGAGTTCGCGTTCCATGCAGTTTAGGTCGGCATTCGCCTTGTTGAGTTGGATTTGCCAGTTTTGGGTTCTTCTGTCATTTTCACCGAAACTGGAAGATGCGTTGTCAAGTGCCGATTTTAGAGTTTCGATTTTGTCTTTTTGTGCATCTATTTCTTTTCGCAGAACCGTGTTGCGGGAGGTGAGTGAATCGGTAGACTTTTCGTTTTTTGCAAACTGTGAATTCACAAGCTGCATTTCCGAGCCTAACACTCTGAAAGAGCGGTTAATATCCGCAATTGCAGACTTGAAATTCTTCTCGCCCTCAATGCCGAGAACTACACCCATATTGTGCATACACTCACCCCCAATCTCTTAAATACCTCTAAATATCAACTCCGATTACATCATCAATGAACATTTCCACCTTCGGTTTAGCAATCCCCACGAACTGTTTATGAACCTCCCACAAATCCATAAAAGCCCCGAGCGGAGTCAGCCAAAATTCATCAGCCGACATCCGCATTTGGACAGTGCCGTAGTAATACAGCCGAACAAATAACTCACTGTCATTTATTCGGCTACTGCGTTTTTTGAGTCGCCGTCTTCGCTTTCAATGTGCCGTGCAGTCCCGCGGAACATACACTCTGTTATGGAACTCTTGTAGCTTGCCAACTCCAACGGAGATGTCAGCAATTCCACTTCATCCTCGGTGAGTAAATCCCGTGGCGAAGCCTTGTTTTTGAGGTTGTGAATCAAAATGGACTGATTCACCAAAAGCGTTATGAGAAAAATAATCTCATCTAAAGACTGCTCGAAATTCTCACCGTTGAGCAGTTTATCGCCTAACGACTCCAACCCGCCGTACCGCTTGGCGATTACCTTTGTGGCTTTCGTGGTGAGAATCATCTCGTAATCATCGCCGCCGATATTAACGACAGCACTGCGTTCATCAGTCATCGTCTAACCCTCCCATATCTTGGAATTGCGGTTCGTACACATTTGTGTACCACCCCTTAATCACCGAATCCGCCACCCCCGAATCGCCCTCCGTGACTTCGGCTTTCCATGCTCGGCGACCCTTGCCGTTCGCCTTTTTCGCACGAAACCCGATGGCGACTGCCTTCCCGCTGTCCTCGCCCGTGGAAATCAGCACTCCGTTATCGTCGGTAGTCGCCCCCGTGAGGTCTTCGGCGGCTTTTCTGCCGATGTCATCAACACCGAGTGAAAGTTTCCCCGACTTGAACTCCTTGAGAACTTCAGCCGCGCCGTCATCAGCCCAGAGCGTAGCTTCCGCCAACTCGATTGACAAGTCAGCAGAGATTGCTTTCGCCAACATTACAGGCGTTCTGTAGGTCTCGAACCCCGTTGTCGGGGCTTCCGTAATCGTCGCATAATGCAGACGGTCAAGTCCAATCGTAGCCATAAGTTAATCCTCCCTTAAATCTTGAATTTGATTGCAGTCAATGCAATAATGATGATAGTTGTTATCGGAATCGAACCCGATATATCGGCGGTCGGTAATCGTGAAATCCGCCGATAACAGTGCCTTGATTATTTTGTTCTTTGTTGCAGTATAACTGCCGTTACTGAACAGGCTAATCCGCACTTCCGACAAGTCCATGAGCGGCTTGTTGTCCGCAAACTGAACATAACTGTCGGCAAGCGGAGTCAGCACTGCGTACTCATCGGGAGGCACACCGCTGAACACTCCTGTTTCAACAGGAATGCGGAGTTCGTCAAGGATTGCGTTGATATTCGCAAGTACGCTCATAGCTTGTTCACCTCATCTTCAAAAGTGGATTTCATTGCATCGATTGCCGCCGATTTTGACTGTGTTCGTGCGGGTTTCATAAACGGATGCGGCGGCTGATTGTGCTTGCCGTATTCGAGAACATTCGCAAGCATAGCGTTGGACTTTCCGTCGCTCCGATTCTCTGCAAACCCGATTTTTATATCCCAGTTTCCCTTGCGGTTAAGCCGTGGTTTTGACAGTCCGAGTGCAGCGTACAACTGCCCTGTTGATTTCCCCGACAGTACAGATGAGAGGTTGCCCCGCACTTTTGCAAGTACCACCTCACCACCCGATTCGAGGACTTTCGGAAGTATGGTGTCTGTGCTGTTACCGAGTTCACTCAACTTCAAGAGGAACTCCTCCGGCATCTGGATTTTAATAGACGGCATTACTTCACCGAGCCTTTCTGCATTTCTGCGACTGCTTCAACGTACATTCCACGGATGTCTTTCACGCTTGTGATGTTGTAGTGGATTCCATCACAGACTAAGAGCCTATCCAACAATAACACCGTCATGCACAAAAATGAGTTTTCTCCAAACAATAACAGCAAACGCAAAAGCCAATAAAGCGATATGATTAT
>Ga0099364_10008521_pt1 | contig 14425 bp, 8 predicted proteins | sample TergutTh196P3_FD_73070 | JGI IMG/M metagenome (GOLD analysis project Ga0099364, IMG submission 73070) | Microcerotermes parvus P3 segment gut microbial communities from Pointe-Noire, Republic of the Congo - Th196 P3 | ecosystem: Host-associated > Arthropoda: Insects > Digestive system > Gut ... | reverse complement strand
AAGCTTTGGTCCCCGGAATTCGTCAAAGCCCAGATTGACCTTGCCTATAACCACAACCAGCAGACAGGCGAGCAGCACCCCCCCTGCAGCAGCAGCAATTTTAAAGCCCGTTCGATGTCGTAAACTCATTAAAGCCTCTGCAAAAAATCTGAATAAAAAGCTTATGATACCTCTTTTTGTCTGACAGAGCGCACAAGCAGAAGAAGAAGAACACCAATTGCCAGAACGATCACACCGATCCACGCAGCATTGATGCCGCCTAAAGACTGGTCATAGACATAGGAAAGACTTGAGTACAGCATATAAGTACACGTCATGCAGAATAAAAACGGCAGTACCGGATAAAACGGGACCCTGAAAGGTCGCAAAGTATCAGGTTCGCGTATACGCAGAACAAAAAGGGAAATACCTGCCAGCAGGAAAAAAAACCAGAAAACAGGTGCTGTGAACTCAACCATTGATTTAAACCCGCCTCCGATCCAGTAGCCCGCAAAAACCAGCAAAAGTGCACCAGCACACTGTATCCACAGCGCATTGACCGGAGTATCGCGCTTTCCATCCCACACACCGAGTATCGACAGAACCGGCCAGTCACGTCCCATCGCATAACTTGTGCGTGCACCAACAATAATTGTCGCATTTATCGATGTCAGCGCAGATATGGCGACCATCACTGAAATGAGCTTTTCAGCAGCCGGACCGAAAGCCATGCGAAGCAGATCCGCAGCAACCGCATTGGACTGGGCCATACCTCGCAACCCCAGCCCGCTCCAGTAAGCCCAGTTTACAAAGATGTAAAGGACAGTAATGATCAGAATGGACAGGATCAGGGCATACAGCAGGCTGTGCCGCCCGCCTCTTACTTCTGCACTGATATAGGCCGACTCATTCCAGCCACCATAGGTCAGCAGTACAAATACCATGGCCAGACCAAAAGCGGAAAATGTTGGCGCTGCTGTTTCAAGAGCAGGCCGGACATGGGTGATGCCCGCTTCAATGCCAGTCGGCGAGACAATCAGAAAAGCAGCCGTTCCGATTATTAAAAGAAGAGAAAACGCCTGAAGCAGCGTCAGCCAGGTTTGTGCGGCCATACCGGTGCGCACATTAAAGCGGTTTACCAGGGTGAGAACCAGGATTGCAAGAACGGCATAAACAAGTGGCTCCATGCCCATGCCGAACTGGCCAAGCGGGAGTACATGAGCCATGTAGTCGCCAAACACAAAACTCAAAAGCGCAATCGATCCGGTTGTAATAACAGACAGGCGCGCCCAGCCGAACAGAAAGGCGACCGAGCGGCCATAGGCGCGGTACAAAAAATGATAGTCTCCGCCAGCACTGGGATATGCAGTGGCCAGTTCAGCGTAGCAAAGCGCACCAATAACCGAGATGAGTCCACCCAGAATCCAGACGGCAAACATCCAGTCAGAGCGACCGATCAGCCCGGCAACAATTGCAGGTGCTTTAAAAATCCCTGCACCAACAACAATGCCGACAATCAGTGCGATGGCCTCACGCAGGCCTAAAATGCGCCTGGGCAAAGCTTCGCCTGCTGCTGACAGGGGATGGTCACTGGAAATTGTGGACATAAAGAGTGAAAACAGGAAAAACAGGAAACGAATTCAGTGCACTCGCCTGTAATTTAACTGGCAGCGCATTTTTTCAGTAAAAAACATGAAAGATTGTATAACAGCGATCGCAAATCGTGCACGGGTTTACCGATTATTTGTCGGAAGCACCGGTGCGATGAATATTTGCCTGCACGGAACAACGCTCTCGCTTACAGCATACGTGCTAAAACGGTTAACAATTACTTTATCCGGTTGACATATATGAAAGACAAAAGCCAAAGTCTTGCTTCAGTTAAAATTTGCGCAGGTGCTGGAGACCAGGCTCCTGGCCTTGAACTTGCTGGCGTTGATCATCAGATTTTGGTCGAAATTGAGGCGTCCGCTCAAAAAACGCTCAAACTGAACCGGCCTCACTGGAGTGCTCCAGCAAATGGAGATGTCGCACAATTTTCAGGAAAAAACCACAAGGGAGCAGACATCCCCGCTGGCGGACTTCTCTGCCCCCCATTTTCCAAAGCAGGCAAACAGTCAGGCGGCAGCATACGGAAAACAAACCACTGAAGGCTTCGCGCCCTTTTTTCGTCGTAATCCCGCTCCCGCAGCAAATCAGGAGACTCCTGTCGGGAGCGACAGGAGCAAGGTGAGGATGTGCCTAACGGAGGGCAAGGATGTTTTCTTTATCAAGACCCGTATATTTCTGAATGGCTTCGGGCGAAAGTCCATCATCAAGCATTGAACGCGCAACTTGCAAAGCCCTTTCCACTGAGCCTATTTCCTTGCCTTCTTCCTTGCCTTCTTCCCTGCCTCTTTCCATGCCTTCCTCCAGGGCATGGCGCACATGGATTTCCTTTATTGCTTCGTCAATCGGAATAAGTTCCATATTCCACTCCTTTCTCACTTTAGAATCAATTTTGTTGTCCCCAATTTGCAGTATATGGTAAACAAACCACTGAAGGCTTCGCGCCCTTTTTTCTTCATAACCCCTCTCCCGCAACAAATGAAGAATTTCCAGCGAATACTCACCGCGCTTTTCGAGGTCCCCGCCAGCATCAAGCATTCTTTTAGCTGCCAGGATCACCAGCGCAAAAATGCGCGGGTCGCTTTCCAGTTCTTCTACGTCTGCGGTTCTTACCTCAAAAACATTGTATCTGAAATTCAGCACTGTCCCGTAACACTCATTAAAGTATACCGATACAGGACTGATGTCACCGGTAAATATGGCCAGCGACGTTACCGGAATCCGGTGCCGGTCGCTTAGACGATAGTGCCCTTCATACATCCGTGAAGGAAAGTCCTTGTCGTGAGCATGCTGCTGCTCAACATGAAGTGCCAGCCTCAGATCAGTTCCCGTTTTCAAAGGGACAGATACTACCAGATCAGCTTTCCTCATCCCCTTGTCAGAGCTGCCACCAATAGCAGGCAGTTTGCGCGAAAGCAAATCAGGCTTCCTGCTGTAATCTCTGTGAGCCGCTACATCCGGCATAAAAAACGAAATCGCATCGTCGAGATTTTCGGCAAGAACATCATACCAGCTTCTGTCAATCCATTTTTCACTCATAATCATAAATCCGTTTATTGAAAATATTATACCAGCCAGTCAGTTTTCCTCGCACAACAGACCCCGTTCCAACATTAAGTCTGAAGGCAAACCGTAAAAACGCCATTCACGCCTTTTCGTACGTTTGCTGAAAAACATGACGAACACCATTTTTTTGCGTGTTTTTATCGCTTTGCGGCAAAATCACTGGCTCTGCCTGTCTCAAAAGAAGCGATTACAGAGCACAAAACCTTGTTTCGCTCCATTTGCACTTCTTCTGGCTATTCTTACACACGAGTGCGACAATCTAAGACGCAGTCAGGCATAAACGGCATCTTTTTTTGAAAAAATTGCGCATCATGCCTGGCTGTGTCTTACAAATGCAACATCGAATGTCGGCTCACGCCAAAACATGCGGGTACACTTTTGGAAAAGAACAGGCATTCCTGCCAAAGGCTGCTCTGAAAATTCCGCGCATTCTTAACAATGGCAGTGAAATCAAGTAGAATTGCGGGATTGGCAGACCAAGTCAATACGCGGGTGGCGAAATTGGTAGACGCACCAGGTTTAGGTCCTGACGCCAGAAATGGTGTGGGGGTTCGAGTCCCCCCCCGCGTACCAGTGGCATTCTAGCAAGCTATTGATTTTAAACGGCTTTGCAGTTTTGGGTTGCTTAAAGATTAAGCAAGTGCACGTGAATTTGTGTGGTTTTTGTTCTGTTTTATCCACATTTTTTGGCTCGTTCTGTAGAGGGTGGTACCGCGAAACTGGTCGAACTCATTGCTGATGATTGCATCGTAGTGCTCCCTGCCTGTGTCCTGGGTAACTGCCTCTTCTGAAGGACGGGCTTCTCCTTGCGAAACGTTGATGAAAAAGACCACGTACATCAGGTCATTGATAAAACTTCAGAGTCGTGCTAACCGGTATCACCGGATGCAGCTTACGCTGTTTTTTCCAGTTTTTCCAGAACGGCTTTTATCAGTAGCTCAGCCTCGTCATATTCGCCAATGAGTGTGTTTTGCAGGATGTTTCTTATATCAGCGCCTATACCTTCAGCCTGCGAGAAAGGCTCAACGCTTCTGACAGCGACACGGATAGCGCGGGCATCCAGGTTGTCAAAGCCTTTTATGAGACTCACAAGCCCGGTTCGTAACATATCCACATCAGGCGACTCTTCCTGCCCGTCTGCTTCGTGCCTCTCTTTTTTGTCCGTATTACGAAAATAATCAATATTTTCTATAAGGGATTCAAGAGTCAGCAACAGTCTTTCGTTATGCTTGTAAATGAATGCAATATCCTCACGACTGCCGGCAATTTCAAGTGTAGTTGCCATTTCGGACAGTTCATCGGCACCGATACTGGCAGCAGCACTTTTTAACCCATGGACATAGGTGGTGTATAAAAGCAGATTGTCTGTTTCCAGAGATTTTCTGATTTGCCAGATTTTCTGCACTCCATCATGTCTGAATATGCCGAGTGTACGTCTGTAGTTTTCGACTGTCCCTCCAGACAGGACGATGCCTTTTTGAACATCTATGCCTTCAATAGAGAATGGCCGCTCTGCTTCCGGGTGTGCAGCTGCTGAAGCAGCTGAATCTTCAGTCCTCCCGGATGTATATCCGAGCTGTTTCGCTTTGGGTATCCATTTTTCCAGAACAGCATTGAGCTGGACAGTATCAATCGGTTTTGACAGAAAATCATCAAATCCGTTTTCCAGAAAACGCTCTCTTGCACCCGATACGGCGTTGGCAGTCAGTGCCACAATGGGGACATTTTTATTGTGCGCATCACCCAGTTCTCTGATTTTCCTGGTTGCTTCAACCCCATCCATTTCCGGCATCATGTGATCCATCAATACCAGATCAAACTGCAGCGACCGGGCCAGTTCTACGGCTTCACGACCGCTTTGACAGGTGAAAACCTGCATCCGGTAAGGAGCAAGCAGACCTTCAACTACCGACAGATTAACCTTCAGGTCATCTACTGCCAGTACTGTTGCCTCAGGCGCATTAAAGGTGGATTTCTGTGTGGCAATGTGTGAGTGCTTCAGAGTGAGATCAAGAGGCGACTTCCAGTCAGCTACATTCTGGTGTACTGTGGCGGTAAAGACAGAGCCTTTGCCATATTCGCTCACGACTTTAATATCGCCCCCCATGGCAGTACACAGACTGTGCGTTATGGTCAACCCCAGGCCGGTGCCTTCGATGGCACTGTTGCGCTTTTCGTCAAAGCGCGTGAAAGTGGCAAACAAGTTCGGTATATCCTCCTCTCTGATGCCAATACCGCTGTCTTCAATAACAAAAGTCAGGCGTATGGTCTCGTCAGCTATCTGTTCTCCGGAAATGGAAAGCCGGACGAAACCATTCTCGGTATATTTCACAGCATTGCTCAGCAGATTGACCAGGATCTGCTTGATGCGATCAGCATCACCGATCAGGCTGCCTGGAATGGCAGAATCGGTCTCTACGATAAATTCCAGCTGCTTTTCATTCATCCAGATACGGATGATGGATAATACATCGTTTAACATGGTCGCTGTTTCATACTGTGTCTCACTTAATCCAAGATGACCGGACTCTATTCTGGAAAAGTCGAGAATGTCATTGATGATGACCAGCAAAGTCCTTCCGGCATTTTTGATGCCTGAAATATATTCCAGGCCTTTGGGGTTGCCGTAATCACGATACACCAGTTCACTCATGCCGAGGATGGCATTCATGGGAGTGCGGATTTCATGACTCATACGGGCAAGAAATCCGCTTTTGGCTTCGGACGCTTCCTGCGCCTGCAGACTCAGAACCACAAGTGCCTGGTGCTGTTCTTCCAGTTGTCTGTTTGCCCGGAAAATATAGAGGTTGAAAAAGATGATGATAAACAGAACCAGCAGGAGAACTGCCGCGAATATGCCTGTCATAGCAGGACTGACAAGCTGGGGCAGGGTGATGGGCGCATGGGCAACGAAATACCACTGCAGCAAAGGGACGGCGCAAACTGCATACATCGTTCCTTCTTCGATAAAAACATGTATTTCCGTATCGTTGAGGTTTTGGGCTGCGCGGATAACTTTTTCGCCGGCTTTTCCGAGGTGCTCTTTAAGGAGAATCTTGTCAAAAACCAGAGAGCTCTCCTGCGCTACAGTGATTTCACCCATTGAATTGAAAAGATACATTGTGAGGCGGGGGTCGTCGCTTTTGTATACGGCCTGGATGAAGCCATCAAGGCTGATTCCTGTCCCGAGCATGCCAATGGCTTTTCTCTTTCCAAAATGTGTTTCAGCGAAAACTGGTGCGTTGACCCAGAGATTGATTTCATCCAGATCAGGGTTGTAATTGATGTTGAAGTTGTAGGTCTCGGTCCGGTAAAGCGTCAGGTTGTACCAGTAATTGACAGGAAGATCGGGGTTGACAAAATAGGGCTTGCGTTCATCCATGTAGAACTTTTTATCAAAATCATTTATCCAGAAAACGATATTTCCTTTGAAATTGTTCTGGTAGGAAAGGAACTCTCTTTTTGCAAGTCGCTTGAGTTCTCCGTCTTGCGGATTCAAAAAATGATCTTTTATAAGCGGTGAATCCGCCATTTTGCGTACGAGCGCGAGTTCGCTGTTCACTTCTGTTGCCAGGTTGAGCCTTGTAGCGTTGGCAAGCAGTGACAGCTTGTCTTCCAGGGTGCTGTAGCCTGCATAACGTGTAGCAATGATGAAAACGAGAGAGCCAATTGCCAGAAGAGCCAGAAAGAAGATCGCTGAAAGGACCGAGAAATTGCGCCTCAGGGAAGCACTGCTGCTAAAACTCTGAAATAATCTGAATAACATGGCCAAATCGTTTTAAATGCGCGGTGTTTTGCAGGGTTGAAAGTCAGGCGGCAACAATACTGTCGGCACAGGAAGTACTGTGTGTCCAAAGACACTGGTCTTCACTGCCTGCCCGTAGCATGCCTGCTGCCATACATCCGGCAAAGCAGCTCGCAAAATGTCCGGTAACCCGGGTTTTTTCAAAAAATCCGGCAAGGGATATGTAATCTTAAATCACTGCACTGCCACAGCATAATCCATGGCACTTCCGGGGAAACGGATTTCAGTTTCTCTCCAGTTTCTCCAGCACGGTTTTAATTGTTGATACAGCCTCATCATATTCTCCAACCAGTATGTTTTGCAGTATGCTGCTCACATCTTCGCCGATACCCGTCGTCTGCGAAAAGGCTTCGATGTTTCTGGTCGCGGCCCGGATAGCGCGCAGGTCCGCGTTGTCAAGGGCTTTTGCAAGGCTGATAAACCAGGCACTGATCTGGTCTGTATTCATGTGAGACTTCAGCAGGTCTTTCGTTTCCGATTCAAGTGCAGAGCGAATATTTTTTACGAGGGTGTCCAGAGTCAATAGTAATCTTTCGTTATGCGTGTAGATAAACATCCGGTCCTCAAGCTTGCCGGCTGTTTCCAGAGCCTTTGCCATTTCAGACAGTTCAGCAGCACCAACGTTTGCAGCAGCACTTTTCAGGGCATGGACATAGGTTGTGTACAGATGCAGATTGTCTGCGTCCAGAGCACGCTGGATGTCACCGGTTTTTTTCTCTCCATCACGTGCGAATATGCCGAGTGTGCGCCTGTAGTTTCCAGTTTCGCCACCAGACATGGCGATGCCTTTTTTAATATCAATTCCCGCAATGGCTGGCATATCTCCGGAAGCCGCTGAATCTGCGACATTTTCGGACAGGTATTTCTGCTGCTTTTCTCTGGGTATCCATTTTTCCAGAATAGTGTTCAAATGGAGTGTACTGATCGGCTTTGAGAGAAAATCATCAAATCCGCTTGCCAGAAAATGCTCTCTTGCACCGGAAATGGCATTTGCAGTCAGCGCAATAACAGGAATGTTTTTACTGTATGCATTATCCAGTTCCCTGATCCTTCTGGTCGTTTCAATGCCATCCATTTCCGGCATCATGTGATCCATCAGAATCATGCAGTAAGGCTTTGCCGCGATGGCTTCTATGGCTTCCTTGCCGCTTCTGCACAGCGTGATCTGCATCCTGTAGGGCGAAAGCAGCCCATAAGCTACTTCAAGGTTGGTATCAATATCATCTACAACCAGTATCTCGGCTCCAGGTGCGATAAAGCTTGCGACAGCTTTGTCTTCCACAGCATGGGAAAACCGGTGAGCTTTGCCATTGAGAATATTGGCAATCGATACGGCGTGTGCCGGTAGCGTGAGAATATTCAAAGTCTGCTCGGCAATGGGTTTGCCAAATTCGATGAGGGTCACAATCACTGCCTTTGTTTCTGCCTGCCGACATATTTCTCTGACACTTTCAAATGCATAGGATGCGGTGAAAACAAAGGAATAGGCACCGGCTGAAATTTCCCCGCGGAAATCACCCTCACTTGTGACGAGCGTACAGGCAACACCGAGGTTGGCTATGGCATAGAGAATGGAATTGGCATATACGTCATTCGGTTCGTAAACCAGAACGGGCTTTTCATCCGGATTTTCGACCGTCGCCATCTTTTCATGGGAGCGTATTTTTTGAGGCAGGGTGATAAAAAATGTGCTTCCTCTGCCATATTCGGATGTGACCGAAATGTCTCCGTTCATCGCTTTGACGAGACTGCGCGTGATGGCCAGTCCCAGACCGGTTCCTTCAGTACTTCTGCTGCTCCTTGTATCAAGCTGGACAAAATCCATGAACAGCTTGTCCATGTCTTCGGGCTTTATTCCAATCCCGCTGTCAGTCACTTCTATAGCGAGATTCACAAAGTCATTTTCCGTTATCTCGCCGTTTATGCGCAGGGAGATATAGCCCTTTTTCGTATACCTGACGGCATTGCTTAAAAGATTGAGCAGTATCTGCCGGACTCTGACTTCGTCACCGTACAGGGCATTGGGGATTTTGCTGTCCGTATATACGACAAACTGAACCGGGGAATCCTTCTTTTTTGTCCGGATAATGCTGACGACATCATCTATCAGTGATGCCAGCTGGTAGTTCCCCGGCACGATTTCCATATGCCCGCTTTCGATTTTTGAAAAATCCAGAATATCGTTGATGATGGATAAAAGATTGTTGCCCGCATGCTGTATGGCAAAGACCTGCCTTTGAACTGAAGCTGTAATGTCTACACGCAGGGCAAGTTCTGCCATGCCTAAAATCGCGTTCATTGGTGTGCGTATCTCGTGACTCATTCTGGCCAGAAACGCACTTTTATACTGGCTTGCCTGCTTTTCGGATTCAACTGCACGTTCCAGATCGTGCTGCACGGCTTCCAGTGCAGCAGTACGCCTGCGAACCAGCTCATCGAGCCGCTTTCCTTCCTGGCGTTTACGCTGGAACAGAACAAATAACAGGGCAATAACACAGGAAAGAAGGACAGACACGCCAATGAGCCACAAACGCTGCTTCTGCGCGTGCATACCCTGATAGTCAAGGGACATGGTCGCCCATTGGCCTGATATCCACGACACTTCAACCTGGGATAATGCCTTGTCGATTATGGAAGCCAGAACAGCCTGATCCTTGTTCAGACCCATTGTAGAGAAGGAAGGCCAGTCAAAGGTGACATTGGCTTTGAACCCTGTGACTTCGTAATGGTTGATCAGGGCGAGAAGTCTGCTGGTGCTCGACATCACCATGTCCACTTCACCACGGTGCAGAGCGTCAAACGCGGCACTCTCACTGGGATATTCGGTTACAAGAGGGTGGTTTGGATACCATTTGTGGAAAAATTCAACATAGGCGGTGTTTTGTGCCACACCTATCTTGAGACTGTAAACTTCACTTGGCCTGACACTCGGGCGATCCAGGCTTGAGATGAGGATGTAGGGATTGTTCAAAAGCGGTGTCTCAAGCCAGAGAAACCGGTTTTTCCGGTCTTCAGTACGCAAAAGCTCGGTGAGCATGACGGCCTGGCCGCTCTCCAGCATCGGGAGTAAAACGGACCAGTCCATGCTTTCGTCATTGATGCGTTCAAAAGTCAGCCCGGTAAACATTTCCACTTCACGCAGCACATCAAAAACAATTCCCTGCCATTCTTTTTCGTGCTTGTTATAAAAGCTGAGCGGGTAGTTATAGTGTTCTGCCAGAAAAGGGACAACCTTGTGATTCCGCAGCCAGTTTTTTTCATCTTTGCTGAGCTTGCTGAAAAACTTGTGTCGCCGGTACTCCTGATATCCCTGGTTGTACAACGCATTCAGATGCGCTTTGCCACCATGCTGGAGTGCTTTCTGCATGATGGAAATAATCACTTCAAGCTCCGGATTTTTTGCAGTCAGCGAAACCGGACTTAAAACCACCGGGAAATAGTTCTGCGCCAGAACATTCCCGTAGGCATCAAAAACAGCTTCGGCGGGCTCTTCGTGGATAAAGGCATCGATCCTCTCGCTCTTTAACAATTCATGGACAGTGCTGTAGTTTTCGACAGGGACAACCTCGTAGGTATCGGGTTCATGTGTTTCAATTACCCTGGCAGCGACAGAACTTCCGCGCAGCAGGCCATAACGGATGGGTCGCACCCGCTGTATTTCTGCAAGAGGTGTGCTGCCTTCGAGCCGGAAATATTTCAGGGCGCGCTCGGCGATGGGGTCGGTCATGAAATAGCGGCTGCGGTGCTCTTCAGTCGGTGAAAGTGCGCCTGTAAAATCGACTCTGCCACTCTGGAGTCCTGCATGAATCTGGCTCAGCGGGCGTATTTCAGGAGTAAACCGGATACCGAATATTTCGCTGAGCCATGCACAGAACAGAGCAGAAAACCCGCTGATTTTGCCTTTGTCGTGCACGAACGCCTCAGAGCTTAACGGCATGGCATAGGTAAAAGTCCTGCGACGTTTCTGCAAGGCTTCAACTGCCGCTATTTCTTCAGCCGTTACGCCGGGTATATCGCGAAATGATGTAAACGATGGCTTTACATTAAAGTCGTTCTGTTTTTTACCCTGTGCATTTGCGCAGCCTGGAAAAGCAGACCAGAGAGGCATGACGACAATCACGAGAACGAAAAGCCAACAGATATTACGGAGGCTGTCACGCATTGTCTTCCTCCGGAAAAGCAAATATTGTGCGCTGGGCTTTTTTATGGCGGCTGTCATAACGTATAGAAATCGGTTGCTTTCCGGAATTCGCCAGAAACGGTAAGGAATATGTCCACGAGGGCCGGATCAAAATGTGTTTCTCTGTTTTCTACTATGATATTGGCTGCCTCCTCATGTGTAAAAGGTTTTTTGTACGGCCTTTCAGATACCAGTGCGTCGTAAACATCGGCAAGTGCCATAACCCTTCCCAGCAGAGGGATGTCATCACCTTTCAGGCCGTTTGGATAGCCATTGCCATCCCACCGTTCATGATGTGAGAGAGCAAATATTCTTGCATATTCCAGGAACATGTGTTCTGTTGCGTAACCTTTGATTCTGTCAATGATCTCTGCTCCAAAGGTTGTATGCTCTTTTACCTGGGCAAATTCTTCAGGCGTGAGCTTGCCCGGTTTTTGCAGGATGCCGTCCCCGATAGCTATTTTGCCCACATCATGAAGCTGTCCGGACTGCAGAACAAGGTCTATATCCCATGCCGCGAATTCTGATTCATACAGCTTTTTTTCTATCATTGCATTGAGCATGATTTTCAGATAGGCCTGTGTCCGCAGAATATGCCCGCCTGTGACATTGTCGCGAAATTCCACAAGTTCGGCCATCGTCCTCAGCACGGCGTTCTGCAGTTCCACGACAGTTTTGGTCTTCGTATCCACCATTTGGAGCAGGTTGCTGTTAAAGTGGGTCAGTTCCTGTTTCTGGGTTTCAATGAGCAAATGATTTTCGATCCGCTTGCGAAGAAGAGGCGGGGAAAAGGGTTTGAATATGTAGTCTGTTGCTCCCAGTGACAGACCTTTCAGTTCGCTTTCATAATCACTTTTAGCCGTCAGGAAGATAACCGGAATATGGGCAAATTCAGGTTTGCTTTTGATGGTGTGGATCAGTTCATATCCGTTCATTTCCGGCATTTCTATGTCCAGAAGAATCAGGTCCGGGATGCTTCGCTCGAGCACTTTGAGCAATCGCGCACCGGAATTCAGTGTCAGCACATCATAATGCTCGTCAAGTGCGTCTCTCCCTACCGCCAGGTTTGTCGGATCGTCGTCAACAAGAATAATGGTCTGGCGTTCTGTATTCATCCAAATCTCCGCAATTTAAAATGAGATCGAGGTCCCGAGCGTGACAAGGCTCTGGAAGGGGCCTCCAGGAACCGTTGCTGCACCAGCGATGGTTCTGGCAGTGCTGTTGTTAATGATGTAAGCGTAACCGGCATATACCCTGAAGTACCGGTTAAAAACATGTGCATATCCCAGAGAGAACATGTGGCTGTGCGCTTTTGAATCTTCTTTCGCCAGACTCATCCTGCGTCCGGTATAGGCTGCCATCACATTGCCTTTTTTTTCAAAAAGCGGCACTTTTGCGCCGACCAGCCACTGAACGGTTCGTGTGACCTGACTGTTCAGATTGATGGCTGATCCCATGATGAAATCTCTCTCAGAAGCTTCGCGAAGCCCAAGCATGGCAGTCAGATTTACTGTGCCGAAGTCATAGCCCGCAAACAGGTCAAAGGCAAAAACATCTGCTCCAGCGAGCGGATGGCCGTTATCGTTCTTCAGTTTGTGGTATGTCAGGAATACGGTAGTTGAAAAAGGGCCGTTTTCGTACCTGGGCGCAAAAAAGAACCCTTGGGAATTGCCGGGATCGGGCGTTCTGTCAGCAGTTCTGTTGCCTGCCGTGTCCGCCGATCCGCCAACGGTGAGTGAAAAGCCGTTCCATGCCGGAGATTCGTACATGAGGGCATTGTCAAAGCGTGCATTAAAGACATATACGTTGGCAGCCAGCGGGTCATAGGCATCTTCAAACGGGTCGTACAGTTCAATGTCTCTGAATTGCGGTGTTGGGACGCGGCCTATGGACAGTTTGCCAAGATTTTCATGACTGAGGAAGGCAAACGCCTTGCGGTTCCAGCGGGTATTCCCCTGACCGGAGTCAAGGCTCAGCCCGCGTTCCAGAACAAAGCCGGTGCGCAAGTCCATCGGCAGGCCAATATCCCCTATAAGACCAAAGCGGTCTCCTCCACGTGTGCCCGAGTCGAGTGCCAGATGGTCGCCTCCCGAGCCGTCAGCCGGACGTTTCGAATAGCGCAAACCTGGAGATACCCGCCCGTAGATGGTGAGACTGGCATCTCCCTTATCCGTCTTTACGATATCGTAGCCAGCAGTGGAAATGCTGGAACCGGCAAAAACCGGTATTGCAGACAGCATGGCCAATACAGTAACAGCGGCACCGGCGAGTCTGCTGCGGCTGAAAGTGGTTCTTGCGGGCCAGATAGCTGTCATTTTGGTAATAAAAAACAATAGGAAGCATTCAATAATGTGGTTTTTGCGAAATGCAATCAGTTTGTGCTCCCCGGAAAAACTGGAATCCGGATTTTCTTCCGTGCTGCCTGCAGGAGAGCAGCAGGCATGGGAGGTGAACGGGTCAGGTCTGTTAAAAAAAACAACAAAGAAAAGATGCAGGGCAGTACGGTCCAAAAGGTGTGAGCGCAGTGCACTAAACGAAAAACCGGGGAAGGGAAAGAGGATTTCGCGTCTGATCCTCGCATGAAAAAATCTGTCAGGCAACTGGAATGGTGCGGTGATGCGTTCGTCCGGATAACACAGTCTGTCAATATCGAAAACCATCCCATCAACCACAGTGAAAATTAAAACGATATGCGCACCAGTCAAAGTGACAACTATTTGAATTTTAGCTTAAACAAACCGGAAATTCGCCGGTTATCCGTATAAATAATAAAAAAATAACAAATAATTCCCGTAAAAACTGCAAAAACGACAAATCACGTCTTGCGCGTTGCGTTTTTTCCCAGTCTGAAGCGGTGAACTGCCGTGACTGACAGTCAGATTGGCAAATAACCGGAGTATGTCGTGTCAGGCCAGCCAGGTATTTTCCCGGCAGCATCCGGAGAACACCAGCGGTCGGTGCGTGTCAATACTGCCGTGTAGCGCGCTGGCATGTTCATCTGGCATCCTGAGCACCTGGGTGTGGCAAAAGAAAAAACCCGCGATGCTCTCAGCATGGCGGGTTTTTTCAGGTTGCAGAACGATTAGCTGTGCTCGCCCAGTACGGATATGGTAATGCTGACTGCAACATCCGAGTGCAGGGAGACGCCAACAGGGAAGTCGCCAACACTCTTGAGCGGACCGGCTGCCAGACGAACCTGGGACTTGTTGATTTCAAAGCCCTGCTTTGACAGTGCTTCTGCAATATCGGCATTGGTAACCGAACCAAACAAACGTCCGTCAACGCCG
>Ga0099364_10008520_pt1 | contig 14426 bp, 13 predicted proteins | sample TergutTh196P3_FD_73070 | JGI IMG/M metagenome (GOLD analysis project Ga0099364, IMG submission 73070) | Microcerotermes parvus P3 segment gut microbial communities from Pointe-Noire, Republic of the Congo - Th196 P3 | ecosystem: Host-associated > Arthropoda: Insects > Digestive system > Gut ... | reverse complement strand
AAGGTGTTGAATTAGATATCGGATGCCCGCATTTAGATGGAATCCGCGCCCATGAAAAAATTGATGAACATGTTGGTAGCTTTCTTGTCCGCTGTAAAGGGATAGAGATGATTGTAAAATCCTGCGGTATACCTGTAATTGTTAAGATGAGTGCAGATACAGGAGGTGAATGGCCACCAATTATAAATCATTTGAGAGAAATAGGCGTATCGGCGGTAACTGTGCATAATCGTTTTGTTGGTTTTATGCCTGATATTGAAACACAGAGGCCATTTATGGATACTTGGTCGGGAGTCGGAGGCGCTTGGGTAATGCCGATTACATGTTACCGTATTTTTCAAGTTCGAAATACGGACAAGAATTTCCCTGTGATTGCAAGTAACGGAGCTTTCGACGGTGAAGATATAGCTCGCTTCATGCTTGCTGGTGCCAGCTTGGTACAGTGTGCTTCAGCTCCTTTACTTAAAGGGTTCGATTGGGTATCTTCTACACTTAGAGAGTTTGAAACCTATCTTGATAGAAAAGCGATTAACGCAGCCGATTTGGTAGGAAAATCGTCAGATGCTGCCCTGACACGCGAACAGCTCTTTAGTATTCGCAAGAAGGCTTCTATAAACCATTCCGTCTGTACAAAGTGCGGTATTTGCGTAGAGCGTTGTCCATGGGAGGCATTGCTGATCGTTGATAGCATAGTTTGTATCAAGTCACACGAAGAAGGGAATGATGCTGGCTGCCTCGGTTGTGGGATGTGTACGATGTTATGCCCTTTAAAAGCAATATCATTGACAGATATGGGAGTTTAGCGTCCTATGACGTGAACAAATAAAAATATGATGTATAGAGAGGAGAAATTATTGTGAAAAGAATACGTTTAATACTTGCAGCAGTGGTACTTTGTTTGGTGATGGGTTGTGGAAGTTCCTCTAACGCGGAAGAGCTTGTTATTGGTATGCTTCAAGATTTATCAGGAGCAACAGGTCTTCAAGGAATTGGTCAGCAGAGAGGCGTTCAGATGAAAGTGGAGGAAATCAACAATGCCGGCGGGATAAACGGCACAACAATTAGATTGGTAGAGTATGATATCAAGGCTGACGTGACAGAGTCTATAAATGCGTACAGACGAATGATTGAACTAGACAAAGTTTCGATCGTCATAGGCCCAAGCATTTCAAATATCGGTATTGCTTTGGCACCACTTTCTGAAGTGTATAAGATTCCTGTTGTCGGTGCTTTCTTGGATGACCGTACTGTGCAAAAGGAGGATGGCTCAGCTTACAAATATATGTTTATGGCACAGCCCAGCGCAAGTCAGCAGGCTGAAGTTATAGTTAAGTATGCCATTAATGAATTGGGGGCAAAGAATTTCGCGGTTCTTTACAATGCCGGCAACGCATACTGTGTTTCCTTGTATATGCCATTTGTAAAATTTGTCGAAGAAATCGGCGGTAACGTCGTTGCAATCGAAACTTTCCAAGACGCTGATAGGGACTATCGTACTCAATTGACCAAAATCAAAGATGCCCAGCCTGATGCTCTCTACATACCCAACTATCCAGCACAGGTTCCACTATGCGTGCAGCAGGCTCGCGAAATAGGCTTTGAAGGCGCGTTGCTTGGCGCTAATAATATGTTGCCAACCATTTTCCTAGCCGGAGATCTCGGATATAATACAACATACTTCCCGTATAATATAATATTTGACAATGAGGATATTCAAGAATTTGATAAAGAATTTCAAGAAAGATGGGAATTTGAAACCAACGCTCAGGTGTTTATAGCCACCGATGCGTTGTCCATCATTGTAGCTGCTTATGAAAAAGCTGGATCAACCAATCCAGAAGCACTAACAGAAGCTATAGAAGGAATCACTGTTAACGGTTGGATGGGTGCTTTTACTATTTCCGAAGAAACACATAAGCCGATAGGCTTGCCAATGGGGATATTAAACATCATTGACGACGGACAGCCAAATACGCTCGCAATAATAAGCACCACTTCTCGATAGATAAAAGCAAGGTATACTGCTACTCAGGGGGAGATCTTGGATATCTGATCTTGCCGGATCTCCCTTGAGTGGATGGCTTTTTAAACGCCATCATTTGAGGAGGCAAAGATCATGCAATATCTGATCACAGGATTAGCTATTGGCGCGGTGTATGCGTTAATTGCTGTCGGATTTGCAATGGTATTCAGTATTTTAAGTTTCAGCAATTTTTCTCATGGTGTAATAATGACATGTGGTGGCTTTATTGGCTATTTTTTGAAAATCGCTGGTTGCCCTTGGGTCTTGACTTTTGCCTTGACCGCTGTGCTATGCGGATTGCTCGGGGTTATCGTCGAGTTTTTAGCTTTTCGTAAACTTCGAACAAGCAACGCGCCACTGATTTATTTGTTTGTTTCTTCGATTACCGTTCTCACTCTGATAGAAAACGTCTTAATGAAGTTTTTTGGCAAGAATATTTTTGGTTATCCCATTATATTTAGAGAAGCTTCGATTAATATTTTTGGGTCTGTTATTCCCAAGACATATATTCTGATGATGTTTATCAGTATTATTTCACTTGTTATTCTAAATATTTTCTTAAAAAAGACAAAAACGGGGATCGCTATCCGTGCTGCTGCTTCTGACCTGACTACATGTTCTCTCATGGGGATACCTGTCAATCTGATAATATCCGTGGCATTTTTTATTGCCGGCTTTATCGGTGGGTTTGCCGGTATTTTTCTAGGTATTAATTATACAGTATACCCTCAAATGGGTCAGATGGTCGTCAAAGGTTATGTTGCTACTGTAATAGGAGGACTTGGCTCTTTGAACGGTGCGATTGTTGGCGCTTTTGCTATGGGTGTTATTGAGGTGCTATTAACCTACTTCTTTGGCGCAACTGTTACTCCCATTGGCATTTTTCTTGTTATGCTTGCTTTTTTGATCTTTCGCCCACAGGGGATTGCGGGTATTGTTCAGGATCAAAAAGCGTGATAGCGGAAAGTCGGTGAATTGAGTGAGTTATTATTTTTCAATCATAACATTCGTGATGATCTCCATCATAGGCGTGTTAGGGACATATTTGATAACAGGCCTAACAGGGGTATTCACAATGGGACAAGGCGCTTTGATGGCTGTTGGCGCATATGTTTCCGGTCTTTTGGTTCTTAGAATGGGTATCTCCTATCCAATTGCTTTTTTACTGGCTATAATGGTAACTGTCCTTCTGTCTTTGTGTATCGGCGGAGTAGTGCTTCGCCTGAGGCAGGATTATTGTGCGTTGTTAACATTTGGGTTCGGCGAGGCAATAAGGGGAATTTTGAACATGAGTGTGCAGTTGACAGGTGGTGCCACCGGACTAGCTGGGGTCCCAATTAAAGTGAATTTTAGAGTCGTCTTATTATCTTTAGTTGCCGTGATAACTATTACTTATCTCTTTAAGCAATCAAAATTTGGACGACGCTCCCTGGCTATCAGAGATAATGAATTGGCGGCAGATGTTCTTGGTGTGCCGACTGTACTACACAAAATGCTAACCTTTGCCATTGGTGCGGCTTTCGCGTCTTTTGCCGGTTGCCTGTATGTATTTTACACATCTTATATTGAACCTTCTATGTTTGGATGGATGAAGTCAGCGGAATGGATTATCATGGTTTTCTTCGGAGGACGAGGTAGTATCACCGGTGTAGTGGGGTCAGGGCTTGTTTTGCTCAGCCTGCCGGAGTTACTTAGATTTGCAGATGAGTACCGAACTATTATTTATTGTGTTTTTGTCATATTGATCCTCAGTTTTCGTCCGCATGGCATAATGGGTGATAAAGAATTCTCTATTACCGGCATCATCAGATGGTTCCGTGGTATTATCACACAAAGTGGAAAATCTGATGGTAAGGGGTGTGAACCTAATGTTTGAAGCCAAAAATCTGTCTAAAAACTTTGGAGGGATTCAAGCCGTTAATAAATTCAACTGTGTGATTGATGATGGCGAAATTGTTGGAATTATTGGACCCAATGGTGCAGGTAAAACTACTGTTTTGAATTTGATTTCCGCTATTACTCATCCGGATCAAGGTGAAGTTTATTTGGACGGGAAATTACTCAACAACAGAAAAAGCTGGGAAATTGCACGTGGTGGTATAGCGAGGACCTTTCAGAATATTCGATTATTTCAAAGCCTAGACGTGATTGGCAATATTATGATAATCCTTTCCAACAAAAAAAAACATGCCAATAGCGCTCAATTACGTAAAGAAGCTAAAGCGTTATTGGAGGAATTTGGCTGGACAGACAGAACCGATATCAGTCCCGCTAGTCTGCCATATGGTATGCAGCGAAGGGTAGAGCTGATACGCGCAATGGCGCTTAAACCAAGAGTTTTGATGCTGGATGAACCAGCTGCCGGGCTGAATCCAACTGAGATAAAGGAACTAATGCATTATATCAGAATGATCAATGAGAAATATCGGATTGGCATTATTATTATTGAGCATAGGCTAGAGGTTATTTTTGGATTGTGTAAAAGAGTATATGTTATTTCCTTTGGTCAGCAGATAGCAGTAGGAACTCCTGATGAAATTCAGAAAAATAAAAAAGTTATTGAAGCATACTTAGGTGTGGAGGATGACAATGCTGGAAATTGATAATATTTCTGTCAGCTATGGAAAGGTACGGGCGCTGAAAAACGTTTCTCTTTCTGTTAAGAAAGGTGAAATCGTTTCTATTATTGGAGCTAATGGCGCTGGAAAATCCACCATGCTTAAGACAGTTTCCGGTATTGTTAAGGCACAGGAAGGAAAAATAGCATATAACGGGGTAACACTTCCGGATAGCATTGTTAAAATCGCTGCTGTTGGTATTGCCCATGTACCCGAAGGACGGCGGGTATTTCCTGGCTTATCTATTAGGGAAAACCTGATTATGGGAGGTTATTTACGTCCATGGAAAGAAATTGAAGATACTATCCAAGATGTTTTTAAACTCTTTCCGCCTCTGGAAGAAAGAGAGAAGCAACTGGCTGGTACTTTATCTGGAGGGGAACAGCAAATGCTTGCTATTGGTAGAGGGGTTATGAGCAATCCAAAGTTAATGCTCTTTGACGAGCCGTCACTTGGGCTGGCGCCGCTTGTAGTTAAAGGAATATTTGAATATATTCAGTTACTGAATAAAGAGCGTGATATAACGATGATTTTAGTTGAGCAGAATGCGAAAATGGCGTTTAAGATAGCGCATCGTGTGTATGTACTGGAAAATGGTGAAATCAGAAAAGAAGGACTAGCTACGGAATTAAGGGATGATCCTACGATTATCGCATCTTATTTGACTGGCGGCTAATAATTAAATTGGCAGAACTCCCAATTATTAAGTTCACAGCAACAACTAATGCATAAAAAATGGCGATTTGTACATTGAAAACTTCGCAAAACGATTGAAAATCTGAACTTTAAGGTAGTTTTTGATATTCAAAAAATAAATTATTATCGAAAAACCAGCAATAAAATTTAAAATTTGATGGGAGATGTAAAAAGATGAAATTTATCGACCTAACAGTTACTCTGGACAAAAATGCGAGTATATTCAAAGATCCTAAATACTTTCCTCCTGAACTGACGTTTTTGTATACCCCTGATATAGATTATATGGGAGTAAGGTATTCAGGCCATCTAAAAATGCATCTGCATACAGGCTCGCATTTGGATACACCAAAGCATTTCGGTGGCAAAAGTGGGCTTAACGAAGCCAAACTTGATGTTCTTTGTGGTGAATGTATCATTATAAAACTCCCTGTATTGATGTCTGGACCTGTGACCGTTGAAATGGTGGAAAACCGTATCCCTTTAGGCATGGAAACAAAAGGAAAACGGTTGCTTCTTATGTGCGGCTATAATAACGCCCATTGGAGCAAATCGGATTATTATGAAAATACAGCCTTTGTTTCACCGGAGTTAGCTCAGTGGATCGTTGATAAAGGGTTTGTGTTGGTTGGGCTTGATATGTTGACTGATGGACTTGAAGGGAGTCCTTGCCATCGCATTTTTTTAAATAATGGCGTTTATATTGCAGAATGTCTTACCAATTATTATGAAGTTCCGGATGATCTTACAACAGCTATACTGATCGTTGCCCCAATACCGCTTCGTGATATGGAAGCCTCGCCTATTCGAGCTTTCTTAATAGATGATCGCGAGTAAAAAAAATTGATTTCACAGTAAATAATAAATGGTAAACCCCTAACTTTGCTAGGGGACGCGCATATTTTGACAAATCCAGGAACGGGTTCAAAATGGAAGTTATGTTGCTAATCAAAGTAGTATAAAAAAAGAAAACGCCGGTGGTAGAGACCCTAATGAGTGGTATTAAAATTGAACGTATAAATATAGTCAATCAAGTGCTGAAATACCTTGAGGACGAAATAAGCGAGGGTATTTGGAAGCCAGGAGAAAGAATAGAATCGGAGATTAACCTGAGTAATCAGTTGCAGGTAAGCCGAGCGAGTGTGCGCAACGCGATTCAGCAATTGTGCGCTTTGGGCGTGCTTGAGAGTTTTCAGGGAAAAGGAACTTATGTTAAACATCTTCCCGTTTTCGAGCTTCAGGATCGTTTGAGAGCTATCTCAAAAAGCAACACCCTACGCAAGCTGATGGAGTTTCGGATCATTGTCGAGGGAGAAGCTTGTAGGCAAATGGCAGGGCATATTTCCGAGAATACGTACAACGAAATGACTGCCAGCGTGGAGGGCATGAAAACATCTAAATATAACCCAAGAGTACATGCGAAATATGATTTCCAATATCACCGTATTCTGATGCAGTCGACCCGGAATGAAATAATCATTCGAAGCATCGATATGATCTGCGAAGAGATACAGCGTCAAAATTTGATTACATTTTCGGTTGAGCGTACAGAATTAGCGATCATTTTTCATGAAACAATCTTACATCACTTACGCGACGGCGACGGCAACAGCGCGGCAAAGGCAATGATCAAACACCTTCAATCAACTCCATGCAAACCTCCCTTTGATACGGAATCGACTAATTCCGTCCTGTTCAATCTTACGTAACTCCAACTCCACCACACAACAACCAACCAACGTTCAGCGGTCAATGGTCATCTAAGTTATTGAAATAATCATTCTTTCGCCGCGCTAAGTTTTTTTAGCGATAATTGATTGCAGCGCGTCCACTATCCACTACATTTGACGACATTATTTCGCGTAGTCGTAAAACCCTTTCCCCGATTTCCTCCCTAGCAGACCTGCCGATACCATTTTTTTGAGCAGAGGGCAAGGACGATACTTTGGGTCTCCGAAATGATCGAACATCTCCGTAAGAACATTCAATACCGTATCAATACCCGCGAAGTCAGTTAACTCACACGGTCCCATTGGGAAATTCGCGCCTAACTTCATTGCATCGTCAATGTCTTTGGGGGAATTTCCTTCCATTACTAAGAAAGCGGCTTCATTTTGCATGGGCAGAAGCATCCTATTTACCAGGAAGGCCGACGTGTCAGGCGCTTTTATGGGAGTTTTGCCGATTCCGCGAGTAAATTCCATCGCTTTATCTAATGTATCGTCGCTTGTAAACATTCCGGGAATTACTTCTACCAGTTTCATTATCGGTGCCGGTATGAAGAAATGGGTCCCTATGACTTTATTCGGTCTTTTGGTGGAACCTGCGAGTTCCGTAATCGAAAATGTCGATGTGTTGGAGGTTATTATAGTTCGTTCAGGCATAACAGCATCGATTTCCGCCAGGATATTTTTTTTAAGCGCCAGGATTTCCGATACAACTTCGATGGCGAAATCTACTTCACCCGCTTCATCGTATTTGTCTACTACCGAGATATTTGAAACTATTTCCTCGTATTTCGTAGTTTCTATCTTGCCTTTTTCGACCTTCCTCCCGACGTAATATTTTATGTTTTCGTAACCCTTCTCAGCAATTTCGCGATTTACATCCGTAATGAAGACTTTGCATCCTCCTTCGGCACAAGCTTGAGTTATACCGCTCCCCATAAGTCCTGCGCCAATAATCAGTACCTTATATCCCATCATGGATTCCCCCTATTCGAATTTTATCGTAAAATATGGCGAAACTCCTGCCTCCGCAAAGTAGTTTTCACTCAACATCCGGTATTTTCAAATATTTGATAATTGTAAACCCCCAGTTATGCTGGGGGCATAAAATATGACTAATCCGCGAACGCGCTAGATATCGAAGCAGGTTTATTGTCAGCTCGCGAGCACGGCTTCTACAAACTTCAGGAAGATTTCCTCCGGCACGAGGCTTTTCGTAATCATAGCTTCACTAACCACCATGTCCAGAATTTTCTGCACTTGGTCGTCATCGGCTTTGATATCGTATTTATCAAGAAACAGACGGATTGAGTTTTTACCGCTACTCTTGCCTAACACATATTCAACATCGTCCATGCGGCCAATCACAGAGGGTGCTACCGAGATAAAACAGTTGGTGATCTTGAAGCTCTCGTTGTGGCTGAGTTTATAGGCGATATCCATACCGATACCGGATTCCGCGCGATATGGTCTGATGCCGAATACCGGTTTGTTCTCATGAACAGGAACCTTGCTTATGATGGAAACCAATTTGCCGGCGGAGTTCAGTTTGGTGAGATCCAGGCCGGTGCGAACATTTTTGTGCATTTCGAATATAACGGCCATTTCCTCTGTCGCCACATTGCCGCAGCGCTCACCTAAGCCGAGCATTGCAGTATGGACAACCTCAGCGCCGCCGCGTATGGCCGCTAGACAGTTAGCGTTTCCGCAGCCGATATCGTTGTGGCCGTGGAATTCAAGCCGCAAACGAGGATACCACTCGTGAAAGCGGCAGAACATGGCCTCCACCGCTTCGGGTGTCGCGCTGCCGTAGGTGTCGACTATAGCAAGACCGTCGGCACCCGTTTTATTGTAAATGTTGTCTACTATCCACCTAGTGAATTCGATTGGCGCGCGGAACCAGTCCCAACCCATGAATGCGACGTCAACGCCGCCCTTTTTCGCCAGGTTCACCGCTGACACAAGCTTATCGATCAAATCTTGCGGGGTGTTTTTATAGGCGTGCTTTATGATGTAAGGGTTCACCGTGTATTCCACAATAATTCCCTGACAGCCTATGTCCAAGGCCAACTCAACGTCCTTCGGATGGGCACGGCAGAACCCGTAGATTTTCGAGTGCGGATATTTTTTGTCAGCCATACGGCGCATGGCGTTCTCCACATGTTTTGATACCAGCGCCATACCGGCCTCGATCCGTGGGACTTTCATTTCGGCAAGAGCGTCGGCAATGCGTACGCGTTCTTCTTCCAACAAAACTACGCCGGGCGTCTGGTCGCCATCACGCAGAGTAACGTCATGTATAGTAACATGTTCGCGGCGTTTGGATTTGTCTTCCAGATCAAAGTTATGCCTGGACGTCCAGACGATGTTTTCTACATAAAACGGAGCTTCCAAAGGGTAATCGGGCAGTTGTTTCATTTCCAGCAAATCCATAATAGTCAATTTCTCCTCTCATAAAAAAGCAATTTTTCGTTTTGTCGGTTGGATTTATCACACATATAGCAATTTCCTTTTTTAATGCTAAACACAAAGCTCGAACAAAACCGCCAGTCCCTGTCCTCCACCGATACACAGCGATGCGATACCATATTCAACCTGCCTGCGCCGCATTTCGTTTATCAGCTTGACGGCGATCACGCAGCCGGTTGCTCCGATCGGGTGCCCCAGAGATATGCCGCTGCCGTTTACATTTACGATCGCGTCATCCAGTTCCAGTTCCTTGATACATGCGGCCGCTTGGGCGGCGAACGCTTCATTTAGTTCAAAAAGGCCAATATCCTCCTTAGTCAAGCCGGTAGCCTGATACAGTTTGTTTACGGCGGCAACCGGGCCTATGCCCATAATCTCCGGCTGAACGCCAGCGACCTGCGCGCTCACTATTTTCACCATCGGCGTTATGTCTAAAACACGCGCCTTGGACTCCCTCATCACAACGACCGCCGCCGCGCCGTCGTTGATGCCGGAGGAATTGCCCGCCGTTACAGTGCCGTCGGGCATAAAAGCCGGACGAAGCTTCCCAAGGTTTTCCATAGTCACGGCAGGTCGGATGTATTCGTCGACATCAAAAATTTTTGTGCTTTTTTTCCCGTCCAGAACCGTCACTGGCACAATTTCTTCAACGAATTTTCCGCTTTCCCTGGCACTTACCGCACGCTGCTGGCTTTTTACAGCAAGACGGTCCTGCTCTTCACGGGAGATATGATAGCGTGCCGCGACATTTTCTGCCGTTATACCCATATGTTTGCCGGAAAACGGGTCCGTCAGCGCCGTAACCAACCCATCCTCAAATTCTCCGTGCCCCATGCGGTATCCAAATCGCGCGTTGCGGACATAATAGGGATAGTTGCTCATGCTTTCCGCGCCACCCGCCACAGCGACCTCGCAAAATCCGCACGAAATCTCCTGAGCGGCTGTTACGATCGCTTGCAGTCCTGACGCGCAAAGCCTATTGACCGTTATCGCAGTCGAGTCGTAAGGGATTCCGGCTTTTACCGAGCTGAACCGGGCTAAGAACGTATCCTCGGCGATTTGGCCCACACAGCCCATGACCACCTCGTCGATGTCGTTCGGTGAAAGTCCAGCTCTTTCCACAGCGTTTTTAATGACAATACTCCCCAAGTCGCTTGCCTTTAAATCCTTAAGTGAGCCGCTAAAATTTCCGATTGCCGTTCGGCACCCAGATACTATCACAATGGGGTCAGTGTTGAATTGTGAACTCATAAAACCATTCCTCCTGTGACCTCGATAACCGAAGAGGTGATATACTTTGCGTCATCGGAAGCCAAGAAGGCGGCTGCGTTGCCGACGTCGGACGGTTCACCGACGTATCCAAGCAAAATTTTCTGGGCCATGATATTCCATACCTTTTCCGGAACACCCCGCGTCATTTCAGTGTTAATAAAGCCTGGAACAATCGCGTTGACCGTGATTTTTTTCCTGCCCAGCTCCTTCGCGGCTGTTTTGGTCAGACCGATTATGCCGGCCTTTGCAGCGCTGTAGTTGGCTTGTCCGATATTTCCATTAATTGAAGCGGAAGCGATATTTATGATTCTTCCGTATTCCTTTTCTCGCATGTGGATGGCAGCGGCTTGCAGACAGTTGAAAACACCGGTCAAATTGACGGCGATCACCTCATTCCACGCTTCAATACTTATTTTGTGGAGCATTCCGTCACGGTTGATGCCGGCGTTGTTGACCAGTATATGAATCGTTCCGTGTCGTTGTATTACCGTTTCGATCATCTTTTGCGCAGCTTCTTGTTTTGAAACGTCTGCCACAAAAAAATCAGCGTGAAATCCGGCGTCGTTTAATCTTTTCGCGGCTGCCTCAGCTCCCTCCCCGTTGATATCGGAGAGCACCGTCACAGCACCAGCTTCCGCCAGCTTTTCAGCGATCCCAAAACCGATTCCGCGCGCCGCGCCCGTGACAAGCGCGATCTTCCCATCCAGTTTGCCCATCAATACATCAACTCCTTACTTTATATCTCTGAATATAATCAATACATCATTGCAAGTTTCGTTTGCCTGAACATAAATTTTCGTGCTAAAAAACAAACACAAAATAATTAACGAAGTTAAAAACCGAGTCGGATCAGCGCGATAAATAATTGTCTGTTGACTAACAATTACAACTATACAAAATGTTATTTTTTTTGTCAAGAAATCGCATCCCAAATTTTAGTATGTGGTAAGGTCTTCCTGTAACACGTCTTTGAAATTTCCTAGTGTCTAATTGCATAAATTACGCTAACTATTTTCAAAGGTGCTCCCTTGTAAGTACTAGCTTTAGTGAATATAGATTTTCTGCAATTCGACACTAGGAGAAGTAATAAAAGGAGTTCATTTCAATCCCCATAGTATTCAGACCATATACAAATTAATAAAAAATTATGTTACATTTTTTAGAAATTTCAAGGAAAATTTGGTATATCAAAATTTCGCGAGCGTCAGAAATTCCTTAATCCTTGGTTGCCTCGTTTCATTCGCCGAACAATTCGCGCATCCAGGCTGAAACGCGCTCCTCTTCGGATTCGTCCGACGTTTCTTGCAATTGCGAGATTTTTCCGGACATCGCGTTTATCGCTTCGTCTATGCTTCGCAGATCGCTCTCGGTATCGTCCCCATTTGCGCTGAACATTTTAAATTCCGTTCCCGCAATCTGCGCGGAAAGACGTGATATATTATCTTTCAGGGCATCCAGTTCAGCGTTGCGGGCGGCAAGTTCCTCAACAGTCGCGTCACCTTCCAGGCAGGTAACGCAAATCTCGCGCATAGCCCTAAGCGACGCCAGTATTCCGCGCAACGCGGCATCCACCTGAATCACACGGTTCGACACGTCAATCGCCGAGGTCGAAATACGAGGCGTTCCGGTGAAATTTCCATCCTTCGCCCTCGCGTACGAGGATACCGCGAATAATCTTTGAGCTCCGTTCATCTTTCTCATCATGTATCAAATTATACGTCATGCTTTATGTAAGTACTATAATGTATGCGTGATTTGGAGGAATAAACATGCGTCTTGTAATTAACGAAAATATCTCGCCGCATTTTAATCTAGCATTGGAGGAACATTTCCTCACACGCACCGATATCGAAGTGGTCATGTTGTGGCGTAACTCGTCGTCCGTGATAGTCGGCCGCAACCAGAACACTTCGGAGGAAGTAAACCTTGATTACGTGAGAGAACAAAATATCCCGGTGGTACGAAGGCTATCGGGAGGAGGAACTGTGTTCCATGATCCGGGAAATATTAACTACACGATAATCCGCAATATCCGTCAGGATGATTTCAACAACTACGAGTACTTTACAAAGCCGGTTATCGAATATTTGGGGACGCTTGGAGTACGCGCCAAACTCCAGGGGCGCAACGACCTCGTTATAGGCGGCGCAAAATTCTGCGGCAATGCGCAGGCCGTGAAAAGCAACCGCATATTGCATCACGGCTGCATTTTATACAGCGCGGATTTTAATAACCTTCAGGGGGCTCTCGCGCCGAGGGATATTAAATTCACGAGTCACGGGGTAAAATCTGTCCGAAAGAGAGTGACCAACATCGCAGACCATATGAGTGCCCCAATGACCGCTCGAAATTTTCTGGACGGCCTCTGTCAATATTTCGCCGGGCACATCGAGGGTATTGAACCGTATTCACTTTCACCCGAAGATATATCCGAGGCCACTCGGCTCGCGGCGGAAAAATATTCGAGCTGGGAGTGGAACTTCGGCGCTTCGCCCTCGTACAACATGAAAAGATCGCGCCGATACGACTTCGGTCTGATAGATGTACTGATGTCGATCGAGCGCGGGGAGATCCACGAAGCTCACATCTACGGAGATTTCTTCGGCGCGCGCGGCAAGAAAGAGCTTGAGGGGTTTTTGACTCGCGTTCGCCACGACAGGGAATCTATCATATCCGCGCTCCGCGGGGTCGAGATAGGGGAATACATACGCGGAATGGACATGAATGAATTTGTCGGTCTTATTTGCTGATACGCTTTTAATTCGCCATGCAGTTTCAAAAATGATAAAAAGGGATAAAAATGATTAAGGATATAATATAAAATAAACGCAAACAAAACGCTGATGATAAGGAGGCAAAAAATGACTCCAAGGACATTCAGGGGCGGTATCCATCCGCCGGAAAACAAAATTTTGACCGAAAACAGGGAAATTGAACGCATCACTCCGAAGGGCGAACTCGTGTATCCGATGTCGCAGCATCTGGGCGTGCCTTGCTCCCCTATCGTAAAGAAAGGTGACAGGGTGCTTGTTGGGCAGAAGATTGCCGACTCGGACGCTTTCGTGTCGGCTCCAATTCTATCGTCGGTTTCCGGAACGGTGAAGGAGATCGGTATGCGCATGACGATATCCGGCGCGGTCGAGACATGCGTGACGATTGAGAGCGACGGAGAGTTCGAGTACGCCGCCGAACTGCTCCCACACAAATCTTTTAAAGACCTCGAACCGTCGGAGTGCATCAGGATAATACGAGAGGCCGGCATAGTCGGCATGGGTGGCGCGACGTTTCCCACGCACGTAAAACTCTCCCCTCCCCCGGACAAAAAGATTAAATGGATTATCGTGAACGGCGCTGAGTGCGAGCCGTTTCTCAATTGCGACAACAGGCTGATGATCGAGCACCCGGAACCTGTGATAGGAGGACTTGAGATATGCCTGCACATATTCCCTGAGGCGGAGGGCATTATTGCTATCGAAAAAAACAAATCAATTGCGATCAAGCGCATGGAGGATAAACTGTCTGAACACAGCGCAAACATGCGCGTGACGCCGCATGATGTGAAATACCCGCAGGGAGCGGAGAAGATGCTCATATACACCATAACCGGACAGGAAATACCGC
>Ga0099364_10008519_pt1 | contig 14426 bp, 11 predicted proteins | sample TergutTh196P3_FD_73070 | JGI IMG/M metagenome (GOLD analysis project Ga0099364, IMG submission 73070) | Microcerotermes parvus P3 segment gut microbial communities from Pointe-Noire, Republic of the Congo - Th196 P3 | ecosystem: Host-associated > Arthropoda: Insects > Digestive system > Gut ... | reverse complement strand
GAGTGATTGGTCGCTCCGCAATGTCCCTCGTATATCCCCGCGTATCCGTCCCCCCCTCGTCTATGATGTGCCCCCCCCTTGGGGATTTTGTTTTCTCCGTCATGTCCCTCGGATAGCGTCGTGAATACATATCCCCCTGGTCTATGATGTGAATCCCCCTTGGGGATTGCCGTGCAGAATCACCCCAACGGGGTGTGACATCATAGGCCCGGGTTGCGCGTACCCGCGCTACCCGGGGGACGTAATGCGTAGCACCCGCAACCCCAACGGGGTTGCACATGACCCCTTTATTCCCAAACGTAATGTTCATCCCACTCGATCCCGTACTTCGTGAAAATACTGCGCGCCTCATCCTGAAACGATATTTCCTGATGATGCGATTCCTGATTTTCAATGTAACGGCACACCGCATCCACATGGCCCGGGCTGATGGAAAACAAACCCGCGCCGTTTTGCCATGCGAAATCGCCGAGATTTCCCGATTCCGTTTTGACCCAAACGCTGGACGATCGTTTCAGCTCGCGGAGAAGGTCGGACTGTGTGATTCCGCGCCCCATGCGCACCAGCAGATGGACATGATCCGCAACGCCACCCACACGCACGGCGGGACAACCCTGATTCGCCGCGATACCCGCGAGGTAGGCGTGCATTTTTTTGCGCAAGCCAGAATCCATCAAAAAACCGGCGCGGTTTTTGGTGGAGAACACGATGTGCAGATAGACGCATGATAGGGTTTGAGGCATAGCTAGTTTTTGATGTGCAACCCCGTTGGGGTTGATGTTTGTTCCGTCCCGTCCCCAGGGTAGCGTGAATACACGCAACCCGGGGCTATGATGTAAAACCCCGTTGTTTTTTTTTCGGCATCCACGGGGTTCAGTGTCCGCAACAGCGAATCCACCACAAAAACACGCTCCTCAACGGGCAATACGCTCACCTCATCAATCAGTCTCGCTGTGTTTGTCATGTCCTCCTCCTCTGTGAAAACTCAAAGGATACTAAAACAGTGTCTCGGTTGTCAAATTTCATCCTTCCGTCCTCTCAATCGCATTCGACAACAACTCCTACTTCCTCACTCCTAACTCCCTTTTACCCGTTTCCCGTTCCCTGTCGGTTCTGCGGCGGCAAGCCGTCGTTGCGCAATCTGCATGGCTTTGTGCAGCCTGGCTTTTAATTTTGCCTTGCTGGGCAGGACAGTAAAGTATTCGGCGACGCGGATATTACTTTTCTCAAGCTGCATCAGTTCGACATGCTCGGCATTCTTCCCCGTGCAGAGGATTAGCCCGATGGGGGCATTTTCGTCACTGTAGCGCTCGTACCGATGAAGATAGTTCAGGTATAATTCCATCTGCCCTTTGTAAGCGGCATCAAACTCGCCGATTTTCAAGTCAATGGCAACCAGCCTTTTTAGGCGGCGATGGAAAAAAAGGAGGTCTATATAATAATCACGGTTGTCAACGGTAATCCGTTTCTGACGAGCCAGAAACGCGAAATCTGTCCCCAACTCGACAATGAAATGTTGCAGTTCCGCAAGGATGGCACTCTCCAAATCTTTCTCGGAATATTTGTCTGCAAGACCGAGGAAGTCCAGGAAATAAGGGTCGCGGAATGCCAAGTCAGGGCTCATCTTGTCCTCGGCCCCAAGCCGTTTCAGGTCGTCCCGGATGGTCTGTTCCGGTTTTTTGCTGAGGGCGGTGCGCTCATAAAGCATGGAGCCAATGCGCTCTCTGAACGTCCTTACGCTCCAATGTTCATTGATACACATTTGAATATAAAAATCACGTTTCAACGGGTTTTCGATTGGAATGAGCGCGATCAAATGGGTCCAGCTCAATTGTCGTATCAGTGATACGACAATCTGTTTTTCCGGAAATGTCTGTGCGAACTGAGACATCCTGCGGACATTTTTTTCGAAAAATGAAGAACCATAATCAGCCTCGAGTTTCTTGCTTAATGTTGCGATTACGCCTTGCCCATATTCCGCCCTACCGTTTTTCAGCAGTTCCGAGTTAATGCGGTTTCCGATATTCCAATACAACAGTGAAAGCACCGCGTTTACCGTTTGGGCAGTAACGTTTCGCGACTCATCAATCAGCAACTTTACATCGGAATAAAGTTGCCGCGGGAAAGGCTTTGACACATTACCGTTCTTTCTCATCCCCTCATTTCTCTTTTTCACCCTTATATCCCTCCGACCCTTCATCCGTCCGTCTTCACTCCTGCCTCCTCACTCCTCCCTCCTAACTCCTAACTCCTAACTCACTCCCCCCCCATCTGCGCAAACCGCCCGCACTTCGGCAACGGCCCCACCAGCGGGCGCGCGTACTCGACGAACGCCTGCGTCACGTTGTTGCCAGCCCTGTTGATGAACGCCGCGGGCATGTGCCGCGTCTCCTTCGCCACGCTCCGCAACGGCACCACCCCGAAATCCACCGCGTACTTCTTGCCCGGCTTGCGGCGGATGACGATCGAGCCGCTCCCGACCCCCCCGCACACCGCCACCCATACCGCAACCTCGCCCACGTCACGCGCCTCACGCGCATCCGTCTCCGACGCCACCCCTGGGAACGACCGCTGCAGGTACCCGAACGTGTCCGCCCTCACGCGCCTGACACCCCCCCTCTCCTTCAGCACCCCCGCCAGCAGGTCGCCCAGGGCCCCCGTGCCACTCAACTGCACATTCCCGTGCGAGTCAACCTCCTTCGTGAACTTCGCCGCGACCGGCACGCCGTCCTTGTCCGCGATGCCCTCCGACACCGCCACCACGCACCGCCCGTACTTCCTCATGCAGGCCCCCACGTCCCTCACGAACCGGTCCACGCAGAACGCGCGCTCCGGCAGGTAGATCAGGTGCGGCCCGTCATCCTCCGCATCCCGCGCCAACGCCGCCGCCGCCGTCAGGAACCCCGCGTTGCGCCCCATGACCACATCAATCTTGACCCCCCCCAGCGCACGGTTGTCGAGGTCGTCCCCCTTCACCGCGCACGCCACGAACCGCGCCGCGCTCCCGTACCCCGGCGTGTGGTCATTCTCCCGCAGGTCATTATCAATCGTCTTCGGGATGTGGAAGCATCCGAGGTCATACCCCCCCCCCACCGCCTCCTCATGGATGATGTGCACCGTCTCCGCCGAATCGTTCCCCCCGATGTAGAAAAAATAGCGCACGTCGAGTTTTTTCAATACCCTGAAGATCGCCGCGCAATCCTCCGCCGACGGCTTCCTGCGCACCGACCCCAGCGCCGACGACGGCGTTTGCGCCACCGCCTCCAGCGTCTTCCTGCTCTCCTTACGCAGGTCAATGAACCGCTCATCCAGAACCCCCTGGATCCCGTGCAGCGCACCGTAGATTTTCCCCACCGCCCGGCTCTCCCGCGCCGCCAGCACCGCCCCCACGAGGCTCTGGTTGATTACCATCGAAGGCCCACCGCTCTGCGCAATCAGCATATTTCCCTTAGCCATTTTCAACACTCCTTTTTTGAGTTTTTAGTTTATAGTTTATAGTTTTTAGAACTGCTGTCACATAGCCCTTTCTAAAAGCTAAAAACTAAAAACTAAAAACTATAAACTAAAAACTAAAAACTTCTCCTTTTCATCGCCGTTTATGATACACTATCCCCATGCGTAAAAGCAAACCAGAGTTTACAGAAACCGACACGGGCGAACAGCCCGACTTCTCCTACACCCCCGACGAGACCGCCTACCTCGCCTACCAGCACAAGCGCCGGCGCGAAGGCAAGCCCCTCCGCCCCAGCGACAAGACCTACAACCGCAACGTCGCCCGGCTCTTCGGCACCGTCATCCCCGGGCTCCCCATCGACACCGACCCCCCGATAACCTACACCCCCCCCACGCCCTTCTCGCAGATCATCGAGCGCACCCTCAAACGCCTCGACCTCAACGCCAGCCCCTTCCTCGACACCCTCGCCGAGCACTGGCCCCGCATCCTCCCTCCCGAGATTGCCCGCGACACCCGCCCCGGCCGCTGGGACAAAGGCATCCTCTACGTTTTTGTCCCCACGCACACCCGTCTCTTCGAGCTCCGCCGCACCGCGCAAAAGACAATCGAGCAAGCCATCCGCGCCCACGTCCCCGACGTCACCGTCCGCGCCATCCACCTCACCGTCAGCCACTGACCACTCACTAACAATGATTGGGAGTTTCTAACTCCCAACGGTATTTACAAACACTAAAACACGAAAGGAACACGATTATGAGTCTCACACAGTTCACTAACCTCTATCCGATCCAAAAGACCTTGCGCTTTGAGTTGAAGCCCATCGGCAAGACGGAGGAGCATATCCAAAAAAACCGCCTGCTGGAAAATGACCAGAAACGCGCGGATGATTATGATGTTGTGAAAGACCTCATCGACAGCTACCACAAATGGTTCATCGAGGAGACGCTCCAGGCGGTGTCGCTCGACTGGTCGGCGTTGCAAGCGGCAATCGCCAACCAGCGGACGGAAAAGTCGCCAGCGTCGAAAAAGGCGCTTGAAGCGGAACAGGCGCTGATGCGCAAAAAAATAAACAAGGCCTTTGAAAGTCACGCAAAATTTAAGCTCCTGTTTAGCGAAAAGCTGTTCAAGGAGATACTCCCCGCGCATCTCAACGTGCTCGAAGCCACAGACGAACAGCGGAAAGCCGTGGATACGTTCAAACGGTTTTCAGGCTATTTTCTGGGATTCCACGAGAACCGGAAGAACATCTATTCCGCAGACGACATCAGCACGGGCATCCCCCATCGCATCGTGCAGGACAATTTCCCGAAATTCCTAAACAATGCGCAGATTTATGCGGCATTGCCACCGGAAATCAAGGATGCCATCAACGCCGCCTTGCAAGAGGATTTAAACGGGAGAGCCTTGGACGAGGTTTTTTCCATCGGTTTTTACAACACGGTTTTAACGCAAAAGGGGATTGACTTCTACAATCTGATTATTGGCGGTAGGTCGCCCGAGCCCGGGCAACGGAAAATCCAAGGCATCAATGAAATCATCCACCAGTATCGCCAGCAGTACCCGGATGTGAAAATCCCGAAAATGGTTGAGTTGTTCAAGCAGATTTTGAGCGACAGGGAGAGCCAATCGTTCATCCCCAAAATGTATGAAAACGACAAGGAAGTCCAAGAGAGCATCGTGCACTTCCATGATACCGAGTTGCGAGGTTTCACACAGGAAGACCGGGAGGTGGATGTGTTGACCGGACTTGCGAATCTGGCGAAAGGCATTGCGGGGTTCGACCTTGCGCATATCCATGTGACGGCAGCATCACTGCCAGAACTCTCGAAGACACTCTTGGAAGAGTGGAACACCTTGCAGCGGTATATCGAGACTTATGCGAATGAACGGTTCAAAACCAAAAAGGACAAGGAAAAATTCCTCAAATCCGAAACCTTTAGCTTGGATGAACTCAACGCGGTGCTTGAACACAACGAACAGGCAAAGCGTATCCAGTCGTTCTGGAACGAAGCTGCGGATGAACGTCTCAAAGCCATTGACGAAACACACGCCAAGGCAGAAGCCATCCTCCGCAAGGAGTACACCGCCGAAAACAAAATGCGCGAGAACCCGGACGACATTGCGCTCATCAAAGAGTTCCTGGATGCCGTCATGGATTTCATGCGCTGGCTGAAACCGTTCTGTATCCAATCGGAAGTGTCCAAGGACGATTCGTTCTACGGCGAATTCGAACCGCTGTACAAGCAACTCGCATTGGTTGTCCCCCTCTTCAACAGGGTGCGGAATTATGCCACGCAGAAACTCGCCGAGACTGCGAAAATCAAGCTGAACTTTGAAAACCCGACACTTGCGAACGGATGGGACAAAAACAAGGAGAAAGACAACACATCCATTTTACTGATGAAAGACGGGAAGTATTTCCTGGGGGTTTTCAATGTGGACAACAAGCCAGGCGTTGATGGTGCTTGTGTCCAGACGGTCACGGAAGCGTGCTACACAAAGATGATATACAAGCTTCTGCCCGGTCCGAACAAAATGCTTCCTAAAGTATTCTTCTCTAAAACAGGTCGGGAAGCGTTTGACCCGCCGCAATACATTTTGGATGGCTACGAGGCGGAGAAACACAAGAAAGGCGATGCCTTTGACAAAACGTTCTGCCACAACCTGATTGACTATTTCAAGGATGCCATCCAACAACACCCCGATTGGAAACAGTTTGATTTTCAATTTTCGGACACGGCAAGCTATGAGGACATCAGCGGGTTTTATCGGGAAGTCCAGCAGCAAGGGTATAAACTGACCTTCACGAATATCCCCGAACGTATCATCAGCCAATGGGTTGACGAAGGTAAGCTTTACCTCTTCCAGCTTTCAAGCAAGGATTTTGCCGCAGGCACGACAGGCAAACAAAATCTCCACACGCTCTACTGGACGCAACTGTTCTCGCCCGAAAACCTGAAGGATGTCGTGGTTAAGCTCAATGGCGAGGCGGAGTTGTTCTATCGCCGGAAGAGCATTGAGAAGCCTTTCATCCACCGCGTGAACGAGAAGATGGTCAATCGCCGCGACAGGGACGGGAACCTGATTCCGGAAAAAATCTTTGGCGAACTCTTCCGCTATTTCAACGCTCCCGACCAAGTGACGCTTGGCGAGGAGGCAACGAAGTGGAAAGACAAGACCGTTGTGAAACCCGTGAAACATGAAATCACCAAAGACCGGCGTTACACTGAAGACAAGTTCCTGTTCCACGTGCCGTTGACGTTGAACTTCAAGGCGGATGGCGCACGACTCAATGAGCAGGTGCGCGGCTTTCTCATAAACAATCCGGAGGTCAACATCATCGGCATTGACCGTGGGGAGCGTAATCTCATCTATGTGACCATCATCAACCAAAAGGGCGAAATCATCTTCACGAGAAGTTTCAATGAGGTCAACGGGTTTGACTATCACGAAAAGCTTGCCCAGCGGGAACACGAGCGCGATGCCGCCCGGAAGAGCTGGCAGTCCATAGGAAAAATCGCCGAACTCAAAGAGGGTTATCTCTCGCAGGTCGTCCACGAAATCACCAAGCTGATGATCCAGCACAACGCCATCATTGTCCTTGAAGACTTGAACTTCGGTTTCAAGCGCGGCCGTTTCAAGGTCGAGCGGCAGGTCTACCAGAAATTCGAGCACGCGCTGATTGACAAGCTGAACTACCTTGTCTTCAAGGAGCGTAAGGCTTCCGAGCCGGGTGGCGTTTTGAAAGGGTATCAATTCACCGAGCCATTGGCGGCGTTCAAGGACGTGGGCAAACAGACAGGGATGCTCTTTTATGTTCCCGCCGCCTACACATCGAAGATTGACCCGGTCACGGGATTTGCCAACCTGCTCAACCTGAACTACGACAACGAGAGAAAGTCCAAAGAACTCTTCTCAACCACGTTTGACTTCATCCGCTACAATTCCAAGGAGGATTTCTTTGAGTTTGGCGTGAATTACGAAAAAGCGAAAACCCATGTGACCGATTACACGAGCGAATGGACGGTCTGCACGACCAACGAGCCGCGTTATGCGTATAACCCCCAGACAAAGAAAACGGAGACGGTCATGGTCACGGAAAGGCTCAAGGCAGTGTTTGCGGAAAACAAGATTGCCTTTGAGGACGGACGTGACCTCAAAAAGGACATCGTCGAGCGTGGGAGTGTCGGGCTTTACAAGACATTGATCTGGCTGCTGAAGCTTGTCATGCAGATGCGAAACAGCAATGCCGAGACAGGGGAGGACTACATCCTCTCGCCTGTGCGCAACAAGGCTGGCGTGTTTTACGATTCACGCAAGGCGGACGACACATTGCCGAAGGACGCCGATGCCAACGGAGCCTACCACATCGCCCTGAAAGGACTCTATTTGTTGCAGGAAGTTTTCAACAAAACGCAATCCGAGAAGGACAAGGTTGATTTGAAAATCACCCATCCAGACTGGCTGGCGTTTGCCCAGAAACGGCATGAAGTCAAGTAACCTCAACTGATAACCTCAAACATTAGGAGAAACACCATGGACGCAGACAAGACCACCAAAGCCATTAACGAATATCAAACACAAAAAACCATTAGATTTGGGTTAACTGCTACAAACCAAAATCTGTATTCTGAAGAAATCATGAAATTATTGAATATTTCAGAAGAAAGAATAATAAAAGAAAAAGTAAAAGTAAATAATGATACCGATAAAACCAATCAATTAAGAGGTTGTTTGGTTCAAATAAAAAAATATCTGAAAACTTGGGAAAATATTTATGCACAAATTGATTTTTTGGCAATTACAAAAGATTATTATAAGGTAATTTCAAAAAAAGCGAGGTTTGATTTTGACAAAGGCAACGGTTCTGAAATAAAATTATCTTCCTTACAATCAACTCATAACAAAAAGAAACGCTATCAGTACATTATAGATTTTTGGAAAGAAAATTTGCGCAAAACAGAAAATTTATATCGGAAGTCAGACGATTTGCTGAAAATATTTGAGGAAGCCAAAAATCAAAATCGTGATGACAAAAAATTGAATAAAGTAGAATTGCGAAAAACTTTTTTAAATTTGTTTACTCTTGTAAATGAAAGTTTGAAGCCATTAATTGAAGGGAATCTGTTTATTGTAAATGACGATAAAATTGATGAAAAAAACTCAAAACATAATTATGTGTTCTATTTCATTTCAAAAACTGAAGAAAGAAGACTGTTGTATGACAATATCTGTACATTGCAGGATTATTTCAAAAATAATGGAGGTTACGTGCCATTTGGTAGGGTAACATTAAATAAATGGACGGCTTTGCAAAAATTTAATAATAGAGATATAGAAATCAATAGAATTATTAAGGAATTAAAGATTAATAATATTTCTACGCAAAAGACTGATTATAAATATAATGACTTTACTGAAAATTTTAAAGAAAAGAAAGATGAAAATGGTAAAGTTGTTAAAAACAGTGCTGGTAATATTATCTGGGATTTAAAAGCTAATGCCAAATCTGTTATCGAAATCTGCCAATTTTTCAAGTATAAAAAAGTACCAATAAACGCCCGCTTAAATCTTGCAAAAAGATTGATAAAAGACAACAAATTAAAAAAAGAACAAGAAAATACGTTTTTAAGTGAGTTTGGTGTGTTAAAAACGCCTGCTTTTGATTATGCAAGAGACAAAGAAAACTTTAATCTCACAAATTATCCGCTAAAAGTTGCCTTTGATTACGCCTGGGAAAATTGCGCAAAAGACAAATACGAAAAGATTCCTTTTCCCAAGGAGCAATGTGAGAGATACCTGCAAACCGCTTTTGAAATAGATGCGACTAAAGACGAAAATAAAAAATTGATAGATACACATTTGAATAAATATGCAGATTTACTACAATTCAAAATTTTACTCGAAAGATTTAAAGCAGAATTTCATAAAACAAACGAAGAAACAAATAAAAACAACATTCAAAAATTGAGAAATGTTTTTAGCGGTTTAGATTACCATGGAGACAATAGGTTAAATAAAAATCAGATTCAAAAAGCAATCGAAGCTTGGTTTGACAACAAAGAGCAGAACATTGGAAAAAAGAAAGAAAATGAAAAACTTTTAACAGAGAATGAAAAAAACAACTTTTCCTTATCCATGCAAATTATCGGGCAAGAGAGAGGCGGATTAAAAAACGGAATTCCAAAATACAAAGAATTAACGGAAATGTTTAAGGTCTGTGCTTCAAAATTTGGAAAACAATTTGCCGACTTGCGAGATTATTTCAATGAAGCGTATGAGGTTGATAAAATTAAATACCGAGCCTGGATTATTGAAGATGACAAAAAGAATCGTTTTGTTTTATTTGTCAATAAAGAAAAAGCGTTTGACTTAACTTCAGAAGAAGGTGATTTATGGTTTTACGAAGTAAAAAGCCTGACTTCAAAATCGCTGGTAAAATTCATAAAAAACAGAGGCGCTTATCCGGATTTTCATGATGTTAAGAACAGTTTTCATTACAGTAGCATAAAGAAAGATTGGCAAAACTATAAAAACGATCCAGAGTTTTTAGATAAATTAAAAGAATGTCTGAAAAATTCTAAAATAGCAAAAGACCAAAAGTGGGCGAAGTTTTGTTGGGATTTTAAGCAATGCGATACTTACGAAAAATTAGAAAAAGAAGTTGATAGAAAAGGATATAAACTTGAAGGTTGTAAATCTGAACCAAAAACAATTTCATTAACTCAACTTACGGATTGGGTCGAAAACAAAGACTGTTTTTTGCTTCCTATTGTAAACCAAGACATTAATAAAGGGGACAAACGAACTAAAAATCAAAACCAGTTTACAAAAGATTGGTTTGATATTTTTGAAAACAAAAAGCGTTTGCATCCTGAATTTAACATATTCTATCGCTTCCCAACAAAAGATTATCCGAATACAAAATTTAAAAATGGAACAGAAAAAACAAAACGATATTCTCGTTTCCAGATGCTGGCTTATTTTGGTTGTGAGGTTATTCCCTCTGGCAATCATTTAAGCAAAAAGGAGCAGATTGCAATTTTTAATAATGATAAAAAACAAAAAGAAGAGGTGGAAAAATATAACAAAAGTATTTCTTCGGATTGTGACTATGTTATAGGAATTGACCGAGGAATAAAGCAACTTGCAACGCTTTGTGTTTTAGATAAAAATGGAGTAATTCAGGGCGATTTCCAAATTTTCACACGGACTTTTAACAAGCAAACAAAGCAATGGGAACACAAAGAATTAGAACAACGCAATATTTTGGATTTATCAAATTTACGGGTTGAGACAACAATTACAGGTAAAAAAGTTTTGGTGGATTTAAGCAAAATAAAAGACGATGAAGGTAACTATACCAATCTGAAACAGACAATTAAACTCAAACAATTGGCTTATATCCGTGAATTACAATATGCTATGCAAACAAGACCAGACGATTTGTTAGACTTTGTAAAAAGTATAAATTCTGCTAATGATATAACTGCAGAGAATATTAAGCATTTTATTTCGCCATACAAAGAAGGGAAAAATTATGATGACTTGCCAAAAGTAGAAATGTTTAATTTGCTTAAAGAGTGGGGGAATGCTGATGAAAACGGAAAACGAAAAATCGCCGAACTTGACCCTGCTGACAATTTGAAGTCCGGGATTGTTGCTAATATGGTTGGCGTTGTTGCATTTCTTTGTGAAAACTATAACTATAAGGTCCGTATTGCTTTGGAGGATTTAACAAGAGCTTATGGTATCCAAAAAGACGCATTAAATGGAACAGCAATTTATCAAAACGATGAAGATTTTAAGGAACAGGAAAATCGCAGACTTGCCGGCGTAGGAACAATGCAATTTTTTGAAGTTCAACTTCTAAGAAAATTATTTAAAATTCAAGTTGATAAAAACTTACATCTTATTCCCGCATTTCGAAGCGTAGATAATTATGAAAAAATTGTTCGTAGAGATAAACAGAATAGTGGCGATGAGTTTGTCAATTATCCGTTTGGAATTGTTTGTTTTGTTGACCCGAAATACACAAGTCAACAATGTCCATATTGCAATAATACGCATAAACATAAGAAAAATGATACGGAAACAGGGAAAAAAGCATTTTATAGAAATAAAGGAGAAAACAAAAACTCTCTATTATGCGAAAAATGCGGAGTTTCAACAATTGAAGGAGAGGAAACGCTGAGCAGTAAAAATGATAATAAAAAACAATTTAATATTCACTACATTACCGACGGAGATCAAAATGGAGCGTATCATATTGCTAACAAGGTAGTTATAAACTTTCAAAAGGATTCATAAAGGAAATAATTTATGAAATTTCTAAAAGTCCTCCCTCTAACCATCAACCAATCCAACATTTTTTTATACAAAGATGCCAACGGTAATGTAACATGGATTATGAACCGAATAACGAGTTAAATAAATGCACGAATACAGCATCCTCTCTCAATTCAACGACATGAAACGGGGCGAACGATGGAATCCTACTTGATGATCACGCAGATTAACGACTTTACGTTCTGCCCCCGTTCCATCTATTTCCACGACATCTACCGGAACACCACCGATGAGATGACCTACCACCAGACGCCCCAGCGCGTCGGGCAGGCGGCGCACGCGACCGTTGACGAGGGGACGTACTCCACGCGCAAGACCATCATCACAGGCATGATGGTCTATTCGCAAAAGTATAACCTGCTCGGACGCATTGACATTCTGGACACGGACAGGCAGTTGCTCACGGAGCGCAAGCACTCCGTGTCCGCGATCTATGACGGCTTCCGTTACCAGCTCTACGCCCAGTTCTTTGCACTTACGGAAATGGGATATGCCGTGGCTCAACTGCGTATCCACTCCACCAAAGACAACCGCTCTTATGATATCCCGTTGCCGACGGCGCGGGACATCGAACAGTTTGAACAGGTGCTGGACGAGATGAAGGCATTCCGCCTGGATTCGCCGTTCAACCCCAACCCCAAAAAATGTGCGCGTTGCATCTACAGCACATTGTGCGATGTTTGCCCGTTGGAGGAGGAAAGCCATGATGTCGTATCCTGATTTCAGCTACAAGCAGATCGCGGTCCACTTCGCGGGTGGACATGGCGAGAAGGTCAAGTTCCGTGCGGACAACATCGTCATCGAGGACAAGGATGGCGAGGTGCTGTTCCAACATTCGTGCCACAGATTTTTTGCGCTGCTCATCGTTGGCGAGGTTTCGCTGACCAGCGTTGCCATCGCGAAATCAATCGCGTTTGCGTTCCCGATTATTCTGTTGAACAGGAACATGCGGGTCGTCGCGAGGTTCAACTGCGCAGCGGAAGGCAACACGCTCCTGCGGAAAAAACAATATGCTGGCGAACGCAACATGACCATCGCGCAGGCGTTGATCGCGCAGAAGATCGCGAACCACGTCACGCTCTTGCGGACCTTGCGGATGCCGTCGCAGGAGGACAGGGAGGCGATCAGCGCGTTGGAAGGCATCGTCACTTCTGGCGCGGAAGACGTTCATGCATTGATGGGCATCGAAGGGAACGCCAGCAAAATCTTTTTCTCCACCTATTTCCGTCCGTTGGGCTGGACGCGACGTGCGCCTCGCTGCAAGCACGACATCTATAACGTGCTCCTCGACATCGGGTACACCTATCTCTTTCATTTCATTGAGGCACTGTTGTCGCTTTACGGGTTCGACTTGTTTTGCGGGGTACACCATACGTTCTTCTACCAACGCAAATCACTCGTGTGCGATCTTGTCGAACCCTTCAGGTGCATCATTGACCGCCGTGTCCGAAAGGCGCACAACCTCAGGCAAATCAATCCCGAGGACTTCTTTTTCAAAAACAACCAATGGAACCTTGCCTACAAAGAGCAGGACAAGTACACCCGCCTGTTTCTGAAGGACATCCTGGAGGAGAAGAAAAAAATCTTTTTGTTCTGCCAATCTTATTACCGCTGGTTCATCCGCGACAAGCCGATGGAGCAGTTCCCCGTCTACCGAATTGTGGAGAGAGAGTAGCGACGGCATCTTGAAGTTAAGTGTGAGGAAAGCATCATGTTTCTGATTGTTTACGACATAAAGGACGACAAGTTGCGGACGCGGTTCGCAAAGTTCTTGAAGCAATTCGGACGGCGTGTACAATACTCCGTCTTTGAGATTATGAACAGTCCTCGCATCCTTGAGAACATCCGCGTAGAGATTGAAAGAAAATTTGAGAAACATTTTGAGCAAAGCGACAGTGTTTTGATATTCGACATCCCCGACAACGCCTGTATTGGACGGTTTGGGTATCCTGTCAACGAAGAGGGCGACCTCATCATGAGCAGTTAAACGTGCAGTGATGCAAACCCTCGTCCTCATTTTTTCAAACCACCCTATTTTTAAGTTTTTTCAGCTTGTGTTTCTGAATCCTAATAATGTATATTATTTCCTAACCCTTTTGTAGGACAAAAGTTAAGGATTATTTTTTCCGTTCTTAGAGCCTACAAAGGCACACAAATTTCTACTATTGTAGATTGTTGCTGATGCTGTTGCGATACGCCTGCCTACAAAGGCACACAAATTTCTACTATTGTAGATAGGGAGATAAAAAAATGAAAAAGAATGCCTACAAAGGCACACAAATTTCTACTATTGTAGATTGATGCGGTCGCGATACGCCTTGTATAGCCTACAAAGGCACACAAATTTCTACTATTGTAGATTGTCATGGCATCCTCCAATTTCGCTTCGCCTACAAAGGCACACAAATTTCTACTATTGTAGATCCAACGTTTGTTGACTCTTCAGTATTTGCCTACAAAGGCACACAAATTTCTACTATTGTAGATTGCGTCATAGTCTGTGTCGTCTACGGCCTACAAAGGCACACAAATTTCTACTATTGTAGATTTTGCGGACGTTCAGGATGAGTGTCTGCCTACAAAGGCACACAAATTTCTACTATTGTAGATCGCTTGAATACTT
>Ga0099364_10008518_pt1 | contig 14426 bp, 12 predicted proteins | sample TergutTh196P3_FD_73070 | JGI IMG/M metagenome (GOLD analysis project Ga0099364, IMG submission 73070) | Microcerotermes parvus P3 segment gut microbial communities from Pointe-Noire, Republic of the Congo - Th196 P3 | ecosystem: Host-associated > Arthropoda: Insects > Digestive system > Gut ... | reverse complement strand
GGTTCTGCGGTATTTTTAAGAAGGTGCTGATTTTGATATTGGTTGGTATTGGCGCTCTTCTTGACAGGACAGTTGTCGGTTCCGGCAATACAATCCGAGCTATCGTAATTTTCTTCTACATTAGCAACGAAGGAATCTCTATTTTGGAGAACGCATCCCGGATTGGGCTGCCCATTCCGGAGAAATTAAGACAGTTTCTGCGGCAAATGGACAATGGAGATAAGAAATAATAAGGTGTCCCATGGGCTTTAATCCTTGAAACTTGGGAAGCAATCTCAATTCCAAAACCCTGCCGAGTTAATCGGCGGGGTTTTGTTGCAGCATACATTTGTCATTTGCTTACTCTAATATATTTAATTTGATTGCTATCCGAATCGCTTCAGGTAAGCTTCTAACAGATAATTTATTATAGATACGGTCTATAATCAACTTTACTGTATTAAGTGAGATACCTTGATTGACCGCTATCTCAGCACGTGACATTCCTTTTGAGTGGTATATCGCTCGGTGCGCAATCTTTGTGTTTGCGTTCCCATCGCATCAATCGTGACAATGGATTTTTCCATGTTGTCATAGATGTATTGCATCACAAAGCAAAAACAATCCTTGACAATTAGCCAAACATGATGTATAGTTGTATATGTTGAATGAACAAAGGTGTTCATCAGATGATGCAGGAGCCAACCGGTTTCGCGCGCATCATGTGATGGACACCTTTTTCTGCGGTTAGGGGGATTGTTTTATGCAATATGAAGGACAGGTGCGCATACCGTCCGGCTGCGCCATATCGGGAATCATTGACAAATCCGGGAAACGCATGGACGGCGGGGCGATCATCCGGTCAATCGCCGTTATGCACGACCGCTCCAACGGGCTTGGCGGCGGCTTCGCGGCATACGGTATCTACCCGGAATACAAGGATTATTACGCATTACATATTTTTTATGATTCCGCTTCCGCGAAAAAAGAGTGCGAGGATTTTCTGGAGCGGCATTTCGACATCATCAACCTATCCAAAATCCCGACAAGAAAAATAAAGGAGATCACCGACGAGCCGCTGATCTGGCGTTACTTCGTCACGCCGCTGCCCACAAAGCTCGCGGACAGCCAATTGGATGAACGGGAGTTTACGGTTAAATGCGTGTTCCGTGTCAACACAAGGATAGGCGGCGCCTATGTGTTCTCCGGCGGCAAGGATATGGGCGTGTTCAAGGCGGTGGGGTTCCCCGAGGATGTCGCCCGGTTTTACCGGCTTGAGGAATACGAGGGCTGGTGCTTTACGGCGCATGGCCGGTATCCCACCAATACGCCGGGCTGGTGGGGCGGCGCGCACCCTTTCGCGCTCCTTGATTATTCCGTGGTACACAACGGCGAGATATCCTCCTACGATGCCAACAGGCGCGCAATCGAAATGTACGGCTATAAATGCACACTTCAAACCGATACAGAGGTCATTACCTACATCATAGATTATCTGCACAGAAAGAAAGGCCTTAGCTTCGAGGAAATCGCGATTGTGACCGCCGCGCCTTTCTGGCAGGCGATTGAGGCTATGCCCCCGCAGGAGCGCGAGGTGCATGAATATCTGCGTATTATGTTCAGCGCGCAGCTGATCACCGGCCCGTTTTCCATCCTTATCGGCTATGAAGGCGGGCTTATAGCGCTTAACGACAGGCTGAAGCTGCGAAGCATGGTAGTGGGCGAAAAAGCCGATAAAGTATATATTGCAAGCGAGGAAGCGGCGATCCGCGTTATTGAGCCTAATCTGGACAGGCTGTGGGCGCCGGAGGGCGGCAGGCCGGTCATCATTTATCGGAATGGGGGTGAACCGCAATGTCAGTGAATTATATTTATCCCGATTATGAAATTGTGAGGGACCCGTACAAATGCATAGTTTGCCGCGCCTGTGAGCGCCAATGCGCGAACAATGCACATGAATACCTTGCTGATGCGGGCAAGATGGCTTGTGACGACGCAAAATGCGTCAACTGCCACCGCTGTGTTTCGCTTTGCCCCACACGCGCGCTGAAAATAACGGAAAGCGGCAACACCTATAAGCGCAACGCCAACTGGAGCGGCAAAACCATAAACGAGATTTACCGCCAAGCCGCCAGCGGCGGCGTGCTGCTGTCCGGCATGGGCAACCCCGAAAGCTACCCCGTGTATTTTGATAAGATGCTGCTCAATGCCTCGCAGGTTACAAACCCGCCCATAGACCCCCTTCGCGAGCCGATGGAAACAAAAGTGTTCCTTGGTGCAAGGCCGCGGGATATCGAACGTGGCGAAAACGGCAGGCTCAAAAACAACCTGCCGCCCCAGCTATCATTATCCATGCCGGTGATGTTTTCCGCCATGAGCTACGGCTCCATAAGCTATAACGCACATGAGGCTCTGGCGCGCGCGGCGCAGGAGCTTGGCATCCTCTACAATACCGGCGAGGGCGGGCTGCATGAGGATTTTTATAAATACGGCGCGAACACGGTAGTGCAGGTCGCGTCGGGGCGCTTCGGCGTGCATCCCGAGTATCTAAACAGCGGCGCGGCAATAGAGATCAAGATGGGGCAAGGCGCAAAACCGGGTATCGGGGGCCACCTGCCGGGCGCGAAGATAGTCGGCGACATTTCCCGCACAAGGATGATCCCGGAAGGCAGCGATGCTATTTCCCCCGCACCTCACCACGATATATATTCGATTGAAGATTTGCGCCAGCTTGTCTATTCCCTAAAAGAGGTAACGGACTACAAAAAGCCTGTTATAGTGAAGATCGCGGCGGTGCATAATGTTACCGCGATCGCCAGCGGTATAGCCAGGAGCGGCGCGGATATAATCGCAATAGATGGATTTCGGGGCGGAACGGGCGCCGCGCCCACGCGCATACGCGATCATGTGGGCATCCCGATTGAGCTGGCGCTCGCGGGCGTTGACAGGCGGCTAAGGGATGAGGGCATACGCGACGATGTATCCCTGATTGCGGGCGGCAGTATCCGTTCCGGCGCCGATATCGTCAAGGCTGTGGCGCTGGGCGCGGATTGCGTGTATATAGCGTCGTCGGCGCTGATCGCGATGGGCTGCCATCTTTGCAGGAGCTGCCATGCCGGGCGGTGCAACTGGGGCATCGCCACGCAGGCGCCCGAGCTTGTAAAGCGCCTGAATCCCGATATCGGGTACAAACGCCTTGTAAACCTGCTAAATGCCTGGCAGCATGAAATCAAGGAAATGATGGGCGGCATGGGGATAAACTCGATCGAAAGCCTGAAAGGCAACAGGCTGATGCTCCGCGGAATCGGGCTAAACAAAGAGGAGCTTGACATCCTGGGGATCAGCCACGCCGGTAGGTAATTATTTTGGGGGGCATTATGAATATATCGGCAGGGAAGCTTAATTTCAGGGAACTGGGCGAGCGTGTGAAAGCCGCCGGGGAGGATGTATGCATAGATGAATGCTGCGGGCAGCGGTTCATCGGCGCCGGGATGAAAGAAAAAACGCTTACCATAAACGGGACGCCGGGCAATGCGCTGGGCGCCTATCTGGACGGTGGTGTGATCGAGGTAAACGGCAACGCGCAGGACGCGGTGGGCGATACGATGAACGCGGGCAAAATCATCATCCGCGGCAGGGCGGGCGATGCGCTGGGCTACGCTATGCGGGGCGGATGTATTTATGTCCGTGAAAGCTCCGGGTACAGGACAGGTATACATATGAAGGAGTATCGGGATAAAAAGCCGGTAATTATCATCGGTGAAAGAGCGGGCAGTTTCCTGGGCGAATATCTTGCCGGTGGGCTAATTGTAGTGCTTGGTATCGGCTGTGAGGATATCCCTGTCGGGGATTTCACCGGCACGGGTATGCACGGCGGCAAAATATTCATCAGAACAAATGGGGAACTGACATCCCTGCCGGGACAGGTGGCCACTAAGATTGCCGGAGAGGATGATCTGCGGGAGATAGCGGCATATATTCACGAGTTTGCCGGGTGCTTCGGCATGGACGGTGAAAGCCTTATGAAAGACAGATATTATGTGCTGAAACCGAACGCGAAGAATCCCTACAAGCAGCTATACACAGAAAATTAAGCGATATCGGATAGAGAGGAAAGGGGCTATATATGAAAATCAATGATAATTATCTCAAATTAAGTGACAGCTATCTTTTTTCTACGATAGCCAAAAAGGTTCGCGAGCATACCGCGGCAAACCCGGAGCAAGAGGTCATCCGCCTTGGGATTGGCGATGTCACCTTGCCGCTTGCCCCCGTTGTTGTCCGCGCCATGAAAAATGCAGTGTCGGAAATGGGAAGCGCCGATACCTTCAGGGGTTACGGCGAAGAGCAGGGCTGCGCGTTTCTAAGGCAGGCGGTATGCGGCTATTACGCAAAGAAAGATGTAGCATTGCGCGACGACGAGGTTTTCATCGGCGACGGCGCAAAAAGCGATCTTGGCAATATACTGGATATATTCTCACCCGATAACAAAGTTTTGATCCCCGACCCGGTCTACCCGGTTTATGTTGATACAAATATAATGGCGGGCAGGAAAATCACCTACATAAGCGGGAACGCCGGCAACGGTTTCCTCCCCATGCCCGATAAAAATACAAAAGCGGATATCATCTATCTATGCTCGCCGAACAATCCCACAGGCGCGGTATATAACAGGGATCAGCTGGCACAGTGGGTAGAATACGCGATTGCCAATGACGCCGTTATCCTCTTTGACAGCGCGTATGAGATATTCGTACGGGACAAAGCTCTCCCCACAAGCATATACCAAGTCGAAGGCTCTAGGCAATGCGCGATAGAAATATGCTCACTTTCCAAAACAGCCGGATTTACCGGCACAAGATGCGGGTATACCGTTGTACCGCATGAGTTGGTCAGGGGCGGCACGGCGCTTAACGCTCTATGGCTGCGAAGGCAGACCACCAAATTCAACGGTGTGCCGTATATAGTCCAGCGCGGGGCACAGGCGGTGTTCACCGATGAAGGGCTGGTACAGGCAGGGCATAACATAGATTACTACCTCAAAAACGCCCGGATTATCGCCGAAACACTCACAGAGCTGGGCGTATGGTTTACGGGCGGCAAGAACGCGCCGTATATCTGGCTTGAATGCCCCGGCGGTATGTCGTCGTGGGAATTCTTCGATTATCTGCTGAAAAAAGCAGGGGTAGCCGGAACTCCCGGCGCGGGCTTCGGTACGAATGGTGAAGGATATTTCCGGCTGACCGCGTTTGGCGGCAGGGAAAACGTAATAGCCGCAATGGAAAGGATAAGGGGGCTTATGAAATGAAAATGCCGTTTGTGACACACGAAAAGCTTGAAGAGATCATCGCGCGGTATCCAACGCCGTTTCATTTATACGATGAAAAAGGCATACGGGATAACGCAAAGAGGCTGAACACCGCGTTTAGCTGGAATACCGGCTTCAAGGAATACTTTGCGGTGAAGGCTACGCCAAACCCTGTAATCCTGAAAATCCTCAAGGAAGAGGGCTGCGGCGTTGACTGCTCAAGCATGACGGAGCTTATGATGGCGGAGGCGGCAGGGTTTTCCGGGCGCGAGATTATGTTTTCGTCAAACGCCACGCCCGCCGAGGAATTTATTTACGCAAAAAAACTGGGGGCAATCATAAATCTCGATGACATCACGCATATTGATTATCTGGAAGAACACGCCGGGCTGCCGGATGTTATCTGCCTGCGGTATAACCCCGGCGGGGATTTCATCCTCAGCAATAAAATTATGGATACGCCGGGCGAAGCGAAATACGGCATGACAAAAGCGCAGCTTTTAGAAGGCGTAATAAAGCTGCGCGATAAAGGCGTGAAGGAATTCGGCCTGCACGCTTTCCTTTCCAGCAATACGCTGACAGGCGAATATTATCCCGCTTTGGCAAGGGTTTTGTTTGAGATTGCAGTTTGGCTTAAAAACGAAACCGGAGTCGGGGTCAGCTTCATAAATCTAAGCGGGGGGATAGGCATACCCTATATGCCCGAGGACAAGCCCAACGATATCGCGGCGATTGGGGCGGCTGTCCAAAAAGTTTATGGCGAGGTGTTAACAGCAAACGGGCTTGACGGCACAGCGGTTTACACGGAGCTTGGGCGCTTCATGCTGGGACCCTATGGCTGCCTTGTTGCCACGGCTATCCACAAGAAAGATATCTACAAGAAATATATCGGGCTGGATGCCTGTGCCGCCGACCTGATGCGCCCGGCCATGTACGGCGCGTATCATCATATCACAGTCAGCGGGAAAGAGGATATGCCATGCGGCCATGTTTACGACATCACCGGATCGCTCTGTGAAAACAACGATAAATTCGCCGTTGACCGAAACCTGCCCAAAATAGAAACCGGCGACAGGATTATAATTCACGACACAGGCGCGCATGGCTATGCGATGGGGTATAATTACAACGGAAAATTAAGGTCAGCAGAAATTCTGCTTCGGCAGGACGGGGACGCTCAGCTGATCCGCCGCGCGGAAACGCCCGCCGATTATTTCGCGACGCTTGACGTGACGGAGTATGAATTTGAAAAAAATGGATGAATTTTCCGCAAAACACGCCGTTAAGCTGCAAAACTTAACGGCGTGTTTGATGTTATTCCTATTTCCGATTCTACCTTCTCGGCAAAGGGCCATCGCTTATCACGACACTGCCGCCCGTTGCGGTTGTGAAATGCACATAGCCGTTTTTATCGACGTAGTATTTCGGCTCGGGGATTCGCTGGAAGTTATTGTTCTCGGGATCAAAGATGTAGAATACGAGATTGTCGGTTTTCAGCTTGGGATCGAGCTTTGCGGCGATGCGTACTTGCTGGCCGAAACCGGCTTTCTGCCCGAGCGCGACGGTCATCACATCGTTTTCGAAGAATTTCATGAATGTGCTTGTCGTCTTTGTTGCCGCCGTGTTTGTTGTTGAAGCGGACAAATTCAAGCCTGTTTTCGCAAGCGTCGGGTCGAGCGAAATGCGCACATCAACCGCGCGGTTGTCCGCCGTCATGCTGTCGGCTTGGAGGCGCAAGGTCATTCCCGCTTGGTGCGCGGTGTTTGTCATCGCTTGCAAAGTAGAAAGGCTGATTTCGCCGGGATTACGAAAATTCACCGTGGCGATTGTGGAACCCGCCGCCCTAGCCGCCGCGATTGCGTTTTGGGTTGCGGTATTCGCCGCCGCTAGGGTCACGGTTTGCGGTGTATTGGTGGGAATCGCGGGAGCAGTCTGCATTGTGCCGCCGCCGGATGAACTGCTTCCGCTACCGGAAGACGGCTGCGGGTACTGTACCGGGTTGCCTGTGGGCGAAGTGCCTCTAAAGCCGCCATCGATGCTGTTGATCCTGCCGTTGTTTCTAATCCCGCCATTATTTTGAATCCTGCCGCTATTGGTCAGCGTTACGCCGCTTGGGATTGTCAGGCTCGCGCCATTTGGCACTGTCAGCGTTTGACCGTTGTTTACCGTCAAATTTTGCTCAAGCGTAACATCGCCGTATACCGTGCCGCTGTTGCCGACAAACAGTATGCCTTGCGAAGCCGGATTGGGGTCAAGGGGAATACGGTTACCAGCGTCAATCGTCATGAGGCCGGAAGTATTTACAACGCTGTTATTGCTTACCGTGAAATTATCCGTTGCAAAAATACCGGCACCGCCGCCTGAGATATTCCCGGTCTTGCCGGAGATTTCTACATTCTTTCCCGCGATGCCGTTGCTATTGTCCCCGGTGGCGGTGATATTGCCCACCGTGCCGGTGATTTCGACATCGTTATTTGCAAAGATTGTGCCTTTTACATCACCCACCGTACCGGAAATTTCAATGCTTCCGCGACCTGTGCCAACACTCCCGGAAAGACTGCCTATCGTGCCAACGATTTCGATGTCGCCGGTCGCGTTAACAGCACCGCCGGTTACCTGGGTGGCAGTAATACTGCCTATTGTACCGGCAATTTTCAGGCTGCCCTTTGCGTTAATGCCCATTGTGTTGCCGGTAATTGAGATGCCGCTGCCCTTGCCGTTAATAATTACCAAGGTGTCGGGTGTATTAAGAGCCGCATACGTACCCGATGTGCTGAATATAATTGTGTTGCTTTCGATTGCTATGTCCTTGACGGTGTCAGCAATCACAATCGACCAGCCAACGCCGCCGTTTGTGCCGTTGCCTTTTATTGTGACGTTATCGGAAGCGGTGACGGTGATGATGTTGTTGGTTGTGTCTACCGTATAGTCGCTGCCGTCTACAGGGTTTGCCGTGATTTCGTCAAGGTCGATTGTGTTAGATGCGGCATATGCAACTTGCACAACCCCCCCCCCCGCAATTGTGCATAATGCCAATAGCAGGGCAAGCGTGGCGGTAAATAGTTTTCTTGTTTTCATAGGTATACCCCTTACTTTTTCGAATTGCAAAGCAATAGAAACTTCACTACAGCTTATTATAAATTATTTTGGCGAAAAAGTAAACATGGGAAGGGCGTAATACTAATATCCGTTAGAAATGAGGACAAAAAATCTTCACAAAACCCATATGCGAAAGCTTTTGTTCGATTTTTTGTCTATTTCTTGAACGGATATTAGTATAAGAAAAATTATCTGCGCGGTTGTGGCCGTTAAGGCTGTTACCGCCGCAGCCCCCGGATTACCAATACACCGGACTGCGCTCTTTGCTTCACAACCATGAGCCGCATCAGTACGGCGAGATTATTCCCAATCGGGCCGTATACGCCAAACGCCTGACACCGGTGAACTGCTATTACGATTCCGTACAGCTAAAATGCCTGCGCGAGAGTGAAGCCGGCAATGGCGTCAACTATTCCCGCGCTTGCGGTGTGCTGTTCACGCCGTCAAACCTTTTTCGCGTTTATCACAGCCGCGATGTTGCGATGCGCTTTTTCAAAACGGGAGAGGAAAACCTATTGGCGCTGCTCAATTCTGTTTTCACCGGATATATGCCTAACGACCAAAGGGGCGTGCTTGTATTCGGCGCGGATTGGCTGGCTGCAAACAGTATTCTGGACAACTACCTAAACGACAAGGTAATCCCGCCGTCCAAAAGCGGCGAGTTAGCGGGCGAAATCCTGAATACCACCAATCTCGGCAACCCGCTGTTTTATCTTCCCCTGCGCAGCGAAGCCTTGGAACTCCTGCGGCTGATGTGTTTTCCCGATTGGCGCAAATCGCTGATGTATTACGCATCTGTATCCTATGCGCGGCAAGAGCAAACAAGCTGGAGCTTTCAGCATGAAAACCGGCGCGTCTATATTATCGCCGACTTGAACCTGACTAATCTGGCAATACTCCTGCGCGGCATGATGAAAAACCCGACGGAGCCGCTTACGCTTATCTGCCTGCCGTGGCAGCACGAGCTTTTCTGGAAGCTAATACAAGAGTACGGCGGCGATAGGGCAAACGTACAATTAGTCTTACTGCACGAAAGCTTTATGGATAATCTCATAAACAACCATATGAAACCATACTGGGGGTGATTTTTTTTGGCAATCTACGCCGATACGGTGATGAAGCAGCGCGATATTATCCTCTCCTTTGCGGAGCTTTTGCGTATCGCGCCGGTTAAGATGCAGTTCAAGAGCAACGCAAACCGCGCCGACGTCAGCAAGTTTTTAGCTAAAACGATAAAGGAAATGGAGCGGGAGGAAAACCACAAATGCCGGTATTGGAGGAATTGCACCGCAGTGCTGCGCTTTCGTATGACAAAGGACGCAAACCCATTGGATTTGCGTCCTTGCTTTTTTTTAGTTCCCGTTACTTGCGTGCTAAAGCCCCATCACTTATCACGATATTGCCCGAAAGCGATGTGGTAAAATGCACGTAGCCGTTTTTATCGACAAAATATTTCGGCTCGGGGATCCGCTGGAAGTTGTTGTTCTCGGGGTCGAAGACATAGAAGTAAAGATTGTCAGTTTTGAGCTTTGGATCGAGCTTTGCGGCGATGCGTACTTGCTGGCCGAAACCGGCTTTTTGCCCGAGCGCGACGGTCATCACATCGTTTTCGAAGAATTTCGTGAATGTGCGCGTCGTCTGCGTTGCCGCTGTATTTGTTGTAGAAGCCGACAAATTCAAGCCTGTTTTCGCAAGCGTCGGGTCGAGGGAAATGCGTACATCAACACTTTTGCCGTCGGAACTCATGCTGTCGGCCTGCAAGCGCAGGGTCATTCCCGCTTGGCTTGCGCTGTTTACCATCGCTTGCAAAGTAGAAAGGCTGATTTCGCCGGGATTACGAAATTTCACCGTGGCGATTGTGGAACCCGCCGCCCTTGCCGCCGCGATTGCGTTATTGGTCGCGGTTATTGCTGCCGCCTGTGTTATGTTTACCGGTGTATTGGCGGGAGCCGCCGTAGCTTGGCCGGATGAACTGCTTCCGCTACCGGAAGACGACTGTATATACCGCACCGGGTTGCCTGTGGGTGAAGTGCCTCTAAAACCGCCGGCGCTGCTGTTAATCCTGCCGTTGTTTTGAATCCTGCCGCTATTGGTCAGCGTTACGCCGCTTGGGATGGTCAGGCTTGCACCGTTTGGTACTGTCAGCGTTTGACCTGCTGTTACCGTCAAATTCTGCGCAAGCGTAACATTGCCGTGAACTGTTCCCGCGTTGCCGACAAACAGGATGCCCTGCGACATATCTGATACGGTCGTCTCCGGGCTTAGGCTTGAGGCATACACCACGCTACTGCCGCCTAGGGTTAAGCCGCCGAGTGCGCAAATGCCGTAGTCGCCGCCGTTAATCGCGCCGGTCTCGCCGTTAATTGTGACGCCGCTAAATGTGAACATACCGTAGTCGCCGCCGGTGATATTCCCTGCCTTACCGGAGATTGTTATAAATTCTCCCTCAATTCCAGCATTGGTTGCGGTAATATTACCCACCTCGCCGTGAATCGTAACGCTACTGTCGTCCCCCACTAAAATGCCGTAATTGCCGCTGATATTGCCAACCTTGCCGGTTTCGGAGATTATGACGCCGCCGTCCACCGCGTAAATGCCTGTTGCGCGAGTAGGGGATTCCCCATCGGTGGTAATATTGCCCACCCCGCCGTGAATCGTGACGCCCTTCCCCGCGGAAATGCCGTTCTCGTGGACGCTGATATTGCCAACCTTACCGGTTTTGGAGATTGTGACGCCGCCGGCTGCTCCAATGCCGTTTTTATCGCCGGAAATATTTTCCACCGTGCCGGAGATTATGAGATTACCGTTGCTAAAAATTACGCCGTTTACATCGCCCACCCTACCGGTGATTTTAATATCATCGTCTGCTCTGATGAAGCCGTTTACATCGCCCACCCTGCCGGAGATCTCCATGCCGCCGACTGCGGAAATGCTGTTTATCCCGGAAAGACTGTCTATCGTGCCGGCGATTTCGATGTCGCCAGTCCCGAAAACAGCAAAGTTGGTACCAACATCACGGGTTGCGGCAATACTGCCTATCGTGCCGTCTATAATTAGGCTGCCATCTGCACTAATACCCATGTAGTTGCCGGTAATTGAGATGTTGCTATCCTTTCCGGTTATTGTTGCACCGTGAGGTACATTAAGAGCCCCCAAATCGATCGATGTGCTAAATATAGTCGTGTTGTTTTCGATTGTTATGTCCGTGGCATTTTCAATGATAATCGTCCAGCCGTCGCCGCCGTTTGTGCCGTTGCCTTTTATTATGACGGGATCGTCGTCGCTGTAGGTGATGGTGTTGGTTGTTGTGTTTACATCATAGTCGCTGCCGCTATATTCAGATGCAGCGCTAAGGTCAATAACGACAGTATCAGCCGCATGTGCAATCTGCACAAAGCCCCCCCCCGTAATTGTGCATAATGCCAATAGCAGGGCAAGCGTGGTGGAAAGTAGTTTTCTTGTTTTCATAAACGTACCCCTTACTTTTTCGGATTGCAAAGCAAAGAAACTTCACTACAGCTTATTATAAATTATTTCGGCGAAAAAGTAAATAAAGTAAATATGGGAAGGGCGGGGGAAAAATTATCTGCGGCGCTGTGGCACCGGGGTTGCTAAGGTTGTTGCCGCCGATGCCCACCGCGAACAGATCCTCCCCGGTTTCCTCAAAGTTTATTTGTATAATGCCGGTGACATCATATTGTTAATAGAATATATGGTTTTGTTGGCGGCTGTTAATTTTCTTGATAAATGAAGTAAAAAGGGAATAGAAAAGGCGAAGTAAAAAAGAAAGCGTAAAATAGAATGCAAAAAAGCACTCCTAAAGAGCGCGTGAAAAAAGGCGGGTGTGCGTAAAACAGTATCGGTAAAATTGATTTACGGCATCTGTCATACGGGATTGGTAAAAAACAAACGACTATTATATATCTTGGGAGGGCGGCGAAAATGCAAACACAAGTAAAATATCAAACCGAAACAAGGGTTGTTTCCTTTGGGGACAGACAAATCAAGATCAACAGCCATACGCCCATACTTCCCCCGAAAGAGCGGGAAAGGCGTAAACGCGAAGCCGAGCAGCGCCTTTTTGATGTGTTCAGCAAGTACGCAAATATGCCGAATTGAATCGGCATCCTTGTTATCGGGGACCATCCGAGGTATACTATATATGTAGATTTGCTCCCTGTTTCGACAAAGAAAGGGAGCTAAATTTGAACATCAGAATGGACGCGGTTTACGCAAGGCAATCGGTTGACAAGCAGGACAGCATCAGCATTGAAAGCCAGATTGAGTTTTGCAAATATGAATTGAAAGGCGGTAATTGTAAAGAGTACACGGACAAAGGCTTTATTCCGTCAAGAACACCGACCGCCCCCGTTTCCAACAGCTTGTAAGGGATATAGAGCAGGGTTTAATCAAAAGGGTTATCGTTTATAAGCTCGACCGCATAAGCCGCTCGGTGCGGCTTCCGCTACGCAACCTACCACGCCCACTCCACCGCCAAAACCCACAGCCACAACTGATTTCAAGGTCGGTGACGTCGCGCAATTCACAGGAGGCGGAATCTATGCATCTTCAACCACTCATATCCCTGCACATTCCCGTGAAAAGTCCCTGTGTAAAATCACGCAAATTGCACCGAAATCACGTAACCAATACCACCTCATCAGCGAGGATGGCGGCAAGGTATACGGTTGGGTTGTTTCGGAAGATATTTCACCGATTGGTACGACTGTTCCGAATCCGATGTTCACGCCGTACTTGGTGCGGGTGCAAGCCAACTTGAACATACGTAAAGGTCCCGGCACGAATCATGCTGTTGTTGGGACGATTAAAGACAACGGAGTGTACACTATCGTTGAAGAATCTGGGACGTGAGGACGGCTCAAATCCGGCATAGGTTGGGTGAGTTTGCAATACTGTGTAAGGGTGTAAAACAACCGCATATACCCGGTCAAAGCCCGTGGACGGAACATCGCCGTTCATGGGCTTTTTTTGTTGACAGGGGGCTTCCTTTTGCCTTTTCTATGGATGTATATCGAGAAGATAAAAAAATTTCTTCGTGGTATGTACCAACAGCGAGTTTCGACTCGGAAAGAAGTAGAGGGATTTTTACTCCCCGCATCTTAAAGGAGGTATCGTCATGTTGAATTTATTCAACTACATCGGTAACATCGCGTTTGTTATCGTCGGCATCGTCGCCGCAAAACGTCTCGGATTGAGGGGCTTCTGGCAATTCTGGTCAGGGATTGCGACATTCTGTTTCGGAGGATTGTTCCGTGACTTGGTGCTGTTGGACACCGCTTCGGCAATCCTCGGCAGTCCGTTTGAAATCGCAAAGACGGCGATTGTCGGCATCATCACCATCGCCGCGTTGCGGAATGTTCACAACTACAAAAAAATGCCGCTGACCATTCTTTGCATCGGAGATTCTGTTGGCATAGCCGCTTTTGTAGTCGTCGGATTTGGGCGAGGTATGCAGGTGGGCGCACCGTTGTGGCTGTGTCTGATTTGCGGATTTGTGACCGCGTTTGGCGGCGGGATATTCGCTGCAGTTATTAGGACGGCATCTGCAAGAAAGTTCAGCCATTTTATTGGTATGCTCGCCGGAGATAGGTTCTATTATCTCTTTGGCGTAGTCATGGTCTTGGGTTACTTTCCCATGCACAATTTCGGCAGTAACAGCGATTCATAATTGATTGTATTCACCGTCGCGGCAATTATCATCGGTTTGTTTGTCGAAAGCCAAAAATCCAAAAAATAAGAAGGAGCGTGTCATCATGAAAACAATGCAAAACATCGTGGCGTTAGCCAAAAATCGAGGCTTCGTTTATCCCGGTTCAGAAATTTATGGCGGACTTGCCAATAGTTGGGATTACGGGCCTCTGGGTGTAGAATTCAAGAACAACGTCAAACGCGCGTGGTGGAGAGCCTTCGTGCAGGAGTCCGAGCATAATGTTGGGCTTGACGCGGCAATCCTCATGAACCCACAAGCGTGGGTGGCGAGCGGCCATGTCTGCGGCTTCGCAGACCCTCTCATGGATTG
>Ga0099364_10008517_pt1 | contig 14427 bp, 3 predicted proteins | sample TergutTh196P3_FD_73070 | JGI IMG/M metagenome (GOLD analysis project Ga0099364, IMG submission 73070) | Microcerotermes parvus P3 segment gut microbial communities from Pointe-Noire, Republic of the Congo - Th196 P3 | ecosystem: Host-associated > Arthropoda: Insects > Digestive system > Gut ... | reverse complement strand
AAAAGGGGGGGGGGCACCCCCCCCCCAATGGGGGTGGGGAAACCCCCCCCTCCTTTGTGGGGGGGGGGGGCAGGGGGGGGGGATAATCGCCACGGATAAATCAATTCCCTACAAAATATCCGCTATTTTCATCTTATGCAAAAAAAAATCAATATTTCCACCAAACTTATGACCATTTTTTACACTATATAATATAAAAAAAAATAGGAGACTAAAAATGAAAAAATTACACAAAGGACATCTAGTATGTCTACTACTCGTAGTTTTTATGATTGTTTTGGTTAGTGCCTTGTCTGCTATGCCAAATCAAACAGGTATGAGGCAGGATACACGAGAAAACTTTCTACAAAGCCGTAGTCCTTATCAGGATATTCAAGGGAAACCAGACAATTTACATTCATCAATGGTGAGGCAAACGCGAGGCACAATCTTTTATGAGGGCTTTGAAGGTGGCATAATGCCACCACCAGGCTGGACAACGATTGACGCAGACGGTGATGGTGAAAACTGGACTCTATCTCATGGCTGGGCAAATAATGGCGACTATAGTATGGTATCATACTCCACATCTTATATAGCTGCAGAGCCTGACAACTATATAATCACTCCAGCTATCACCCTACTAGGAGGCTTATATTCTCTCGAATATTATATCAGGACAGAAAATCCAGAATCACCAAGTGAAACTTATACTATCCTTGTTTCCAATACAACACCTACAATAGAAGCATTTGTTCCTATCTTTTCCGAGACCTTGACTTCAGCAGATTCATGGTGGGCAGCAAGACATGTTGATTTGCATTTCTATTCAGGTGAAACAATATATCTCGCCTTTCGTCACCATGATACTTATGACCAATGGGGTGTCTGGATAGATGATATAAAGGTCTATGAAAATTATGACCACGACCTTGAAGCTATGTCTGTTTCTGGGAATCCATGGCCTAGTGTAGGCTCACCTGATAATTATACTGTGCGAGTAAAAAATTATGGTTTTTTGCCTGCCCAAGGCTACACAGTGAGACTAATGGAGGGAAATAATATACTCGACACAGTTAATGGTGTTCCTCTAGAGTCTTTACAATATCACGACTTCACACTGACTTGGACACCTACAACTGCTGGTGATACCCAAATCTATGGGGAAGTCATATACGCAAGTGATTTATATATAGAAAACAATAAATCAGAGCCGATAAATATCACAGTCATGTCCAGCGACTACAAAGTAGTTTATATTGGAAATCCAGTCTCGCCTGGCATTTCAGGTAACCTACCTGTCTGTTTTTATTCTGAAAGCTCAGCCTCTTTTATGCTTTATATGGATTATGAGCTACCAGAAAGTGGAATACTTGAAGAGCTTACATATAGATATGAGGGTAATGGCTCTTTGTCTGAAAATCTACCTTTCAAAATCTATATAGCACACACAGATATGTCAGAATTACCAATGTTTGAAAATACTCCTGTAAGTCAGATGACCCTAGTCTATGATGGTTTTATTTCTGTGAATCAAGCAGGTATTTACGATGTTACTATTCAGCTTGATGAGCCATTTATTTATGAGGGTGGAAACCTCTTGATGATGTTTTATAAGCCTTGGTTGGATGGAGTGCCTTATGAGGGTAATTTTTGGCAGATTTCTGCTATTATTTATGATCATTTGAGAACAAAATTCATCTATAATCCTATGAACATCCTTGATATAGAAAATTGGGACAATATATTCTTTTCAAGTCTTTCTGATGCTATGCCAAATACAAAAATACTTTTCAAAACAGGTGGCTTGGGTACACTCAAGGGGGTAGTTTCTCATCAGGGTAGTCCTCTTGAGGGAGTCAAAGTCAGTATAGATGGGACAAACAGATTTTCGATGACAAATAATCTCGGTGAATATGAAATCAAAGTAGTCGATGAGGGCTTTGTAAACATTACAGCTTCAAAGGTAGGTTATTTTGATGCTCAAGTCTCCAATGTATCAATCATCGATGGTGAGATAACTATCCAAAACCTCACAATAGATGCTCTCCCTACATATTCTGTTTCGGGTAGGATAATGGCATCTGATACAAACTCACCCCTATCTGGTGTGAGTGTATATATCACAGGATATGCCGACTTTCCTGCTATCACGACCAATGCTCAAGGGCAGTTTATTTTCCCTACTGTGTATGGACATCATCCTTATATTTTGGTAGCAAACATAGAGGGGTATGTAGAGCTAATACATCCATTTGATGTAGCTACAAGCAATGTCAATCTCGGCGATTTGACTATTTACGAGATACAATATCCACCAAGACTAGTCCGTGCAAATCCCTTTAAAGAGCATGTCCAGCTGTCCTGGCTACCACCAAAGATACCAGACCCTGATGCTATATCCTTTAGTCAAGCTACGGGGAATGTGTTTAACAATCAATTGGGTGGTCTCGGAATAGGTATGAATTTTGAGATAGCTCATAGATATACTTCTGCTCAGCTTCAATCGCTCGGTGTTGCAGGTGGCATGCTGACAGAGGTCGAGTTTTATCTCGAAGAAGACCCATTTATCGAAGCATTGTATATAAATATCTATACTGGTGGCTCTATAAACAATGCTGGAACTCTTGTTTTTGAGCAATTTGTTCACCACCAGCTCATAGAATGGAATAAATGGTCAGAAATAGAGCTAAATACTCCAGTAAATATACCTACAAATCAAGAAATGTGGATTGTATTAAGATATATTGGAACTGGAACTCCCTTTGGTATGGATTTTGGACCTGCTAATGACAATCATGGAAACCTCTTTAATTTTATGGGTAACTGGAGTCTGCTTAGCACTCTCGGTGTAGATTTTAATTTCCTGATAAAAGGAGTAGGCACCCCATCTATGTCGAAACAAGACCGCTCCTTTGAATACTACAATATTTACAGAGCAGAGCAGTCGCAAATCGACAATCCAGCTGCCTGGACTACTCTCGCTACAAATCACTTATCTACAGAATACATAGACAATACTTGGGCAAACCTACCAGAACACAACAAATACAGCTATATTGTTACTTCTGTCTACACAAACGCAAATCCCTCTACCCCAGTATTTTCCAATCAAGTCTACAAAACACCTATCAATATGGACTATATCGGTGATACCGCAAGTTATATCTGGCAGGGACATTCACCTATTGGTCTGTCTGCTGAAACTGCTCTGATACAGACTATTTACTCTCAAGATGATTTTTTGTGGGGGGGACTTGTAACAGATATTAAGCTCGACTTCAGAGGCTCTGGAATGCCTGCACCAAATAAAACCTTTAAACTCTACCTTGCCTCTACAGAAAAAGAATTTTTTACAGAGAGCGACTGGATACCCTTTGAGGATTTCACTCTCGTCTGGCAGGGTATACTACCTATCCAAAATGCAGGTGAATATGATGTCAATATCACACTCCAATTTCCTTTTATCTATGGTGAAAACAACCTTGCACTCATGGCTTATAGCGAATTTCACAATATTACTACTTCTGATGCTTGGAAAAATACAAGAGTAGAAACTCCAAAAACGCTTTTTGCCCTCGATAACTCACCAAATATACCAGACCCTGCAAATGGTTATCCACCAAATCCATTAGTTCTCAGCAATACCTATCTCACAGCTAATATCGGTCTTAGCTTTGACCCCTCAGGTATGGGACACCTTTCTGGTCATGTTTCAGATACTGGTTCTGGCATGCTACTCGATGGAGCTGAAGTCCGTATTACAGGCACAAATCGTCGAGTTTTGACAGACGATATGGGATATTATGCTCTAAACTACATACCCAGCGGCACTATCGGTATCACCGTCTCAAAATTGGGTTATTTTGACACTGTAGTAGATGATGTCGTCATTTCTGAAAATCAAACTACTACAAGAAACTTTAATCTGACTCCGAGACCTGTTGTCATTATACAAGGTAGAGTCATTGGTTCAGACACAAATGCTGGTCTATCGTTAGCAACTGTTAAACTTCTGGGACTCACAGAATATGAAACACAAACTATAGAAAATGGCATATTTTTACTACCTTTTGTTTTTGGCAGTGATACCTATATAGTTACTATTTCCAAAGAAGGCTATGAGACTCGTCAATGGGAAATTGAGGTAGAGGATACGAACATTAATTTTGGTGATATTATGCTCAATGAAATCGCTGCACCACCGCGTAATGTCTTTGCCTCAAATAGAGTAAATGAAGCCTATATTAGATGGGAGCCACCTGGAGCTGAGGAAATCGAGTTTTCACATACAGCTGCTACAGTAAATAGTGATAGGTTTGGGACTATTCAAGTAGCTACTTTTGAAAAGGTTCATAGATATTCTGCCCAGCAGCTCCAAGATTTTGGTGTCTCAGGTGCTATACTCCAAAAAGTCGCTTTCCTACTCGCCGATAATGTTACACAAGGCTCTGTTTATCTAAAAATCTATACTGGCGGCTCTGGTTTTCCATTACATCCTGGCAATCTTATTCATGAACAAGAACTAAACCCCGCCGAACTTATAAACGGTCATTATCAGGGTCCAAATGCAGGTGTCTGGAACACAATAGTCCTAGACGAACCTATAACAATACCAGAAACATCTGAGATGTGGATAGCTATCAGATTTCAAGATATGACAGGTGCTCATGCTGCTATAGATAATGGTCCTGCTGTGGCAAATTTTGGTAATATTGTCAATATAATGGATGTAATGTGGACGACTATTGCTGAATCTTTTGGTGCTGATGCAAATTTCCTTATAAAAGGAATAGCGGTAGGTAACAAATCACAAATCACAAATCACAAATTACAAATAACCAATCCCCATCCTATCTATGCAAATGGTGTTGATGATGTGCTCCTTGCTCTCGAAAGTTACAATCTCTATCGTTCAAATATACTGACTATAGATGACCCTGCAACCTGGACAAATGTAGCTACAAATCTGACTGATTTTGAGTATTGGGACAAAACTTGGGAAACTGTCGCTGCTGGTGAATATAGATATATAGTCAGAGCCGTTTATACAAACGACAATCTCTCACCTCCAACCTTTTCAAACATCATTGACCCTGATGTCACTGAGGGTGAGGAAATAGGTTTACCTATGATTACAGCTTTGCATAGAAATTTTCCCAATCCCTTTAATCCTATTACGACTATAGCTTTTGACAAAGCTAATGACGGAAATGTAAAAATCGACATCTATAATATCCGTGGTCAAAAGGTAAGGAGCCTTGTGAATGAGGAATTTAATGCAGGTTACCATAGTGTAGAGTGGAATGGCACTGATGATTATGGTAAAATTGTAGCGAGTGGGATTTATTTTTATCGGATGGAAACTGAAGAGCATACCGCTCTGAGAAGGATGGTTCTGCTCAAATAAAAAATGTGGCAACTGCGTCTCGCCGTTGATGAATGTAGCAATGGCGTCTCGCTGTTGATGAATGTAGCAATGGCGTCACGCCGTTGATGTTTGAAAATATACATAATTCAACGGCGAGACGCCGTTGCTACCCAAAAAAAAGAGGGAGTCAAAACTCCCTCTTTTATCAATTAAAAATTAACAATGAATTACATTTTCCATTATCCATTTTCCATTATCCATTTTCCATTATCCATTGTCCATTATCCATTATCCATTATTTCATAAGCACCATTCTTCTTGTAGCAGATACACCATCGGCGTTCATTCTATAGAAATAAACACCAGAACCGACACTTCTACCTGCGTCATCGTTTCCTGTCCAGACTGCTTGGTGATTGCCTGCTCCATAGAAATCATCGATAAGAGTGCGAACTTTTTGCCCTCTGATATTAAATATCTCTATAGAAACATGACTTTCGGCTCTCAGATTGAAGTCAATAGTGGTTTCTGGGTTGAATGGGTTTGGATAGTTTCCGAGTAATTCTGTAATCACAGGTGGGACAGTTGGGTCATTTACATCAGTATGTTTTTCATAATCCCAAGTGAGAGCATCAAGTTTCAGAGTAGATAGTCCTGTAACATCCCAGTGTCTGAAAGCAAGTAGGATTGTTTGTCCCTTAAACTCAGCAAGGTCTAAATATCTTATATCCCACGCATCTGTTGATAATACTTCTGTAAGCAATGTCCTAGTAAAATCATCCACATCAGGAGTATCTGTTGAAAGAAGGATACTATATTTTTCAGCAAACCTTTCATCATGTGTAGCACCTACCCAGTATGTTAGCCAGAAAGTATTTGCATCGTCAGGGACTACTATTCTTGGTGTGATGAGCCAGTTGTCGGGGTTTAGGTTTGTCCCGTCAGGTAATCGTGATAGACTACCAGCAGTTCTAGCACCCTCAAAAGCTCCCTGGGATATTGCTATCCAATTCCTATTTTCAGGTGAAAAGTTGACAGCTCTCCAGCCATTTGGTGGGAAAACTCCAGTATTGAATCCCTCAAAATGTGGAAAAACTCTGATATAAGGTCGCTCTATCACATTGATACTCGTCATAATCCGCTCAGATTCTCCTTTTTCGGCATAGACAGCAGAGACAAAATACTGTTGACTACCGACAGGTGCATCTCGTTCAGTAAATGATGTTTGTGTTACAGGAACGCTTTCTAAGAGGTTTCCACCACGATAAATATTGTAAGTGAGTAAATTTCTACTTGATTGTCCTCTTTCAGAAGTGCTAATAGCTCTTTCGATTTCTACAAAAGAACTACTATACATAAAGTTTTTAGGCATTTCAAGTATGGTCTCATTTTCTGTGATATTACCAAACTGTATCATATTGCCAGAAGAGTCCTTAGCAAATCCTGAAACGAGAGCGTTACCCATTACTTCACCAGGCCACTGCGATGCTGCTGTTATCCAAGCTCCACTTGGTGTAAGGTATAAATTTCCATAATCAAGAGTAGCACCAAAATCGCCAAAGAATACAGGACCATTTCCAGAGCCACCTATAGAATGAACTACAAAGGCAATTCTTAATTCTTGGTCTACTGGTATATCGATAGGCTCATAAAAACCCATAGAAAGTGTTTCTTGAGCATGCTCTGGTCTTGTAACTCCCCAGTATTGCTCGTAAACAAGCTCGCCAGGATCAGCGACACTTGTGCCTCCGATATAAACACGGATAAATATCTTGGTTCCAGAGGCTGCTGCTACAGGATTACCACCCCAAAAACCTGCTCCTACAAGCTGTTTACCTGCAACTCCCATAGAGGCGAGGTGTTCTGGTGAAAATCTATGTGCAGAACCAAACACACCTGGTCCGGACAAGCTAATAGTGTAACCATCTTCTCCCCAAGGGTGAGAAAATTCAGAGGCATTTGGGTCAACAGGAATAGCATACATAGGCTCATCCCATTGGATAGTAACATTTTGGTCAAATTGACTTGAACGAACATTTGTGGGACTAAAAGCTGTATGGACTATACCTTCAGGAATACCAATAGCAGTATTTGAGGGGTCTGAAACTCCTGTTGGAATGACATAATGAGCTCGCACATAAAATTCATAATTTACACCATTTACAAGATTTAGATTTGTAAGAGTGAATACATCACCTGCAACCTTTTCTATTGATTGACCATTTCGATAAATCTCATATTCAGAAGGAACTCTATCACCCTCTGGAGCTTCCCAAGTGAGTATCACTTTGCTAAACTCACCTACTGCGACAAGATTACGGGGAGGATTTCTAGGTTCAAGACCTGTAAAGACATCTATCATCACTCTTGATGGAGCAGAATCACCTTGCTCGTAAACTGCTTTTACATAGTAAAAGTTTCTACCTTGAGGAGCTACATCTTCAAACTCAAGACTTGTGATAGGGCTTGTTGTAAGAGGAACATCATCACGACTTACATCGTAGCCAATAAGAACAAGACCATCTTCTAATTCACTTTCTACGACACCACGGACTGACCAATTGTATTTCAAATCTGGATTTAAAGCAACAAGAGTAGTCCAATAATCCCCGTCCTCTTCTTCTTCATCCCATTCGACATAAGTTATATTTCCATAGTTATCGTCAAAAGTTCTCGTGTCACAGCCCATGATAAAGCCACCAGTATATACATATTCGACACCTATCCAAATCTCACCAGAGTTTGGTATGTCAATAGGTGTAGTCAATACAGTTTCGACCCATGTATCTACAAGAGTTGCTGTTACAGGTTGTGTATGAACAAGAGTTCCTGGATTGTTTGTAGCTTCATCTCCAGTCCAATTTCCACCTGTATAAATTTTGATGGTGGTAGAAATGATATTCTGTTCCTGACGAGGATGAAACTGAACTCTTGTCAATTTTGAGTTGTTTATACCTCTTGCTTGAATTTGCTCTTGATCAAATCTATGAGCTACTATATGTTGTCCTGGACCACCAATACCTATAGATTGATTTGAGCCAGCAGGGTCAGTATAGGTCGCAAATACTGTAGTTTCTGGTGCCTGCCAGTTCAAACGAACTGTTCTTTCAATCTGTGGTCCATATTGTGTAGCTGTCAGGTTTTTGGGAGCAATACCTACACCGTCAAAGCCGTCATCTCCACCTGTCCTAGTAACCAAAATATCATCGATAGCCATAGCAAACTGGTCGGTGCTATTGTGATGTCGGAAAGCTATGTAGATAGTATTGCCTGCATAGCTGGTCAAAGGAAGCTCTCTAATGCTTGGGTTTACCATTGCAGCAGTTAATGTTTGGTTGTAAATTGAAGTAAAACTCGCTATCTCTGGTGTAGTGGTAGAAACGAGGACAGAATACTGTTCTGTCGGATAGCCAGTAATAAGAGTCCAGACATAAAATGATAGCTCGGCTTCTGCACCTGCTGGTATCGTGATAGCTGGTGTGATGAGCCAGTTGTCTGGAGTGAGGACTATTGCATTTGTCCCGTCATTTTCAGCAGGGTTGATATAAGTCTGGGAAAAAGCTGAATTTGCTCCTGTGTTTGAAATAATGGCAGGTGTGCCTTGGACATTGGCAAGGTCTTTTAGAGCTTGGTTCCATTGTCTCCATTGCCAATCATCGCCATCGGCGTCGATGCGAGTCCAACCTGCGGGGGGGAAAGTTCCCTCAAATCCCTCTTGTAAAAGGATTACAGGGTCTTGTGTCTGTGCGAGGTTATCGCTTGTTTTTGTCCAATTTGCTGCTAATGAATTATCAGCAGAAAATAGCGTTTGAGCTGATAATAAACCTATCATCAAGCTCGCTACAAAAATCACTAATAGTAATTTTTTCATAAATATCTCCTTTATATTTTCTTTTAGTTTTTTGTAAGAAAACAAGTAATTTAAAACACTAAATTTTGTCAATTAAAATTTTTATATCTGATTTAGTGGCGACAGAATATACAGAGGATTTTTAACACAGAGGATTTGAGAGGACACAGAGTTCACAGAGTATGAATGATAATATATTAATTAAAATACATACTCTGTGCTCTCTGTGAACTCTCAAAAAACTCTGTGTTAAAAAAGAAAAAAAACTCAAAATCTCTGTGTGCTCTGTGTCTTCTCTCAAAACCTCTGTGTTAAAAAAAAAGAGGGAGTCGAAACTCCCTCTTATATCAATTAACAATTAATAATTAACAATTAACAATGAATTACAGATTCCATTGTCCATTGTCCATTATCCATTGTCCATTATTTCATCAGCACCATTCTTTTTGTAGAAGAGACACCATCAGCGTTCATTCTATAGAAATAGATACCAGAGCTGACAGCTCTGCCTGTATCGTCGTTTCCATTCCAAATAGCTTTATGATTACCTGCTCCATAGAAGTCATCTACAAGAGTGCGAACTTTTTGCCCTCTGATATTAAAGATGTCTATAGAAACATGGCTTTCAGCTTTTACATTGAAATCGATGGTAGTTTCTGGATTGAATGGGTTGGGATAATTACCAAGTAGCTCTGTCCTAATAGGTAGCTCTGGATTTTCCCCTATACTTAATTCGTAGTCTATATGAACAGCATCTATCTTTAGAGAATTTTGTCCAGAAACTTCGTGATGTCTAAAGGCAACTATGACTGTTTGACCTGCAAATGCTTTAAGGTCAATTTCTCTAAATTGCCATTCATCGGTAGTTAAAGTTTCTGTAAACAATACCTGTGAAAACTGATCAATGTAGGGACTAGTGTTAGAAACAAGCACAGAGTAATTTTCAGCAAATCTTTCAGGATGTGTTGCACCAACCCAATAAGTTAAGTAGAAAGAAGTTGCGCTTGATGGTATTTCTATTCTTGGAGTGAAAAGCCAGTTATCAGGTGTTAAATTTTGTCCATCAGGTAATCGAGAGATACTAGCAGCAGTATGAGTGCCTTCATAAGGAACAGCTTGAGGAGCTCCAATAAAGACCCAATTTCTGTTACTAGGTGCCTGGTGTAGAATATTCCAGCCAGTAGGTGCAGAACCTGAATTGAAACCTTGGAAATAAGGTAAATCTTCATGCTTAATAATTACTCTTCCATTGACATTGATATAACCATTAAGTTTGTCTGATTCCAAACCTCCTTCATAAACAGCAGAAACAGAATAAGTTTGATTTCCAGTAGGCTGATCTTCAGCTATATAAAAGGTTTCTCTGGTTGTAGTTAATGGCTCTTCACCACGATAAACTCTATAATTTAAGAAATTACGAGGACTGGATAATGATTGAGTAGCCTCAGAACTTGTCAGTGTGCCTTCAGAGAAAGAAAATGTTTCTTGAGATATAGAGCTTTCATTGATTACTATTGGATTATCTATACCAGAGCCTAATAATTTCATATTACCAGGATCGCCAGCAAGTGCTCGTATCATGAAATTACCAACCAAAGGTGGTTGATCATCAGCTCCTAGATTCCACAATTCATCCCAGCGACCGTTCCAACTCAATAGATTTCCATAAGCTCTTTTTGTATTATCTCCTGTGTCACGCATGAAAGGATAACCACCTGGAGTTGTAACCAAGAATCCTATCCATACTTCTCTATCGCTAGGTATTGCAACTGGAGTATCTAGCTCAAAGACTTTCCATTCTGTTCCAGGTTGAGGTCCTATTAATTGCTCATAAATAAGAGTTCCAGAATTATTTGTATTTGGATCACCTGTCCATGTACCACCTGTCCAAACTCTAAAAGTAAAAACTGCTGGTTCAGCAGGACCAAAGGTTCCATAAACTGCTGCCCAGGTAATATGTTTTCCGCCTACACCTAACTCAGCTATTTGCTCGGGTGTGAATCTATGAGCCATTGATTCAGATAATGCGCTATTTGTTCCTATACCGTTACTAGAATCATCAGAATCAGCATGACTCATACTTATTCCAGGTGCGGGTGGCCATGGGATAAAGAAGATTGGAGGATCCCATTGGAGTGATACATTGGCATCATATTGTGTTAGAGGTCTAAGATTGTAAGGCATAAATGGGTAGATTGTTGTTCCTGTAGGGGTAGTATTCACAATATTTGAGGGAGCTGATTCACCTATTGGTCTTGTATACATTGCAGTAACATAATGGTTATAATCAACTCCGTTAACCAGTCTATCATCTTCAAAAGTAAGGACATCAGCTGCTGTATTACCTACTTCCTCACCATCTCTGTATATTTTATATCCTGATGGTGTTCTTATTCCTGTTGGAGCTTGCCAATTAAGAGTAATTTTATTTAATCCAGCTGTAGATGTCAAGTTTAGTGGAGGATCTACAGGAGGATTTGGACCCTCAAGATAGACAGTTATAGAAACAGGATTTGAAAATTCACTACCATAAACTGCTCTAACAGTGTAAATATGATCTGTAAAATAAGGAACATTTGTATCTGTATACTCCATCACTGTAGGTCCTATTGTATCTAAAACCTGTGGATTAGCAGTATTACGAGATATTTCAAATCCAGTCCAGTTTCTACCACCTCTTGAAATAGATATTGTTGGAGGATAATAAGGGATACTATCAGCAATAGGTGATACAGTATATTCGATTTCTGTAAATGGTCTATTCATGAAATCTTCTATCCATGTAATTTCCATATCTTGATCCAAGCCAAATATTCTTATCTCACGAGAATCAGGATGCTCGGCTACACCAAATATATGAGTATTTCTTGGTAAGGTGATTGTCGACCAACCAGCGTTTGTATGAGACAAGTTACCAAATCCTTCTACTGCAGGACCCTCATCCATAACAAATCCATTAAATCTTCCAGTTGTTGGACCTATAGCATTGTAAACCCCAAATCCAAATACAAGATCATGACCTGCTGTGATAGGGACAGGATTTGGCAATTCATGAGTATACCATGAATCTTGAGTTACATCTCCAGCATCTAAGTCATGAGCATAATTGGGTTGCATGTGGTTGTATGATGCAAATGGCTGTCCATGCCAAAATAATAATTCATAGTTTGCGAGATGTCCATGTTGTGAAGCTCTAAAACCAAACGCTCTTAGATTCCAACCTACTACTCCAAAACCTTCAAGATGGGTTGGGCTATAACGGTTCATTGGTCTCCAGCCTGAACCAATAGGAACATTATCATTCCCTACCTGTATAAATTGTGTAAGAGCGTGTGTGAACTGAACTGGGTCAGGTATATCTGCGTTTGGTTCGTCCCATGTTAATTTTACTGTCTGATTAACTACATCTGGTTCTGCTTTTAGATTTCTTACAGATGGATAGTCTGGATCACTTGGGGAAACTGCATATCCGCGTATCATCCAGCTTTCATTATAATTTTGCAACCTATTTTGCCAAGCACCCTGAGTATAAACTATGTAGCTATGTCCATCTAGGGTATTATTAGTATCACCAAGTCCTGTTGGATGAGTGTCAGGTGCATTTTGCGTAACAAAATATCCAAACCATAGCTCTTCGTCTGTTGGGATCATTACTTCAGCATTTAAAGTCATGTCATTCCAAACTGCTGGGATAGGAGCAGTTCCGCTAGAGCTTTGTAAACCTGTTACAATTTGAGAGTGAATCAATGTGCCAGGGTTCAATGGTGCAAAAGAGGGTGGTGAACCTGCAGAACCACCAGTATATACCCTTAATTCGAAAACATTAAGGGGATTTTCTGCACCAGATCGAATCACTATGCCTATTTTATCAAGTCTTTGACCTGCGACGCCTGCTGAAGCGAGTTGTGCTGGTGTCCATCGGTGAAAAGCACCTACTTCCCATGGAACAGCGGTACCACCCCATGCGTCATCGATTGTTGTGTGGTTGTTTAAGTGAGAGAACATAGTGTTTCTTTCACCCATTTGCTCTGTGCCAAACCAAATGCCTTCAACTGGGGCATTATGGTTATCAACACCTACATTGCCTTGATGAGTGCCTAAATTGGCTCTCACCGAATAACTTTCGCGTCCTATCATAGGACTTTCTTGAGCCGATAATAGACCTATCATCAGGCTCAGTGTCAAAATTACAAATAGTAATTTTTTCATACTTTGCTCCTTTATCTTTTTTTTTTTAGAGTTCTAATACTCGTTTTTTTACGACAAAATGACAAATATTTTAAAAGGCAGTTTTTTGTCAACAATTATTTTTAAAAGAGGTTATTTTTTATTCTTTTTTTTGAAAATAAAATATATTGCGACAGAATATATTCTGTCAAAACAATATCATTGTCAGATTTCTATTGACAAAATAACCCCTTTCAATTATTTGACGCTTAATTCTTAATTCTTAATTCTTAATTCTTAATTCTTAATTCTTAATTCTTAATTCTTAATTCTTAATTCTTAATTCTCAAGCGGGCATAGCTCAGTCGGTAGAGCATCAGCTTCCCAAGCTGAGGGTCGCGGGTTCGAATCCCGTTGCCCGCTCCATATCTGGGAACGCAGGCATCTTGCCTGCAAACAATGATTATTCTGGTTTTTTTGCAGGCAAGATGCCTGCGTTCCCAGTAAAAAAAACGATTGAGAAGCTGTTAAGCCGAATTCTGTAATTTACCTAAAAAGTAAACCAATGTCTATTCCTCTATTCCGTATATTGCTATGCCCCTCAGGGCTTCATCGTAGAAACGGATATAGCTGCCTACCCGAAAGTCATCCTGACAGAGCTTCAGGTTATACATAGTATAAAGACTTTCCTATTTGGCATTGCACCGGATAAGGCTTTCCGAGCTCAAAATATCACTACTCTGACTGGTAGTCTCTTACACTACCTTTGCACCCTTACCTCACATCGAAACATAAGGCGGTTTCTTTCTGTGGAGCTTGCTCTTTGTCGCCAAAGCTTCCTTTTAAGAAGTATCCTGCTCTGCGGTGTTCGGACTTTCCTCCTGATTTCTCAGGCAGACATTTCAGCCTCTCAACCGTTAAATTAGTAATTAGTAATTAATAATTAGTAATTGTTTTATGTCAAATATTTTAAATAAGCTTTTATGTCAAATATTTTTTTCTGTATTGCCCCCCCCTCCCCCCCCCATAAATGTGGGGGGATTTCCCCCCACATTTATGG
>Ga0099364_10008516_pt1 | contig 14429 bp, 13 predicted proteins | sample TergutTh196P3_FD_73070 | JGI IMG/M metagenome (GOLD analysis project Ga0099364, IMG submission 73070) | Microcerotermes parvus P3 segment gut microbial communities from Pointe-Noire, Republic of the Congo - Th196 P3 | ecosystem: Host-associated > Arthropoda: Insects > Digestive system > Gut ... | reverse complement strand
TGGGCGGGGGAACGGGTACAGGCGCATCACCGGTAGTAGCTGATATTGCGAGAGAGGCGGGATCTCTGACTGTTGGCGTTGTTACAAAGCCGTTCAGTTTTGAAGGCAAGCGCAGAATGGAGCAGGCGGAGGAAGGCATAAAAAATCTGCTTGGAAAAGTAGATTCCCTGCTTGTTATCCCCAACGACCGCCTGAAAGCCGTTTCCGAACAGAAGCTCACTTTCGCGAACGCTTTTGAAATTGCAGACAGCGTTCTGCATCAGGCTGTCGTCAGCATATCCGAGCTTATTAAGAACACAGGCTTCATTAACCTTGACTTTGCCGATGTTACATCTATTATGAAGGACGCGGGATTTGCCCATATGGGCGTTGGGCACGCGGCGGGAAAAGGCAAAGCGGAAGAAGCCGCCAGGGCTGCGGTCACGAGTCCTCTTATGGAAACTTCAATTGATGGTGCGCGCGGCGTGCTTGTGAATATTACCGGCTCCCTTGACATCGGGCTTGAAGACGTTGAGGCGGCCGCAAGCCTTGTACAGGAAGCGGCTCATCCGGATGCTAATATAATTTTCGGCGCGACATTCGATGAAGATATGGAAGATGAGATCAGGGTGATTGTCATAGCGACGCGTTTTGAAGACTCACTCTCGCGGCAGCCCGCTGTGGAAATAAAAAAGATACCAATGCCTCCATCCGGCACGTCGGTGAAAAAAGACAAGTCCGCCGATCCGGCGCCGGGCGAGGAAGCCGCTCCTGCGCCGCCACCGCCGCCGCCGCCCCAGCCCCAGGAGGAAGACCCCTTCGATACGATATTCAAGATATTCAATTCCAAATAAGTTGGCTGTATTTGGTGTGTGGACGTCAGGGAGAGATGCGGGTTTGCATCTCTCTTTGACAGTTATAAAATAAGCAGATAAGGAGTTGATATATTCTTGAGCGCATATCTGAGGCCGCCCCCGAGTGACCGGCTCAGCGGGATTTCAGTTCTTGGGCTTGCCCATGTCGGCGACGCCGTTTTTGAACTTATGGCGCGTACATGGTTATGTATGCAGGGCGTTTCCAAGCCGAAAAGGCTGCACGGCGGCGCGGTGGCTTTAGTATCGGCAAAGGCTCAGGCGGCCGCGGCTGAGCGTTTACTGCCGCAGCTTAGCAGTGAAGAGCTTGCCATATTCAAGCGCGGACGAAATGCCAATGTCAATTCAGTCCCCCGCAGCTCCACACATAGCCAATACCACACCTCGACGGGAATCGAAGCCCTTTTTGGATACCTGTATCTGAGCGGACAGACAGAGCGGCTTGACACTCTGTTTGAAGTTATACTGAAGGATAATACGATATGCCGTTAGATGCGATTTGCCTTGCCGCAGTCAGGAAAGAACTCGCAGAGAGTATTACGGGGCTGAGAATAGATAAAGTTGCGCAGCCCCAGCGAGACATTGTCATATTGACGCTGCGCGGCGGCGGAGTTCCTTCCCGTCTGCTGATATCAGCCGGCAGCGGCGACGCGCGCGCCCATCTGACAGAGTACCGGTTTGAAAACCCCGCTTCTCCGCCTATGTTTTGTATGCTGCTGAGAAAGCACATTGGAGGGGCGCGAATCGTTGATATAAAACAGCCGCGGGCTGAGCGTGTGCTTCAGCTTTGCCTCGAATCCCCGGACGCCTTCGGCGCCGTTACTGAAAAATCTCTGATTCTGGAATTTATCGGGAGCTTTTCGAATATCATACTTACAGGGGATGACGGTATAATAATCGACTGTCTGCGCCGCGTCGGCGGCGAGTTTTCCTCTAAAGACAGACGGGCGGTGCTGCCGGGGCTATTGTACCGCTTGCCGCCGGCTCAAGAAGGGAAGCATGACCCCCTTAGCGTTTCAAGCGAGAAATGGCGGGAACTGTTTGGCGCTTGGAACGGCGCTGCCGCCGACAAATGGCTGATCTCCGTCTTTACAGCCATGTCGCCGCTGATATGCCGCGAACTGTCATGGAGGGCATACGGTGAAACAGACGCCGGCGCGGCTGCGATAAAAGACGGCGGAGCCGCGCTCATGCGTGAGTTTTTAGAGCTTATGGAAAATGTCAAGGCCGGGGCATTCGAGCCTTGGTCTGTATCACCGCCGGGAGAAGCGCCGCGCGATTTTTCATATACCATGATAAGACAGTACGAAGGTCATTATGACTCTGCGCGAAATGAAAGCTTTTCAGCTATGCTGGATGGTTTTTATTCCCGCAAAGCCCAAGCCCAAAGTATCCGCCGGCAATCAGCCGTCACGATAAAAACAGTAAAAAACGCCCGGGACAGGATCGCGCGAAAGCTGGCGGCACAAAGTGAAGAGCTAAAGAAAACGGAAGAACGCGACAAACTTCGCCAATGCGGAGATATCATAACGGCAAATATTCATCTTATGAAAAAAGGCCAAAGCTTTCTCCAGGCTCAGGATTTTTACGCAGATGAAGGCAAGATGCGAAAAATCCCCCTTGACCCGCTGAAAACCCCGCAGCAAAACGCTGAAAAGTATTACAAGGAATACACAAAAGCAAAGAATGCGGAGAAATTTTTGACCGAACAGATACGCATTGGCGAAAATGAGCTGATATATCTTGAAAGCGTGCTTGAGGATTTGGCGCTGAGCGAGGGGGAACGGGACCTGCTGGAAATTCGCCGGGAACTGACGCAGACCGGATATTTAAAAGCACAGAAAAAAGGCAGGGAAAAAGCAATTGAAAGCGCGCCTATGCGCTTTGAGTCATCCGCGGGTGTACAAATCCTCGCGGGTAAGAATAACACTCAGAACGAAAAATTGACGCTCAAGACCGCCTCAAAAACCGACGTCTGGCTTCATGTACAAAAAGAGCACGGATGCCATGTGGTGATTCTATGCGGAGGCGCCCAGCCGGACGACTTGACGCTGAGCGAAGCGGCGGCGATAGCGGCATATTATTCATCGGCGCGCTGCGCGGGAAAAGCCCCGGTGGATTACACACAGATCAAATATGTAAAAAAACCGGCCGGCAGCCGCCCCGGCAGAGTGATTTATACCGATTATGAGACAATTATCGCAAGACCGGATGAAGAGCTGGTGATGCGGCTGCGCCGAGGTTGAGAGAGGAGAGAGGAGAGTTGGGCGAAAAGACTATGAGTGTTGACAGGCTTGAGAATATCATCAGCGTCTTTGGGTCGTTTGATGAGAACCTCAGGTTCATTGAGGAGGAGCTTTGCGTCAGGATAACCGACAGAAACTCCGAACTGCACCTTACGGGGGACGAGGAAAATGTGTTTTACGCCGAGCGGGCTATTAACGGGCTGCTTGTATTAGCTGCGAAAGGCGAGCCAATTGACCTGAGGAGCGTCAGATATATAATAAGCCTGGTCAAAGAGGGTAAGGACGACAAGATAAGCGAGATAACCCGGGATATTGTCTGCATTTCGGCGAAAGGGAAACCAATAAAAGCAAAAACAATTGGGCAAAAGAAATATGTCGATGCGATCTCCGGCAATACGATAACGCTTGCAATAGGCCCTGCGGGAACAGGAAAGACATACCTTGCCGTCGCCGCTGCCGTCGCCGCGTTCCGGGGAAAATCAGTCAACAGGATAATTCTGACCAGACCTGCTGTTGAGGCGGGCGAACGTCTGGGTTTTTTGCCCGGGGACATGCAGAGCAAGGTAGACCCATATCTGCGGCCGCTGTACGACGCGCTCTTTGAGCTGTTAGGGGCGGAAACCTTCAACAAATACTTAGAACGCGGCAATATTGAAGTGGCCCCCCTCGCGTATATGCGCGGAAGAACGCTGGATGATTCTTTTATTATTCTCGACGAGGCGCAGAACACCTCCCGTGAGCAGATGAAGATGTTTTTAACGCGCCTCGGATTCGGATCAAAGATAGTCATAACCGGCGACATCACACAAATTGACCTGCCGCCCGATAAAACAAGCGGGCTGCGCGACGCGATGCGTGTCCTAAACGGCGTAGATGATATCGCGATATGTATGCTGACCGCCTCGGATGTTGTACGGCACGAAATTGTATCGCGGATAATCGCGGCGTATGACAAGCGGGGAGCGAGGCGGAACCGTGCAGTTGAAAGTTGAGAGTTTGGAGTTGAAATTTGAAAATTGAGAGTTGAAAGTTGAGAATTGAAAATTGGGAGATAGAAGAGTTTGCCATAAGATTTATGCTCGTCATAGCGGGGTTGAGGCGGGTGACCGGTTGTCTATCCCGCTTATTAAGCATTGCGTACGCGCGGTGTTGCGTCATGAGGGGGTCGATTTACCCTGCGAGGTGAGCGTTCTTATTACGGACGATGAGGGTGTGAGGAGGCTGAATCTGGATTTTCGCGGTATTGATAAGCCGACTGACGTGCTTTCTTTCCCGATGCGCAGGTTTTCCTCTCCGGGCAAATTTGAGCATGGGGACAGCTTGCCAGAGCCGGATACCGGGCTGCTGTCTGTGGGCGATATTATCATCTCGGCCGAGCGCGCGAAAGCTCAAGCCAAAGAGTACGGACACACAATAAGACGGGAAACAGCCTATCTTACCGTGCATTCCGCGCTGCATCTCCTTGGATACGATCACATCGACGAAGGGGAAGAGAAGAAACGGATGCGCGAAAGGGAGGAAGAAATTCTCATGGGAATGGGGATATGATTAAAAAAAATGCAATGATAGCCATAGTTGGCAGGGCAAATGTTGGCAAGTCTACGCTTACGAACTTGCTTACCGGCGAGAAAGTCGCTATTGTGACGCCAAAACCACAGACGACGCGCAACAGGATTTTTGGGGTATTTAAGTATGAGGAAACTCAGATGATCTTGCTTGATACGCCGGGATTTCACAAAGCGAGGACCCGCCTTGGCGATTATATGGTCGGAGTCGTTAAGGAGAGCGTGGCGGATGTGGACGCGGTTATATTGATGGTGGAGCCGGTAGACAATATTGGAAAGCAGGAAGAGATGCTGCTGGAGCATATTGAAAAAAGCGGCGTGCCGGCGCTCCTTGCAATAAATAAAATCGACGCCGTCAAGGCAAGCGTACTATTGCCGATAATCGAGCGGTATTCTCAGAGATTCGCTTTTGATGTGGTTATCCCGATATCGGCGAAAAAAGGCAGCGGCGTTCCGCAGCTCCTCGAAGCTTTGGACAGGCACGCGAAGGAAGGCCCTCAGTTGTTCCCGGACGGAATGACGACAGATCAGCCGGAAAAGCAGATAATCGCGGAAATCATTCGTGAAAAGCTGCTGATATCGCTGCAAAGGGAAATACCCCACGGCACGGCTGTTGAGATAACCGGTTTTTCGCAGCGAGATTCAGAAATTATTGACGTTGAAGCGACAATCTATTGTGAAAAAGCCAGCCATAAAGGCATGATTATCGGTAAAAACGGCGCCATGATGAAAAAAGTAGGGCAGATGGCGAGGGAAGATATTGAGCGGTTCATGGGCACGAAGGTTTACCTGCAGACATGGGTCAAGGTCAAGCAAAACTGGCGTGACAACGGGACGATGCTCAAGAATTTCGGGTACAAGTAGATGTACGTCAACACAACAGGCGTCGTACTACGTGAGACTGCGTATATGGATTCAAGCAAAATACTGACGGTTTTGACCGGCTCCGAAGGTAAGCTGACTGTGACGGCGCGCGGCGCGCTCCGCCGCGGCAGCAAATTTGCGGCGGCGGCGCAATTACTTGTTTTTTCGGAAATGACGCTTTTTCATAGCCGTGACAGATGGACGCTGACCGAAGCGCGAAGCGTTGAACAGTTTGCGGGGCTGCGTGATGATATTGAGTTACTTGCCCTTGGTTCATATTTTGCCGAGCTTGTAGAGGCGGCCTCAGACGAGGATAGCCCGAGCCGGGAGCTAATGCCGCTGTTTCTAAACGCGCTTTACGCGCTTAGCGAGCGCATGAAAACGCCGGAGATTGTTAAGCCGGCATTTGAGCTGCGGCTGATGGCGGCGTCGGGCTTTGCGCCGGTTGTTTCGGGCTGCGCGCTTTGCGGCAGGACGCAGCCGCGCCGCGCGGTTTTGGATATTGAAGGCGGCTGTATGCGCTGCGAGGATTGCGCGCACTCAGAAGGACCGCGGTTGAGCGCGGGAGCAATAAGCGCCGCGCGTTATATAATAGGATGTGAAGCAAAAAAGCTCTTTTCTTTCACATTGTCAAAAGAAGCTCTGCACGAACTCTACATAGCCGCCGAGCAATATCTGCTGGCACAGTACGACAGACGCTTCCGTACGCTGGAGTTTTACAAAACAGTTAGGAGCTGAGGACTGCGAAGTGTTATTTGAAAAATCATTAAAGACTCTTGAACTGCCGGTTATTCTTGAGATGCTGGCGGGCGAGGCTGTCAGCGCGGGCGCTAAGGATAAGGCGCGCGGGCTATTGCCTGAATGTGATATCCACAGGGTCAAATACCTGCTTGAGGAGACGAGCGCGGCAAAAGGCAAGATGACGCTAAACGGATCGCCGCCTTTTTCGGGCGTAAAGGATATCGGGCAGGCTGTCAGGCGCGCGGAAATGGGAGGTACCCTTAACACCAGAGAGCTTCTGGATGCGGCGGGGCTTTTACGCGCGTCGGCAGCTTCGATAGCGTATTACTCCGGCGAAAAAGACGCCGCAAAAACAGCTATTGACCACCTGTTTGAGTCTCTTAGGGGGAACAAATACCTTGAAAATAAAATATCCTCAGCTATAGTTGCCGAGGACGAGATAGCCGATACGGCAAGCGGTGAACTCCGCGATATCCGGCGCCATATGCGTATAGCCGGGGATAAGGTACGCCAAGCGCTGAATAAAGTCATCACATCGCCGGCCTATGCGAAGGCCCTTCAAGAGCCAATAATTACGATGAAAAATGACAGATACGTCGTACCGGTAAAAGCGGAGCAAAAAAACGCTGTCCCCGGCCTTGTCCACGACGTTTCATCATCCGGGGCTACGCTGTTTATCGAGCCGATGGCGGTGGTGCAGATTAATAACGAGCTGCGCGAGTTGGCGGCGAAAGAGAAACAGGAGATAGAGCGTATTCTTATAGAGCTGACGGCCGATGTTGCCGCCGGTGGGGAAGGCATAATAAGGGACTTTGAAATACTAACGGCTCTCGACCTCATTTATGCCAAAGCTAAGCTGTCGTTTAAGCTAAACTGCGGCGAGCCGGAACTGACCGGGGAGACGCGGATAAACTTGAAAAGCGCGAGGCATCCGATGCTGCCGCAAGAGGAAGCTGTTCCGGTAGACATATCACTGGGCGGAGAGTTTGATACGCTTGTCATAACAGGCCCGAACACGGGGGGAAAGACTGTGGCGATAAAGACTCTTGGGCTGCTGTGCGCAATGAGCCAGTGCGGACTTCATATCCCGGTAAGGGACGGCAGCGTTGTGCCGGTTTTCGACGGGATTCTTGCCGATATAGGAGATGAGCAGTCAATTGAGCAATCCTTGTCAACATTTTCGTCACATATGACTAATATTGTGGGTGTGTTACAAGCTTGCAGAGGAAACACGTTAATATTATTCGATGAGCTGGGAGCGGGAACCGACCCTGTTGAGGGCGCGGCGCTTGCTATAGCAATAATTGAGTACGCCCGAAGCAAAGGGGCGCTCATAGCGGCGACAACGCATTATGCGCAACTCAAAACATACGCCGTGACAACGCCCGGCATATTAAACGCGTCATGCGAGTTTGACGTCGAAACACTAAAGCCGACATACAGGCTTATTATGGGCGTACCCGGAAAATCAAACGCCTTTGCGATCTCAAGGCGGCTCGGTCTGCCGGAAGAGGTCATTGAGGACGCCATCAGGCGTGTCAACACAGAAGATGCAGCCTTTGAAGACGCGCTTGCAAGCTTGGAGACGGCGCGCATCACACTTGAGGGCGAGAGGCTGGAAGCCGGCAGGCTGCTGAGGGACGCCGATGAGGAGAGGCGCAAGGCTGAGGAAATCAGAAACCGGATCGAGTCCGGGCGCGAAAATGCAGTCGGCTCGGCAAAACGTGAAGCGGCGCAAATATTGGAGGATGCGCGAAAAACCGCAGACTCCGTAATGGCGGAGCTGCGGGATATGCGGCGCAGGGCGGCCGGCGATAAAGACTGGCAAAAACTAAATGAGGAAAAGGCCGAACTGTTTCGTAGGCTCAACGAGGCCGAAAGCGCAATGATTGAGGACGAAACGGAAACAGAAGCGCCGCCGAAGCGCAAACTTGTACCGGGTGACAAGGTGCGGCTGCGGGGGCTTGGAACTATGGCGGACGTCATATCCATAAGCCCGGACGAGATTTTGTCCCTGCAGGCCGGGATAATGAAAATTACCGCACGCGCAAACGAAGTTGAGCTGGTCGAAAACGATACGCCGCCGGAGATAAAAAAGCAGCTTGCCAAGTCTGAGGCGCAGCTGCATGAGCTGACTGCAAAGCCGGAGCTTGATTTACGCGGCATGGCGGCCGACGAGGCAATACCTGTAATGGAACGCTTTCTGGACAGCGCCCGCATGGCAAACCTGAGCAACGTAACCATAATTCACGGAAAGGGGACAGGCGCGCTGAGGCAGGCAGTACATAAAAGCTTAAAACGCGAACATATAGTAAAATCATTCCGCCTGGGCCGCTACGGTGAAGGCGAGGACGGGGTGACGATTGTAGAAATTAAGGGTTAAGACTAATCAAAACCCGGCGGCGCACTTATGGTTTCGGATACCCGCTAACCTGTAACCGTCCGAACGCAAGGGAGTGAATACGTTCAAAAATCCTTCTTGACGTTATGGCAGGGATTTGGTAATATAAGTTGATGAGAGGTTAAGCCCGTTAGGAGGGATGCAAATGTACGAGAAGAAGGCGACAATTTTAAAACAGGTCGGCCTTTGTGCCAGGCCGGCTACATTTCTGATACAAAGAGCCAACGAGTTTAAAAGCAGTATATGGATCGAAAAAGATGAACGCAGGGTAAACGCGAAGAGCCTTTTGGGGGTCTTGTCGCTTGGAGTTGCGCGGGGTACGACGATTAGCATTATAGCCGACGGGATGGATGAGGTCGAGGCCGTAGATACGCTATGTGAGCTTATAGATTCTGATTTTGCCGAATAAGCGGCTGCGGCGGTCATTTATTATCATCACGTGCGATAAAACAATACTCCGACGCAGATTGGACCGCAGTGATTTGAGATGACGCAGCCGGCTTCGCAGCAGATTATTTCATCGAAATCACGAATGGATTTTATTTTTTTGACAATCTTCTCGATAAGCTCGTCCGACGTTGTCGGAGGGTATGTAACAAATATTCGTTTTTTGTCTATATCGCTGCGGCCGGCAAGCTTGTCCTCAACATACTGGAGGATGATCTTATCGAAGACGCCGCGATATTTTTTGCCAACGTCCATTTTGCCGTCAACTACTTCTATGCATGGATTGAGCTTCAGCAGATTCGCGCCGAGGGCGGCCAGGCCGGAACAGCGCCCTCCTAAATGGAGGTATTTAAGCGTACCGATTACAAAACTTGCCTCGACAAGGGGCACAAGGCGTTCAAGCTCCTCGACGATCATTTCGGGAGCCATGCCGCTTCCGGCCATAATTGCGGCGTCAAGCACGATATGGCCGCTGCCGGTGGACAGATTCAAAGAATCTACGATATAGACGTTGCCATACTCCTCCGCGGCGATACGCGCGCTCTGGTTGCAGGCGGAAAGGTGCGTACTGATGCTGATATGTATCACAGCGTCGAATTCTTTTGAAAACTTATCAAAAATCTCCTGATACTCGGAGACGTTGATGGCGCCGGAGCGAGTAATGCCCGCGCCGCTTTCGACATAATCAAACATGTCACGCACAGTTATTTCCAATCGGTCTTTATACGGTTTTTCATCTTTTATGATATATAGCGGTACAATGCCAATATCATACCGGTCTACAATATCCTGCGGCAGATCGCATGTGCTGTCTGCCGTAATCTTGATTCGCATTTTTACAACCCCTTCAATTATTTAATGTATTTTTTACTTGTGTCCTATCGGTATTATATAATATAATACAAACATAGCGATTAGCGCAATAGTTTTTGTCAAAATCTATATTTCAGAAAAGAGGGGCAACGTGAAAAAAATTATAATTATCGGGGCTGCGGGCAGAGATTTCCACAATTTCAATACTTATTACAGGGATAAGACGGATTGCGAGGTTGTCGCGTTTACAGCCGCGCAGATACCTGATATCGCGGGGCGCGTCTACCCGAAAATACTTGCCGGAGGGCTTTACCCGGAGGGGATACCCATATATCCGCAGGATGAGTTGGAAACGCTGATAAGAAAATATGAGGCTGACGAGTGCGTCTTTTCATACAGTGACATAAAATATGACTCCGTTATGAGCGTAGGCGCAATAGTAAACGCTGCCGGTGCGGCCTTTACGCTATTAGGGCCAAAGCAGACCATGCTGAAAAGCTCAAAAAGGGTTGTCGCGGTGGGCGCCGTCAGAACAGGCTGCGGCAAAAGCCAGACGTCACGAAAAATCATTCAGTTGCTAAACGAAAAGGGCTTAAGGGTTATCGCCGTGCGGCACCCTATGCCATACGGCGACTTAGGCGTGCAGATTTCACAGCGTTTCGCCTCTTTGGATGATTTGAAAAAACACAACTGCACGATCGAGGAAATGGAAGAATACGAACCGCATATCGCGAGCGGAAATGTGATTTATTCGGGAGTTGATTATGCCGAAATACTCAGGCAAGCGGAAAATGACCCGTCGGGATGCGACGTTATCCTTTGGGACGGCGGGAACAACGATTTTCCGTTTTATAAGCCTGACCTGATGGTTACTGTGGTCGATCCGCACCGGCCCGGCCATGAACTCAGCTATTATCCGGGCGAAGTTACTTTGCGTTTGGCGGACGTTGCCGTCATAAACAAAATCGACAGCGCGGATTTTGCAAACATCCAGGCTGTCAGAAGCAACATCGCGAGGCTAAACCCAAAGGCGGTAGTTATAGACGCCGCATCAACAATAACGGCGGAATCTCCGGAACTCATTAAGGGGAAGAGAGTTCTGGTCATAGAAGACGGCCCGACACTGACCCACGGGGAAATGAAAATAGGCGCGGGAGTTGTAGCGGCCAACCGTTTCGGCGCGGCGGAAATAGTTGACCCGAGGGCATTTGCCGTTGGTAAGCTAAATGATACATATAAGACCTATCCGGACATAGGTACGGTTCTGCCGGCAATGGGGTATGGCGAGCAGCAAATCAACGACCTTGCCGCAACAATAGACAACACCCCTTGCGACTGCGTTATTATCGCGACTCCCATTGATCTTGGCAGGATTATCAAAATGAACAAACCCAACACGAGGGTCACATACGCCCTGCAGGAAATCGGCGCTCCCTGCCTAAGCGACGTTATCGGGGATTTCATTTCGTCCAAAGGTTGAGATGCTCGCTTATCCTGTCAAAGCTTTGCTTGCTGATAACATGCTCTATGCGGCAGGCGTCTTCTATTGCTGTCTTTTCGTCCACGCCGATCGTTTTCAAAAAATCTGAGAGAACCCTGTGGCGCTCGTATATGGTCTCGGCGATTTTGCGGCCGCTGTCGGTAAGGATGATGTACCCGTCGCCGTCTACGGTAATATGCCCGCTCTCACGGAGGTTTTTCATGGCTACGCTGACGCTGGGTTTTGAGTAGTCAAGCTCGTGGGCGATGTCAATTGAGCGTACAGTGCCCTTGGAGTTGCTAAGTATCAGGATCGTTTCAAGATAGGTCTCCGCCGACTCTTGTATTTTCATGCCATCTACCCCTCAATAGCCTTTTTCGAAGTATACCACATAAAGCCGAAAACACCAAGAGGGAGTTGTAATACTTATACCCCAACCAATGTCAACAGATTAGGAAATTCCTGCCCCCTTCGTTCGCGAAGGGGGCAGGGGTTGCTTAACCTGTTGACATTGATATACCATTTGTTGAGATCCAGCATGTTATCGTTGTTCCGGCGCCTTCAACGCTTTCGAGCTTGATTTTGCCGCCGTGATGCTCTGTAATGTGTTTTACTATGGACAGGCCCAGCCCGGTTCCGCCTGTTTTTTTGCTGCGGGATTTGTCTACCCTGTAAAACCGCTCAAATACCCGGCCGCGGTGTCCGTTTGGTATCCCAATGCCTGTGTCGGAAACCGCGATTTTGCAGTATCCGTTTTCCCTTGACAGCGCAACGGTAACGGAGCCGTTTTCTTTGTTGTATTTGATTGCGTTGTCAAGAAGATTATAAAGAAGCTCATCGATCATTTGTTTATTCGCCGCCGCGCACACACTTTCCCCTTTGACTGTAACGGCAACCTGTTTTTCGTCCGCTTTTTCGCGTAAAACCTCAGCCACGGAGGCCGCAAGCTCGTAAAAGTCGAATTCCTGATAATCCCGGCTCAGCTTGCCCTCGTCGAACTCTGAGAGCCTGATAATGTCTTCAATGATGCTAATAAGGCGCTGCGACTGATTTGTTATCTTTTCCGCGAAGCCTTTTATGTCTTCGTTTCTTGCCATGCCGTTGCCGATCATCTCGGCCATAGCGGATATTGAAGTCAGGGGCGTTTTCAGTTCATGAGATACGTTTGCGGAAAACTCCCTGCGGTATTTTTCGGCTTCATGCCTTTCGGTAATATCGAAAAACAGGATGACGCCGCCGTTTATCGAGTCCTCCCCAAGCACAGGGCTAAAGTAGATATTATAGATTTTGGCGCCGCGATGAAAAATAAACTCTGAGCTTAATCCGCTCAGGCATTGCCTTACCCCCTGCTGGAATTCCATCTCGCGGCATATGTGCAGGATGTTTTTCTGCGCCATTCCGACCTCATCAAAGACGTCATTTGCGCTGTTGTTCGCAATCAGCACTATACCGGTTTTGTCTATCAGGATCAGGCCTTCTTTCATGTTATCCGTGATGACCTCAATAGTATCGGCACGATTCTTGAGGGCGGCGATCTTATTTGCTATCTCACGTTTTTGCTGATCTATTTTTTTTGCGTAAGGGACAAGCTCGTCGTACATTGCGGAGTTGTCGCTGTCCCAGTCGATCTCATTGAGCGGGCGGAGGATGCTGCGCGTAAGCTGCCCTGCCGTTATGCCGGATGCGACTGACAAAAGGATCGCAACAATGACTACTGCGGGTAATACGGAGGCAAATATACCCGTAATGGTTTGCACGGTTTTTGATACGCGCAGCACATTACCGTCGTCGAGCCTTACTGCATAATAATACGTATCAGCGCCCAGTGTGCCTGAATAGCGGGTAGACTCGCCGCTGCCGGTTAAAAGCGCCGCAATAAATTCTTCTCTGTCGCCGTGGTTTTCCATCGTTGCTGCTGCGGCGAAATTGTCCAATAGAACCGTGCCGTCCGGCGCGATGATGGTAAGGCGCGCCGCGCTTGCGTCTTGAGTTATGTAATCAGAAAAGACAAGGCCCGAGTACTCCGGGGCAATTCCTTTGACAAGAAGATCAGCGGTCAGCCGCGCCTGGCCCCTTACAGAAGCCATTTCCCGGCTTTTGCTCAAGCCGGACATGATCACGCTGATAGACGCTGACAGCAGCATGACGCACAGCAGAATCAGCACAATAAAATAAAAGTTAATACGCTTTTTCATTCAGGCTTTATTCTCCAAACTTATATCCCACGTTCCTTATCGTCTTAATATGGCTGCCAGATGCGCCCAACTTCTGCCTCAGCGAGTGGATGTGCATATCAAGGGTTCTGCTCTCGCCTTCGAAATCATATCCCCAGACCGCTTCCATGATCTTTTCGCGGCCCAGCACCAATCCCGCGTTGAGCATAAGGTAGTGGAGTAATGAATACTCCTTATGCGTCAGCGCGACCGGGCTGCCGTCGGAAATTACTGTGTGACGGGAATTGTCGAAGACCAAGTCGCCGTACACCATCTGATCATCAGTTTCGGAGGGAGCTAAGCTCCGCCGCAATACGGCGTTGACCCGCGAGATTAGCTCCATGACGCCAAAGGGTTTGGTCACGTAATCATCCGCACCCAAATCCAGACCCTTTACCTTGTCATACTCACTGCCCTTCGCCGTCAGCATGATTACAGGCAGCGTTTTGGTGTCTGGCGTGGTGCGCAGCTGCTTTAGTATAGAAAGACCGTCGTCTCCAGGCAGCATGACGTCCAGCAGAACGAGAGACGGCCGGTTTTTTTCGATTGCGGCAAAGAATTCCTTGCCGTTTTCAAAACCCGCCCCCTCAAATCCTGCGCTGCGAAGCGCATAGAGTACGATCTCACGGATGTCCCAATCGTCCTCAACTATATATATCTTCTGCACAGAAAAAACTCCTCCTAGTGGTCTGTAAAGTCTAAAAGTTGCAAATTATTTGCGAGAATTTTTTTCGTCAAGTGGAGCGGCAAAACCGCAGTAATGCCTGTGGCCTTTCAAGGTTTTGACGTGTCCGCTTGGCGGAAAAAA
>Ga0099364_10008515_pt1 | contig 14430 bp, 8 predicted proteins | sample TergutTh196P3_FD_73070 | JGI IMG/M metagenome (GOLD analysis project Ga0099364, IMG submission 73070) | Microcerotermes parvus P3 segment gut microbial communities from Pointe-Noire, Republic of the Congo - Th196 P3 | ecosystem: Host-associated > Arthropoda: Insects > Digestive system > Gut ... | reverse complement strand
ACCCGTATGCCGGCTTTTACTTCTACTGGAACGATATCCATGTCTCTTTGAATCACAAAATCCACCTCTGCAGTATTATCGTTTTTCCAATAAACATAGATTTTCATGGATATTTTCCCACCTTAATTTTCAAGAGGTAGAAGTCGCATGAGTTTGCACCGTCTGGGCAAACGGGCAAACCCCGCTTTGAGGTACTCCCGGAAATCTCTTTGGATACTGCGTACCCATATAAATGAAGCATATAAAAATTGGTGATGTGCTGTATATTAATATATTATACCCTAATTACATTAGAAATACAACCCAAAAAATAATATAAAGCTCTGTATCACAGCAAATTAACAACTGTTCGAGCAAAGATTCATTAGGGCGATTTTTATCCATGAAAATCTATGTTCATGGATAACAGGCTTTTGTAAGACCCATATCGAAGTATTGGCCGCCTGATTTGTTTGAAATGGCGACGGCTATTGTATTCTTTCCTGCTTTGAGGCTTCTTGCTGCTTCGGGTGACAGTTCTTTCTCCTCGTAAAAGGCATTGTAGCCGGGCAATTCTGCGGCTAATAGTCCGTTTATGTAGATGAAGGCATTTTCATCGAAATGCGTGATGAGAAAGATTTCGCCTGCTTTACCTGCTTGCTCGTCTGTTAGCTCGAAAGTGGTACGCAGCCAAATCTCGCCACTTGTCCACAACGTACCGGGGTTTCGTCCTATTTCCGGTTCTTTTGACCCGAATGGTGCGTTTCCTGTCTGCCAGTCTGCATCTGAAAAGCCTGTTTCGTACCAATTGGGCGACGGTTGCTTTTCGGTATATTTCCATGACAGCGGTTTTTCTTTGGAGGTTGGCAGGAGAACAATTTCTGTGCCGAAGGATTCTGCATTGTGGAGTTCGCCAAGGATGATATGGCGGAAAAAGTTCAACTCCGCCTGTCGAAAGGGCGTCCCATCGCTACGAATCAGGTCATGTTGCCAGATGCGCGGTTTTGGAGCATTTCTGGGACTTCCCCAGTGCATATAGGTTTGCATCCGACCTTCCACTAAACCCCAGTTGTAGGCGCCAACCTTGTGTTTTTTGAAAAGCGGTAAAACATTTTGGGGCGTATTGCCTCCTTGCCTTAACAGCCATTCCGTACACAACACCGGTCGTCCCGTTTCGCTGCATCGCCGAATTTTTTCTTCAAGCCCCGGGTTCTCATCGTAGCCATGAAACGAAGCCACATCGGATATGTCAATCAGCATTTGGCTTTTTTCGCTGTCGAAATTGTCCCATAATCCAGTTGTCAACGGCTGGGAAGGCTTCATTTCGCGCGCCCATTGGAAGGCTAATTCTGCTAAAGAAGTATTCCGGTCGACCGGTTCATTATACAAGTCCCATATTATGATACGCTTGTCTTTCGCAAATGTCTTGACCATATCCTGAACGTATTTTTTCAGTTTCGGCAGCGCCTCAGGGTCTTGCGTCATAGCGCGTGGCGGACTGGAGACCCATCCACTGTTATGAACGCCGGGAACCGGCTCCTGCTGCTTCCCAATCTTTGCGACGTTTCCTGAAAAATTGCAGTCGTCAAAGAGGATCGGCATGACGGACAAACCGTGTTTCTCTGCCATATCGAGAAAGGCTTTGAAGTTCTTCTTCAAGGCATCCGGCTCATACTCCCAAACGACATAATTAAGAAACACGCGAACCGAGTTCATACCCCATTCGCGCGCCAGGGCAAGTTCCCACTCAATCGTTTTCGCGTCAAACGATTCACTCTGCCACATCTCTACATCGTTAATGGCTGTGCTTGGCAGGAAATTACATCCTACGATCCATGGCTGTCCGGCATACCATTCGTTTGCCTTTTTGACCGTCCATTGACCGGGAAGCAAATTCTCAGCTCCCGACTGACTATCCTGCCTGTTTTGGCACCCTCCAAGGGTTAAAGTCGCTAATAATAAAATTCTTATCCATCTCATAAGTTCATTCTTTGTGGTTTTACGGCACAAAAGTAATCATTTTATCCGAGATATCGGATAAAAGTGACACAACTATACCTAAATTGACAAATGCATTGGCCATCATTCTCTTATCGTTTTTTTCAAGACGTCAGCAGCAACCCTTCCATGTTCTCGGACGTCTCGTCCGCTCTTTTGCCCCTGTACTCTTATCTATGGAAAAATAAAAATATTTTCTATTTTTTCATAGATAAAAATATCATCCCTTCCGCCCCCCTTTAACAAAAACGACAAAATTTTACCGTTCATGTACAAAATACGACCATTCGTGCCAAAATTACAAAAAAGGCGAAAATCATCGTTAATTTTGCAGCGGATTTGATAAAATCCATACCACGACTTGCTTCAATAATGCTTTTTAATAAATAATAATCATGCGAAAATCATTTTTCAACTCAATTCGAGTACTATCATTCATCGGTTTAGCTATTTTCAAAAACAGGATCATGCTAAAACGATTAACTTTCTTTCTTGTAGCATTTTCGCTATGCTTGGTTAATGTATGGGGACAAACCCGGACGATATCTGTTTCGCCTTCATTTCTCTACTTTGTTGCCGAAGGCGGAGAGCAAACATTCAACATCACGTCAAATACCGATTGGACAGTCAGTAGCAATCAAGACTGGTGTACGGTTTTTCCGACCTCAGGGAGCAACAACGAAACAATAACCGTCAGAGTAATCGCCGCCACGAGAAACCAAAATCCATAATATCGTAATCCCTGATAATCTGGGTATAACGACTATTGGAAATTTTGCATTTGCTCACTGCGAGAACTTAACTTCCGTTACAATTCCCTCTTCAGTGATTACCATTGGAGAGGGGGCTTTTGCTGGGTGTATCGGACTTACTTCAATTACGATTCCCAATTCCGTAAATATGTATCAAGCGCCGCTTCTTTCGATAAGGATTATGATATAACATCCGATGCTTTTGGGATTTTAACGAAAGCCAAAAAAACCGGATACGATGCCATTCTGGCTACGCATAAGCAGTGGTGGAAAAATTTCTGGGAACAATCCATGGTCAACCTGACAAGCGCCGACGGTATAGCCGATAATATCACCGTCCATTACAATTTTTTTATGTACCTGATGGGATCAACCTATCGGGGCGAATACCAGGCGAAATTCAACGAAATGATTTCTATCGAGCGATGCTTTTCATTACAAGCGCTTGGAAAAAACAATTATTATATCTATTTTTGCCGTTTGTAGAGAGAAGGATTCGATCATAAAAGGAATTGAAAATGGAAATGAAAAAGAAAATACCCTACGGGATACCGAATTTCGAGAGCATTCGCACCGAGAATTATGCGTATGTAGACAAAACCCGTTTCATCGAAATGATTGAAAACGAGCCAACGAAATATCAATTTCTGATTCGTCCGCGTAAATTCGGGAAGTCGTTGTTTCTTTCGATGCTCAGGCGTTATTATGACGTCTGTTATGCCGACTTGTTTGATACGCTTTTTGGCGATTTGTACATCGGGAAACATCCTACGCCAAAGCGAAATGCATTTTTCGTGATAAGATTCAGTTTTTCAGGGCTTGACACAAGTTCGACGGAAAAGTTCCAGCGATCGTTTACGGCGGCTATCAGAAGCTCCATAGAATTTTTCATAACCGATCATCGCTCTATCATTGCAGATTTCGAGAATTTTAAAGAAAAAATCTGGAGCATTGATAATGTGCGCGGTTTTATCGAATTTGCTTTTGATATTATTAACGGTTACGGTCGGAAAGCCTATATCATCATTGACGAGTACGACCATTTTGCCAACGACTTAATAGCGATGGGGACGAATTTAAGTAAGAAGCAGTACAAAGAACTGATCTGGGCAAACGGCGTTGTACGCGACTTTTACGAAACGCTCAAGGATAATACGGAAACGGTCATTGACAAGATATTTATAACGGGCATCACCCCTATCATGCTTGACGACATTACCAGCGGTTTCAATATCTCCAACAACCTGTCGAATGATCTGCGTTTCAGCGAAATACTTGGTTTTACGGAAGAAGACATCGAATGGCTGTTAGATGAGGCAGGCATTGACAGGGCAAAAATTGCCGTTGACCGAAAATTTTTATACAACGGTTATATATTTCACCCAAACGCAGAGCAAAAACTTTATAACCCCTCTATGATACTCTTTCTTGCTTATAAGGTTAGTATTACGGATGGAAAATTGGATGAAATAATCGACGATAATTTAAAAATCGATTACGGACGAATCCAAATGCTATTAGACAAACCGGAGAATATTAAAAAATTAGAAGAGATTATCGAACATGGTCAGGTTGCGTCGATCGTAAAAGCCCGGTTTTCAATCGACAAAATTCATGAAACAAAAAATTTCCTTTCTCTGCTCTACTACATGGGGTTGGTAACCATTGATAAAGGTACATTGGGCGAGAGGCTGTTAAAAATTCCGAACTACACAAGCAAAACCATGTATTGGGAGTACATAGAGAATATGATCATGGAGCGCAATCCGGAAATGATATACGATCCGAGCATCATTTACCAGGGATTGTTTACCCTGTCATTCAAGGGCGACTACAAACCGTTTTTTGAAAAATTTCATCAAAATTTCGTTTCCCAAATTTCAAATCGTGACTTGGAGCATTTTTCGGAGAAGAACGTGAAGTTTCTCCTGTTAAGCATTTTATTTCAAACAGGGTTTTATCTGCCTATTTCGGAACTTGAAAATTCAAAGGGTTATTCCGATATGTATTTGCAACGCCGGAGTTATCTGTATCCGAAAATGGAAACCGACTGGATTTGGGAAATTAAATACATCAAGGAATCAGACGCCGGCAAAAGGTCGTTGATTGCGGCAAAGAAAAAGGAAGCAATGGAACAACTGCAACGCTATAAAACTTCCAATCTTTTTAAAGACCGAAACGATATACGCTATCTGGCTGTTGTTTTCACCGGAAAGAAAAAATACTGGATTGAAGAACTTTAAAAACAAATACAGATGAAACGATTTTTGATTTTTATTATTTGGCCGTTCATAGCTATGCCGATGGCTGGAGCGCAGGGAGGTTTGGTTTATGAGACCAAGACCGTGAAAAGTGAAGTCCTGAAAATGGAGCGTAAGTATGCTATCTATTTGCCGTCCGGCTATCATGACAGCGACCAGGCCTATCCGGTATTGTACCTGCTGCATGGCATGGGCGACGACCATACGGGCTGGGTGCAGTTCGGACAGGTGCAACACATAGCCGACCGGACAATAGCCGAAGGCTCATGTGCCCGGATGATTATCGTCATGCCCGATGCCAATACCGGAAGAGTGGGCTATTTCAACGATATGCGCGGCGATTTTAATTACGAAGACTTTTTCTTCAACGAACTCATCCCGCACATCGAAAAAACGTACCGCGTAAGAAGTGAAAGGCGATACCGCGCCATTGCGGGATTGTCGATGGGAGGAGGCGGAACGATTTTTTACACCTTACACCATCCGGAACTATTTGCTGCCGCAGCGCCTTTAAGCGCATCGACAGGCAGTTGGGATTATGAACAGTTCAAAAGCCGTCAAAGAAATAACGTCAGCGAAGAACAAATGGAAGCCTATTACAAACGTCACAGCGTAGCGGAGGTTATAAAAAACGCCTCAAAAGAAGAATTGGACAAAATCAAACAGGTACGCTGGTATATCAGTTGCGGCGACGACGATTTCCTTTATGAAGGTAACAGCTTGATGCACATCTTTTTCAGAAAAAATGAGATACCCCATGAGTTCAGGATAAAGGACGGAGGACATACATGGACTTACTGGCGCATGGAACTGCCTTTAGTCATGGCGTTTGTTTCCAAATCATTCACCCAATTTTAGGGCGCGTTCTATAATGGAATTTATAATAGACAGGCAGACATTAGAGGATTTGGAGATTTTCGAGCGAAAAAGAGACCAGAAAAGCCTCTTCAAATTTTTCGACAAACCGACTTCCCATGGAGGGAAAGAGGAGTTGTTGAAGTTGTTTCAACATCCCCTTTCGGATTTGCGGAAAATAAAGGAAAGGCAGGATGTCATACGCTATATGTTCGATAAAAAATTATCCTTTACCATTGACAGGCACTCGCTTGATTATATTGAATATTATTTGATTGTAGGCAATAAGCCCGTAAAATTATCCCGATTGGATGCCTGGCATAAGGCGATCAAATATTGGCTTCGACCGATAAACGAAATTTACATCATACAAAGAGGGATTGAGTATGTGCTTGAGTTTTTACAGGAACTATATTCAATTGTCACGGATGATTCCGAACTCAATCGCCCCAGCTTTCTTGCACAACAGTATCAATTCATTGCAGAAAGTATTCGCAATTCCGAACTGCGACGCATTATTGGATTCTATGCGACGAAAAAACTCTCCATAATGGACAGAGAACGGTTCGATTATATTTTTCGATACAAGGAATATGACCGGTTAAGGGATATTTTGCAAACCGTATACCTGCTTGAAGCATTTCAAGTCGCGGCACACGTAACGGCTGAACTTGGATTAGTATTTCCCGAAATAACGGACAGCAAAGAGATAGAAATGACCGGATTGTACCATCTTTTTGTAGAAAACGCCGTGGTTAATGACATCAGATATGAAGCAGAGAAAAATATTTATTTCATCACCGGCGCTAACATGGCCGGCAAATCCACCTTCCTGAAAGCCTTTGGAATAGCGGTTTTTTTAGCCCATATCGGCTTTCCGGCGCCTGTCGCTTCGATGCGGACAGGCGTTTTCTACGGATTGTTTTCTACCATCAACATAGCCGATAACCTCAACAAAGGGTACAGTCATTTCTACAGCGAAGTACTTCGGGTGAAAAATGTTGCAAATGAAATCAACCGGACGAAAAATATGGTGGTCATATTTGATGAACTGTTCCGCGGCACGAATGTAAAAGATGCTTATGATGCGTCGTTGGCTGTTATTTCTGCTTTTGCCGAAGTGAAAGGCAGCATCTTCCTTGTATCGACGCATATCGTAGAGGTTGCCGAACCGCTTCGTGCGTTCAAGAACATTCGCTTTGGCTATTTCCATACCGCCATTAAAGAGGAAATGCCGATATACAGTTATCAATTGCGCGATGGCGTCACCGAAGAACGATTAGGCATGTTGATTATCAAAAAAGAACGGATTATTGAGACAATCCGGCTTGGTATGTCAATTTCTCCGTCCCCGTGACATGCTCATGAAGAATTTTTGGCAACATGCCTACGTAATAAAAGGGAATATTGATCAGTTTGATTTTTTTTCCATTGGAAGAGACCACATGATCAACGGAAAAAGGATTCGACCAAACGCGGACGGCTATATCATGGGGCGCGGTTTCCATAAACAAATGGAGCGATTTCAGTTTGGAATTGTGCCCCGATTTTACCTCGACGGGAATTGCCAGATTGTTGTAAGGATACACAAAATCCACCTCTGCATTCGAACCTTGCTTGTCGCGACGCCAATAGATACGCTTCGCGAGCAGACTGTCGGATAACGCCAGTAGTTCTTGTGCTACAATATGCTCTGCAATGCGTCCACGCCAAACGTCCTGAATATCGGAAACAGAAAATACTTCCCGCTGAATCCCAGAAAGGAAATTTACCAGACCCGTATCGAACCAAATCAACTTCGGATGTTTTTTAAAATTCTGCAATAAAGGCATTTGTGTTTCGGCAGTCGGATAAACCAATTCAAGCAGCATAGCCGTTTGAATGGTTTGAAAAGCGGCGCTGATCTCTTTCGACGAATATGCAGACCCGCCAAAGCGTTCAAAAGTAATTGCTTCGCCTGCTTTAGCCCAGCCCACAGAGAGTATAGCGCGAATAATGCGAATCAAATTCGGGTTTTTGGTATATTTTTCTACATCGTCGTGATAGGCAATCAACAGAGATTCATACACCTCTTTTACTGAAATAATATCTTTATTTTCAGCATATTGCGCAATGGCAGCAGGCATTCCGCCAACCAATACATAATCGCGAAAAGCCTTGATGATGCGTTCATGAATAACTGATTCTACCTGAAGATTTTGTATCAGTTCCATGTCGAACAATTTACCCATTCCATCTAAAAACTCCAAAAACGAACAGGGACGCAATGCCATAAACTGCACTCTGCCTACGGGAAACGAGATGGTACGGACATCCATGATGGTTTCCAATAGCGACCCCGCCACAATGACGTGAATATCATTGGCTTCCTCATAAAAATAACGCAAAATGGCGACTGCGCGTTTTGAAAATTGAATTTCGTCGATGAAAAGTAGCGTTGAACGGTCGCTTTTTCGCTGTTCCTTGTGAAAAAAAACGGCTGTTATCAGTTCGTGCACATCCTGATAATCTTCAAACAATTGCCGGTCAGCCGGTTTTTCCAAATTCAAATCGAGAAAGACGTCGTATTGCTTGGCAAATTCTCTTACTAACGTCGTTTTGCCAACCTGCCGAGCGCCACGAATGACAAGCGGTTTCCTTCTTTTGCTCTCTTTCCATTGCGCCAGAAATTGCAATGCGCTTCTATGTATCATATTCTGATGTATTTACAAGTTATTTTCGCCCGGCAAAGATAATACATTTTATTTAATAATGCCTAAAATGACGGTAAAAATTACCGAAAATTTACCAGGAATGACGGTATAAACTACCGAAAACTTGCCTAAAATGACGGTAAAAACTACCGAAAGTGAGCCGAGAATGACGGTAAAGATTACCGACTCATGTTTTGTACTTTTTTGACTACCCAGCCATAAGCGGCAAAAAAAAAGTTTGCAGATAACAATTATAATAAAAAAGTTGTATCTTTGTATAATTTTTATGGGGGGATAGATAGGATATATCGAGAACGCTATATACGAAAAGAAGAGACTAACTTTAAAATAAGAGAAAAAGTATGGGACTATTAGATTTATTTGGAAAATCCAATAAAAAATTTATTGAAGAAAATGCGGTATCAGCTGATAAAAAGCATCTTCTGCAAACGGGCGCCATTTTAGTTTATGCCAATAGCGCTTGTGGATGGATGCCGCAGACCCTCCTGCTTGACCAGAAAAAATTGACGGCGGAGCAGATACTGAGCCGGTTTTGGGACGCGGAGAACAAAGAAGAGGTCTTGCAACTGATTGACGGATTGATTGTTATCGGAGGCTTTGGCTTTGCCGGAGGCGATCATGCCGAAAGCAGATCGCAGATCGATGCCCGCTTAGAAGGATACACTGCCGGCGATCAGTCGGCCCTCTCCGACGAAGAAGCAGAAATGCTTGACGAAGTTGTAGACTTAATAACAGGCTACAAAATGGAAAAAACGAAACTCACGGCAACGGACATAAGCAGCGTAACGACAACGCTGGCTTGGGACATAGAGCGCGCGGCTTTCCTAACGCGACTTGCCTTCAACAGCGGTTTGCTTACCGAAGAAGAAACATGGGCATTTTTAAAAAAGACCCGTGAACTTGCCCAGGCAGGGTTCAGGAATTGGCAAGACTACGGCATTTCGTTCATTAAAGGCAGAGCGATTGTCATGTGCGATTCCGATTTTTCCGATATGAGTGATATGTGGTCAAATGTAGCTCTATTAGCTGACCCCAAATGGGGAGAAGTATGGACGTGGGCTACCCTCAAATAATCGGCAATTAGATAAATGAACGAGAAACAGTCGAAGTATAAATGGTTGTACGAAACGTATGAAAAGGATTTATTTTCATACGGAATGGCGTTCGGTCTTGAAAAGGAAGCCCTTGAAGATGCGATCCACGACGTGTTTCTTCATTTATATGAGCGGGATGATAAGGTTTGGGAAAACGAAAATGTCAAGTATTATCTGTGTAGCTGCCTTAAAAACCGAATGCTGTCTCTCCAACGGAAAAAAATCCGTTTCAAAAATATCGAAGAAACGGATGAATACAGTTTTATGATCGATGTGGAAGGGTTTGACATGCTCGAAGAGGAAGAAGACCGGCTCATGATGACCCGACAGTTGGAGAAAATGCTGCAGAGCCTGACCGACCGCCAGCGCGAAGCGATATTCTTTCGGTTTACACAAAATTTAAGTTTTGAAGAAGTAGCGGAGAAGCTGAATATCAACACAAAAGGCGCCCAAAAATTAGTCTACCGCGCGCTTGACAACATGCGAAAAATATCACTTTTTTTACTTTTCATGGGGTATTTTTGATTCGTTGCGCGTTTATACAGTGAAAACGTATAAAAACCACGCATGATGACTTCATACAAGGTCGCAGACCCCGTAAAAAAATGGCTGCAGGACGAAGAATTTGTCCTCTGGTGTTTGTTGCCCACTTCCGAATCGGACGAGTGGCAGCAAAATTATTCAGATTCACATCCCGAAGAATACGAAGCTCGACAGGAAGCCCGGAAAATCATTTTATCCGTTCGGCTGAATCCGGTCAGTCGATCGTCTGAAGAAACCGCAGCATTATGGCATCGTATCGAGAACAGCCTGCGCCGTAAAGATTTCCGGAGACGGATGATGACGTTTACCCGTTATGCGGCTGCTTCAGTTTTAATCCTTTGCACCATCGGCATCTGGATGGTCTTTAAAAACCAGCCCGACACGCCGGAACAAAACCTCATCGCAAATATCGCTGACAACAACACAGAAATCACCCTGATCAAAGATAACGCTGAAATCGTTGAAATCGAAAACAACGCCGTCATCACATACGATACAGCCATCACCATTCAAGTCCAAAACCAAACAACAAAGGTATTAAAAGACGATCACAAGGAAAAAGCAGTCAAAACCAACACATTAGTAGTACCAAGCGGCAGGCGCGCTTCGCTTGTATTAGCCGACGGTTCCAAGGTCTGGATTAATTCCGGCACGACCCTTCATTTCCCTTCCGCATTTGAAGCGACTGAACGTAAAATAAAAGTAGAAGGCGAAATTTTTATCGAAGTAGCGCCCGATGCCTCGCGTCCCTTTTATGTAGAAACACAACGCATGTCGGTGAGCGTATTAGGAACAAAATTTAACGTCTCGGCATACGCCTCAGATTCTTCACAAGCGATTGTCCTGGTAGAAGGCCGCGTCAGCATCTCCCCCATAAACTCCGGAGAATCGTTTATACTCCGTCCTAACCAACGATTCAACCTGACGTCTGATACTTCCTTAATCGACGAAGTAGAAGTTTACGACCACATTTCCTGGATTGACGGCATATTCCAGTTCAGGGGCGAAACGATGGAAGAAATCGCCCAGCGTCTAAGCCGCTATTATAACATCCGTATTGTCTGTTCCCCCGAAATAGCACAAAAGCGCACCGCAGGCAAACTCATGCTTTTCGACCGGATTGAACAGGTGATGGAAACATTTGCTATGCTTTACGGTATTAAATTTACCATAGAAAACGAGAATATCAAAATAGAGTAATAACCCTAAAAAGAAGACACTATGAAGACATAAAAAGACTTAAAAACAACAAGCCCGGACGATAGGCAAATCATCCGGACTTAAGCGAGATTTAACATTTAACAATGAGTGAAAACCTCAAAAAAACACACAAAGGTATGAAAAATAAAATTGATCACCAAAAGAAAATGGCATATTTTCAAAAAAAACTACTACGTTGCCTTTCCATAACCACGTTATGCTTATGGGTCGTTAGCTCTGTTTTTGCAAACGGAACAGATGGAAACGGAGTTAAAAATAACATACAAAAGGCAACTTTATTGGATTTCTTCAAAACAATCGAAAAACAATCCGGATATGTCTTTATTTACCCAAAAGACATTCAGTCCGAATTAAAACAAGTGGTAAGCGCAGATATAAATGCAGGTTCTATCCCGGAAGTATTACCGGCTCTGTTCAAAAACACGAATCTGACCTATCAGATCAACGACAAGCAGGTAGTTGTCACACGAAAACCGATCACCGAACCGCCCCCTACCCTTCAACAAACACAAATTATCATTAACGGAACGGTTTCGGACAATTATGGTGATATATTGCCAGGTGTATCTGTGGTAGTCAGGGGTACGAACATCGGAATTAACACCGACGCAAACGGCGAGTTTTCCATCACCGTTCCCAGTGATACATCCGTATTACTATTCAGCTATATCGGATTTAAAACGCAGGAAGTACCGGTTGGCAACCGCCGCATCATTGCTATTACCATGCAGGAAGAAGTGGCAGAGCTTGGAGAAGTAACTGTTGTGGCATTTGGAACACAAAAAAAGGAAAGTGTGGTGTCATCTATCCAAACCGTCAATGTCAAAGACCTGCACGTACCTTCAAGCAACCTTACTACCGCTTTTGCCGGAAAAATGGCAGGTGTAATTGCTTACCAGACCAGCGGCGAACCGGGATATGATAACGCCGAGTTTTTCATACGCGGTATAACCACGTTTGGTACGGGAAAGGTCGACCCCTTGATATTGGTTGACAATGTTGAATTGACCACCAATGATTTGGCGCGATTGCACCCTGACGACATTCAGAGCTTCTCCATCCTGAAAGATGCTACTGCCACAGCCCTATATGGAGCGCGTGGCGCCAACGGCGTCGTTATAGTAACGACTAAAGAAGGGAAGGAAGGGAATGCAAAGGTAGCTTTCCGTATTGAAAATTCATGGTCGGCGCCCACAACTACTGTAAGAATGGCCGACCCCATCACGTATATGGAACTTGCCAATGAAGCTGTATTGACCAGGAATCCGCTGGCTCCTATGCCCTATTATTATTCCAAAATCGACAATACCATTCGAGGGACAAATCCTTATGCGTATCCGGCAGTAGACTGGATGGATATGCTTACTAAAAAAACCACAGTCAATCAAAGAACGAATCTGAATATTTCAGGTGGCGGAACTGTTGCGCGTTATTACATCGCCGCATCCATATCGCAGGATAACGGTATTTTGAAAGTTGATAAGCGTAACAACTTCAACAACAATATCGATTTAAAAAAATACCTGATCCGATCGAACATCAACATCAATCTAAGCCGTTCGACCGAAGCCATCATTCGGATTCATGGTACCTTCGACGATTATACCGGACCTATATGGGGTGGAAGCGATATGTATCGATTCATTCTTAATGTAAGCCCCGTGCGTTTTCCGGCCTATTATGAACCGGATGTTAATCACCGAGGATTCGACCGTATTTTTTTTGGCGGTGAAATAGCAAGCGGTACCGATATGTATATGAATCCTTATGCCGAATTGGTAAAAGGATACAGGGAAGAGAGCAAAACTGTGATGCTGGCTCAGTTTGAACTAAAACAGGATTTTGAGAAATGGATAAAAGGATTAACCGCGCGCTTACTGGGCAGCACGACAAGAAATGCAGGTTTTGATGTTTCCCGTTCGTACAGGCCATTCTACTATGGTTCATATTACGACCGACAATCAAATACTTATACTTTGCTCCCTCTTAATGAAGAGGGCACTAATGCAGGTACGGAATATTTAGATTACAGGAATGGTTACAAATCCGTTTCCAGTTCGTTTTATGCAGAAGGTTCGTTGAACTACAATCAAACGTTTGGCAAACATGGCGTCAGCGGAATGTTAGTCGGGATTATCCGTCATGCAATCAGCGGCAATGAGTACACGCTGTTTGAATCGTTACCCAAAAGAAATCTTGGATTATCCGGGCGGTTTACGTACGATTATGAAAGCCGTTATTTGGCAGAAATTAATTTTGGCTACAACGGTTCCGAGAAATTCGATAAGGGACACCGCTGGGGATTTTTTCCGTCTGCCGGTTTGGGTTGGATACCCAGTAACGAAGCCTTCTGGGGTGACGGATTGAAAAAGATCATCTCGAAACTGAAATTGCGCGGAACATACGGCATGGTAGGGAACGACGAAATCAGTAGCCAGCGGTTCTTTTATCTCTCGGAAGTACTCGCAGGGCAGGGATATGGTTATCGTACAGGACTTGATTTTAACGGTATCAGTCGTACGGGAATGAGGATACAGAACTATGCTAATCCCACCATCGGTTGGGAAATAGCCTACAAAAGCAATCTCGGCATCGAACTCGATTTATTTCAGGGGAAAGTGGAACTGCTGGCTGACTTGTTCAAGGAACGAAGGGTCAATATATTGCAAACCAGAGTGGATATTCCCACCGAAATGGGCGTGTGGAGTACACCGCAATCCAATGTGGGCGAAGCCGACGGAAAAGGCGTAGACATATCCTTGGACTACAACCAGTATTTCACTACCGATTTCTGGATGGTGGGAAGGCTCAACTTCACCTACGCGCGATCCACATACCGTTATTTTGAAGAGCCTGACTACAACCAGTTGCATGTTCCATGGCTATCGCGGAAAGGGCTTCCCATATCGCAACAGTTCGGGTATATAGCCGAGCGTATGTTTATTGATCAGGCGGATATCGACTATTCGCCGCGACAAGATTTTGGCGAATATCTGCCGGGCGATATCAAATA
>Ga0099364_10008514_pt1 | contig 14430 bp, 13 predicted proteins | sample TergutTh196P3_FD_73070 | JGI IMG/M metagenome (GOLD analysis project Ga0099364, IMG submission 73070) | Microcerotermes parvus P3 segment gut microbial communities from Pointe-Noire, Republic of the Congo - Th196 P3 | ecosystem: Host-associated > Arthropoda: Insects > Digestive system > Gut ... | reverse complement strand
ACATCAGCGGCAACCGCGTGGTCAAGGCGTTCACGCGCGAACCGTTTGAAATTGACAAGTTCGAGGCCGAAAACCGCGGCTTCCACGACGCGCAGATGGAGGTCAACCAGGTCTGGCTGCGCTACGGGCCGCTGATCGAATCCACCTCGCAGATCCTGAGCGCGGTCAACCTCGTCGTCGGCGGCATCATGGTCGCGGCGGGGCGCATCACGCTGGGACAGATGAATATTTTTCTGATGCTGGCCTGGGCGCTGAATCAGCCCATGGTGAACATGGGCATGATCATCAACGACGCCCAGCGCTTTTTCGCCTCCGCCGAAAAGCTGGAGCAGTTATATTACACCTCCAACGATATCCGTTCGCCCGACAAGCCCGCCGAAACGGGTCCCATCCGCGGCGATATCTCCTTCCACGACGTTTCCCTGCGCATCGGCGGCGCGGACATTCTCAAGGACATCTCCCTGACCGTCAAGACCGGGCAGACCATAGGCTTTATGGGCCCGACCGGGTCCGGCAAGACGATGCTGGCCTCGCTGATCCCGCGCTTCGCGGACGTGACGGCGGGCGCGGTGCTGGTGGACGGCGTCAATGTGGAGCATTACGACCTGTCCAAGCTGCGCGGCGCGATCGGTATGACGATGCAGGATGTGTTTCTGTTCTCCGCCTCCGTGGAAAACAATGTCGCTTACGGCGACCCCGAGGCCCCATCAGAGCGCATCAGGGACGCCTGCCGCGACGCCGACGCCGCGGGGTTTGTTTCCGCGCTCCCGCAGGGCTATGACACCATCGTCGGGGAACGCGGCACGGGGCTGTCCGGCGGCCAGAAGCAGCGGCTGAGCCTGGCGCGCGCGCTGCTGCCCAATCCGGCCATCCTGATTTTGGACGACACCACCAGCGCGGTGGACATGGAGACGGAAAAAAACATTCAGGCGCGCCTGAACGCCCGCGAGAGCGGCGCGACGACGATCATTATCGCCCAGCGCGTATCCTCCATCCGCCACGCCGACTGTATTTACATCCTGGAAAACGGCCGGATCACCGAACAGGGAACGCACGAGGAGCTGATGCGCGGCAGGGGGTATTACTATGACACCTGCGTGCTGCAGCAGGGCATAACGGAAGACTAGGCATTCACTACACCAACCTTGCCGCGGCGGGTGAAAGACGGGCGGTTTTTTGCGGCAGTAAAAAGATTGATAGAGGAGAATGTACGTGAATGTTGAAATGGCAACCAACATAATGATACAAAATCCCGAAACAAAAGAGGTTGTTATTCAAAACCGCAAGCGAAAATATCCGGGGTGGTGTTTCCCCGGCGGTCATATCGAATGCGGAGAAAGTATATATGACTGCGCGGTACGGGAGGTCAAAGAAGAAACGGGGCTTGATATATCAAACCTTCAGCTTTGCGGCGTTCTTCATTGGATTAACCGCGAAAATGATGGGCGGTATATTTGTTTTATGTACAAAACGACAGAATACAGTGGTGAGTTAATCGCCGATAACGATGAGGGCGAGTATTTTTGGCTCAATATTGAAGCATTGTTAGCCGCGCCTAAAGAGAAGTTTTCTTGCGAACATTACGCGCTATCGCCGTTGTACCACGAGTGCGGCATATACAGCGAAGCTATTATATATTGGAGCGGCGGCGAGTCAACGTGGGAAGTCGTTTATAAATAAAGAATCTGCGTCGATTACAAGCGTCTTTTTACCCTCGCGGGCAAGCCCGGCGCCGAGGCTCGCGGCGGCCATCGTCTTGCCGGCGCCGCCCTTTCTGGCTCCGATAAAAATTGCTTTGCCAAAGCACCGGCCTGCATCAAAAAACCGGAGGGACTTCCCCTCCGGTTTCTCATATCTCGAAGATTACATGGACTGCCGGTTGAACACCACTCTGTTTCTTCCCGTCTCCTTGGCGGTGTACAAAGCCTCGTCGGCGAGCTTAACGTAGTAGTCGGTCGAGGAGAGCTGAGACGCCTTAAAGGTCACGCCGCCAACGCTGAAGGTGAGGATGTTGAACTCGGAGCCCTCGTGGCGGATGTGGCGGGCGCGGATGTCCTCCAGCATTTGCGTGGCGGCGCGCTCGGCAGCCTCGCGGGGGGTGCTCTCCATGATGACGGCAAACTCCTCGCCGCCGTAACGGGCCACAAAGTCGTTCTTGCGCACCGAGCCGGAAATGCTCTTGGCCACAGCCGCCAGACAGCGGTCGCCCTCGATGTGCCCGTAGGTATCGTTGTAGGCCTTGAACCTGTCGATATCAATCAGCAGCAGGGAGACGGTGGCTCCGGTGACGCGCGCGTCCTGCAGGACGCGGTTGAACATGACGTCGAAGCCGCGGCGGTTATGTACGCGCGTCAGCGCGTCGCAGGAGGCCAGGTCCTCCAGATTCTTCTCGCCCATAAAGGACTGGATCAGGACCGTGGAGAAGATGCCGGCCGCCGCCATCGCCAGGATGCATGAAATCACCGTCAGGGCCATGGTCTCGCTGAAATTGATGATGCCCTCCAACCCGTCGTCCGCCTGGACAGCGAAATAGACCAGCGAGCTTCGGACGAGGAACACCGCGGTAACCGCCCCCTGCAGGATCACGGTCGTCCGCAGGTCCAGCCGGACAGCGAAGACCAGAGCGAACAGGCACATCAGAAACATGGTGTTGTTAAAATACAGATACTCGGGATGCCCGGCCATCGCCACGGTCGCCTCTATCACGCAGAACGTACAGCCCAGCAGGGCGATCACGGAGACAATGGTCGCGGTGCGCAGGTATTCGGTGCTGATGCGCAGACGGAGCAGAACGACCAGCGCGACGACCAGCATAATCAGCACAAGGACATACCAGCTCCGGAAGTCCTCTCTCCAGCCGGGCGCGGCGATGGCGTTCTTAACCAGGATCGTCGTGGAAAGCGCGACGATCAGGACGCCGAAAAAAGCCAGCGCGCTGTTTTGCGTGTACTGCTGGTTGCGGCGGCGAAATTCCCGAACAAATTCCTTGGGGATGATGAACGTGCTTTTTATCCGGGCAAGATCCATTGACTGCACCCGCCTTTTCATTTTTCCAAGATATAGTGTTGACATCTATTATAACACGCTTTTGAAAAAACGCAAGGCATTTGTGAAGAATTCACAGATATCCGGATATTTTTTTGTGTTCGCCCGATAACGCTTGACCGGGCGCATTCGGGTGTGATATGATTTATAGGTTGTTCATACGCGCCTGTAGCTCAGTCGGACAGAGCAACGGCCTTCTAAGCCGTGGGTCCGGGGTTCGAATCCCTGCAGGCGTGCCAAACCGTTGAGACTGTGAGGTTTCAGCGGTTTTTGCTTTCGCTTGCCTCATGAGACGGCTTGCTGTGCGCGGTGCTATTTTTTCTTCACGGGATAACAGGCCTCCGTCACCCATTGCTCAGGATTCGGGTCATGACCGGGGCTGACCTCAATAAGCGGATTTTGAGATTTTGACCGGCTGGAAAAATCTCGAAATTTCATTTTTGCATGTCCCCCTGCTTGCGCGTCGTGTGATGGATTCCGTAGTGTTATTGCATGATTTACAATCAGCCCCGTACTATCTTCTGCAAAGACGTGATGATTTCGTTTGCAGCATCGTTGGGGTCAGTGAAATTTTTATCAAGCAAATACTCGGCCGGTTGTTCTTAACGGACAATCGGCCGGGTATTTTTTGTGCAGAAAGAAATGTTGAAAAAATTTATTAATATGACGTGCAGTTGTCATATTTATGTGGTATAATGAGAATTGGATATACAAACAAAATAAGGAGTCGCTTATGCACTATGCCGATTCCAAAACAATCCTCTCTCCGCAAAACGGTATGAACATATATCGCGCCTGCACTCATGGTTGTATTTATTTGACGAGCAAAAATGCTTGCTCGCAAGGGCATTTTTGTGAGGAAAAGCCGGGGCAATACCCCGAGGCTTGCCTCGGCTCTCTCGCCTAAAGGGCGAGGGGTGCAGGGCTTGCCCTGCGGTTGATAGCCGTCATTGCGATAGTCGTAGCGCGTGTTATCAAATGAAGCATGACTTCGAAGACATCGAAATTAAGCGTGTCACTGTTTGAAGGGGTTGGTGATTAGTCGTGCAAGTAAACAGATTGTTTGAGATTATCTATATTCTGCTTGATAAAAAAATGATAACGGCCAAAGAGCTGGCAGCGCGGTTCGAGGTATCCCAACGCACTATTTACCGCGATATTGATACCCTGAGTTTAGCGGGTATCCCCGTCTACACCGAAAAAGGCAAAGGCGGCGGTATTAGTTTGCTGCCCGATTTTGTGCTGAACAAGTCCATATTGAGCGAACAAGAGCAAAACGAGATTTTATCCGCATTACAAGGACTTTCGGGTGTAAAAAAGACCGAAACGGACCAAGTGTTACAAAAACTGTCTACGCTTTTTAATAAGCACACCGTCCCGTGGTTGGAAGTGGATTTCACCGATTGGGGTTATTCCAGCGGTTATGTTTTTAACAGTTTTAAGACAGCCATATTGGAAAAACGTATAGCGGAGTTTGATTATTACAGTACCTACGGTGAAAAAACAAACCGTCAAATCGAACCGATTCAGCTTTGGTTCAAATCAAAATCATGGTATATCAAAGGTTTTTGTCTGACCCGGCAGGATACGCGGCTATTCAAGCTGACGAGGGTGCGGAATCTAACCGTGACAGACGAGCATTTCGGCGAACGTGACTTATTAGCCAAACCGCCCAACCCCGGTCCCGCCGAGCATCAGAAAAAGGATGTAACTCTCAAACTGAAAATCGCACCAGAAATGACCTATCGTGTGTACGACGATTATTACGATGAAATTGTAGGGAAACAATCGGACGGCAGTTTTGTGGTGTCGGTAACATGGCCGGAGGACGATTGGGTTTATGGTTATGTGCTGTCTTTCGGGGAGTATATCGAGGTATTGGAGCCGGAGCATATCCGGGAAATTATCAAAGAAAAATTATTAAAATCCGCGAAAAAATATTTATAATATGACTTACTGTTGTCATATTTATGTGATATAATGAAATAAAAAATATGGAGGTTTCAGGATGCAAAACTACGAAAACGCAATGGGAATTATGACCGAGAGGTTCGGCAAGGACAGCCTTATCGCAATCGCCACAACGGACGGCGAACGCCTGTATAACCGCATGGTTGACGCTTATTACGAAAACGGCGCGTTTTACGTCAGTACACACGCGCTCTCAAACAAAATGAAGCAAGTCGAAGCAAATCCCGATGTCGCCGTTTGTGCTGTTGACTGGTTCAGCGGTCATGGTGTCGCAAAAAATCTCGGTTGGGTATTGGAACCGCAAAATGCCGAGATCCGGGCAAAACTGCGTGAAGCGTTCTCGTGGTATGACCACGCAAACAACGAACAGGATAAAAACTGCTGTTTCCTTGAGATTCGCCTTACAGATGGTATGCTGATAAAGGACCATCATGCCGTGCGTTATCAAATTGATTTTATGAACAAGACGGCGCTGGTGAGCGAAAATTGGGGAGAGTTTAAGTAAAGGAGTTATAAATCATGCCAAACCTACTCAAACAGATCCCGGAAACGATGCGTAAACAAGGTATACCGGATGAAATTATGGCACAGTTCGACTTCGCCGGAACAGGCGGAGCGGAAGAAATTATGGCACTTATCAATCAAATGGACAAGCTGCTGACCGAAAAACAGCGTCTTGCCATTATGCAAGAACAGGGTTGCAATGTAACCGGAGAACCGGCAAAGGCACACCGTGATTTTTGGCGAAAACATAAGGACAAGCCAATTGAAGAAAGAATTGCGATGGCTCTTGAAGTGGATTCGGTGCATAAATATCCTTGTAAATTAAACGATGATGGTACATTGTCTGTTTATTGGGATGGTGACGGGCAATCACGCTGCCCGTGCGGAATGATTAAGAAATTGCCGGCATCTGTTAGCATCCCTCTTACTTTTTGCGGCTGCTGTGGTGGACACGCACGGAAAAACCTGCAAAAATCGCTTGGTGTTGATTTGCGTTTGATTAAAATTGTTTCATCGGTAAACAGTTCAAACGGAAAGAAACGCTGTGAATTTTTATATGAAGTGTTATAGGAGGACAAGTCAATGATTGAACTACCCGAAGCCTACACGCTCGCCAACCAACTCAACCAAGCCTTTGTCGGCAAAACTATCGTCAGCGCGGCGGCGAACACCTCGCCCCACGGTTTCGCGTGGTATTCCGGCGACCCTTCGTTATATAACGAAAAGCTCGCCGGAAGAAAAATCACAGGCACAGCCGCGTATGGCGGACGGCCTGAAATGCGCGCGGACGGAATGATTGTTTCGTTTTTAGACGGTGTTCGCGGCCGCTATCTCAGCGCGGAGGAAAAACGCCCTGACAAGCATCAGCTTCTACTTGAATTTGACGACGGCTCCGCTTTTTGCTGCACTGTTCAAATGTACGGCGGCATGATGGCTTTCTCCGACGAACCGCGTGATGATTTTTACTACAACGTCGGCAGAGAAAAGCCGTCCCCATTTACCGAAGCGTTTGACAAGGCATATTTTGACAAATTATTCGAGGGTATCAAAAAATCTCTCAGCGTCAAGGCGCTGCTTGCCACAGAGCAGCGAATACCCGGTCTTGGCAACGGAGTGTTGCAGGATATTCTGTTCAATGCCGGAATCCATCCCAAACGCAAGGCGGAATCTTTGTCGGACAATGAACGGGACAAGCTGTATCACAGCGTCAAAACTACGCTGGCAGAAATGCGCGACGGCGGCGGGCGCGACACTGAAAAAGACCTGTTCGGCAAGCCGGGCGGCTACCAAACGATCTTATCGAGCAAAACGCTGGCGTATCCCTGCCGTGTTTGCGGCGGCGGATTAAGGCGCGAGGCGTTCTTAGGCGGGAATATATATTTTTGCCCGGAATGTCAGAAGTTATAGGAGGACGGAATAAATGGCTGTAAAACTCACAGAAAACACCGTTATCAGCGAAGCTGCCATTACGACGGAGAGATACCGCGCTTATTTCAGAAAAGCGATAGACGGCTTTTCGCCGGAAGTTTACTGCGGTGCATTTGAATATTGGTTAAATCTGAATAATGGGAAAACATTAAACGAAGCGATAGAATCCTACCGGCTTTCGGAACCCCCTAAAAGTATTGAAGAACGATTGACAGAGGCAATGTCCAACATCGCTTTCCGCAAAATGCAGATTTCAGTATTCCCATGTTATATGTGCGCCGCTGACTGATACAACCGGCGGCGCTCTTGGCGACCGTTACCAGCAGAGCGGTAACAATGGCGTTATCGTAAAAGACCGCCTTATAGTTATCCAGTGTAAACGAACGGGGGAAGAAGTATATTCCTCCGCGCATCAGGTCCTGACCTTCGTTGAATGAACCCACGATGATATACCACAGCGGATACACCATAATGAACATCCTCTTGACTTTTCCAAAAATATCGTGTAATATAAAATCATACTTTAATATGAACGGAGGCGAGTCGGTGTATATTAAGCGTCAGCTTGAGCAGGTCGTGCTGCGGGCAAACGAGATGTTCCCGGTGGTCATGGTTACCGGGCCCAGACAGGTCGGCAAGACGACCATGCTTGAAAAGTTAGCGGAAGAAGGGCGCGGTTATGTGTCCCTCGATTCCCGTATAAACCGTGAAATGGCACAGAAAGAGCCGGAGCTTTTCTTGCAGAGGTTCCCGCCGCCGGTTCTGATCGACGAGTTTCAATACGCGAAGGAGCTGCTTCCTTATATAAAAATCCATGTGGATAAACACAACCGCAACGGCGATTACTGGCTGACCGGATCTCAAATGTTCCATATGATGAAGGAAGCCAGCGAGAGCCTTGCCGGACGGGTCGCCGTCATTCCCATGCAGGGGCTGTCCATCAGCGAACTTGACGGCGTGCCGGGCGGAGTGTTTACCGGCAATCCTGATGAATGGTTGGAACGGGCGAAAGTACGGAGTCCGCAAAATCTGAAAGAGGTCTACAGACGGATTTTCATGGGTTCTTTTCCCCGTATGCACAGCGCGGCGTATGACCGTGAGCTGTTCTTCAACTCATATGTAGACACATATTTGCAGCGGGACATCAGGGATTTGAAACAGGTTGGCGACGAAATGGCTTTCATGCGTTTTATGACGGCCTGCGCGGCGAGAACAGGAGGACTCTTGAACTGCGCCGAGCTTGCCAAGGATGTCGGTATCAGCGCGCCCACCGCGAAGCAATGGCTGTCTATCCTTGTAACCTGCGGCATCGTTGTACTTGTTGAACCGTATTTCAACAATGCGCTCAAGCGTATTGTGAAATCACCAAAAATGTATTATATGGACACCGGCCTCTGCGCGTACCTAACGCGGTGGGATTCGCCTGAGACAATGGAGGTTTCCGCCATGTCGGGGCAATTCTTTGAGACTTATGCCGTCAGTGAAATAATAAAAAGCTATTTCAACGCCGGGAAGCGCCCGCCTGTATTCTATTACCGTGATACCGACCAAAAGGAGATCGACATTATCCTGGAAGCGAACAACACGCTCTTTCCCTTTGAAATCAAAAAATCCGCGGCTCCCGACAGAGACGCGGTGCGGCATTTCGATACTCTTCGCAGAACGAAAAAAGAAATCGGCGCGGGCGGCGTGATTTGCATGACAGACAGCGTTTACCCGATCAGCAAAGAGAACTACTATGTGCCGATATGGCTTATATAATGAACAGGCAAATCGTTCATTTCGACATGGATATGTTTTTCGCGGCGGTGGAAGTCCGCGACAACCCTGCTCTTGCCGGTAAGCCCCTAATCATCGGCGCCATTCCCGGGGAGCGGGGCGTGGTTTCCACTTGCAGCTACGAAGCGCGAAAGTTCGGGGTACGTTCGGCCATGCCCATCAGCGAAGCCTACCGCCGCTGCCCGAACGGAATCTATATGCGCCCCAACGGTCACAAGTATGAAGAAGCGTCCCGGCAGATTCGCGGGATATGCGACTGCTATACTGACTTGGTTGAATACTACTCATTGGATGAAGGCTCCCTCGATGTTACAGGATCTCTGGGCATATTCGGCAGCGCGGCACATATCGGGCGGGAGATCAAGCGCAGGATTCGGGAGGAAACATATCTGCCATGCTCGGTGGGTATCGGTTACTCCATCATGTCCGCCAAACTCGCCAGCGAGGAGAAAAAGCCTGACGGATTCTACGAAATTCCCACTGCCGAAGCATTACGAAGTCTTATCATCGACCGAAGCGTCAGGGTGATATACGGCATAGGTCCGCAGACCGAAGCGGAACTGAATAATATCGGCGTCCGCACCGTGCGGGATATATACAATAGCCGGCAAACGGTCATCAACACTCTCGGCAATCACGGCAAATACATTGTTGACCTGGCGGAGGGCATCGACGACCGCGTGGTGGCGGCTCCGTCGAAATCACAGTCCTACGGAACCGAAACAACCTTCCAGCAGGATATAACCGACTTTGAATATCTGAAAGACGTCCTCCGTTTCATCGCAAGAGAACTCAGCTACCATATACGTTTGAAAGGAACATACTGCCGAACGGTTACGCTGAAAATCACATACAAAGGCTTTAAGAAAATCACCCGCTCCAAAAGCGGTGAACCGACAAACAGGGCCGGCGACATCTATAAGACAGCCGCCGCCCTGCTGGATAAAATCGCGAAGCAACCAGTTCGGTTAATCGGCATCACCCTCAGCGGCTTTACGGATGACGCCGCCCGGCAAATGACGCTGTTCGACGCGGCCGCGAGCGAAAAGGACGGCAGAATAGACGCCGTTATGATGGAACTGCAGCGCAAATACGGTATTGACGCGGTGAAAACCGGCAGTGAGCTGATTGCGGAGAAACGGCTGCACACGGATAAAGAGTTTGATTTGTAAGTGATTTTGTAAACAAAAGAGGTTTGTGCGAGTTGAGAAAGAATACGTACATAAACGGCGTTTTGTAAAATAACAACCGGAGGACTGATGCTATGAATCCAATCCCGCCTGATATGGCCGATACCATCTTACGCCTAAAAGACATTCTGCAAAACTCGGACAACATCGTATTCTTCGGCGGCGCGGGAGTGTCCACAGAAAGCGGCATCCCGGATTTTCGGAGCGCGGACGGTCTTTATAGCACCAAGTACGCCTATCCGCCGGAAACCATGCTGTCTAACACTTTTTTCGTTCGCAATACCGGCGAATTCTTCAAATTCTACCGAGAAAAAATGATCCACCCCAGCGCCAAGCCGAACAAGGCGCATTTTGCTCTTGCAGAGCTTGAACGGCAGGGTAAGCTCAAAGCAGTCATCACGCAGAATATAGACGGGTTGCACTCCGCTGCCGGAAGCGTCAATGTATTGGAGCTGCACGGTTCAATCTATCGCAACTTTTGTGCGGCGTGTGAAAAATCATACCCGCTTGAAGCGGTGCTCCAAGCGGAGGATATTCCTCGCTGTCGCTGCGGCGGCGCAATCAAACCCGACGTCGTTCTGTATGAAGAAGGCTTGGATGAAAGCATTATGGAAAGAGCGGCAACGGCTATCCGGGAAGCGGATGTTTTGATTGTCGGCGGCACATCGTTGAACGTCTATCCGGCGGCAGGACTGATTCGTTATTACAGCGGAGATAAGCTCATACTGATCAATAAGTCCGAGACCCCGTATGACGGGTATGCCGACATGATAATCCGGCACAGCATCGGAGAAACGCTGAACGCCGCAGTATAGGAGGGCAGCAAAATGCCAATGGTCAAGCTGGAAATATTCATTACGGACGCTGAAGGTTGACCGCGCCATGACCATCACGCTCCTTCACAGCATGGTCAAAACGGTGCGCAATGTCAAGCGCTTGAACACCACCGGTACGTTTCGCAGAGAGCCGCCGAATCAATATGATTCGACGGCTTTCCTAGCGGCCACAACAACGATACAGAACTTCCCCCAAAATCAAACAGCCGCAATGGTTACAGGCTAGTCGGTGAACTGGGTTTACATTAAGTTGCCATAAGGCCATGACCGCTGTATAATTGTGAATGCTGCCCTCTCTTTCGCTTACACGTTCATCGGCCGGCCGTATGAGACCTTCTCTAAAATCTTAAAAAAATCCAAAAATACGTGAATAAAAGGTAAAGACATTTTTTCAAGAGCCGCTATACTTTAAGATAAGCGGGTTGCGTATAAACACAGAAAAGTCATTGGTATATATCGGAAATGACTTTGGGAGTTGTATTCGCGGTTTCTTTATTAACGATAAAGGATGGATTTCGATGATGTCAGCTCAACAAAACAAGGCGGTTCTTGGAATCATAGGATGCGGAATGATTGCGCGGGGGGTTCACCTGAACAATGCGTTCTCCAATCCGAGGATTCGGGTCAAGTGGTGCTGCGACCTGGTGCAGGAAAACCTGGACTACGTAAAGCAGAACTATTCGCCGGAGTTGTTGACAAACAACTGCAGCGATATCTTGCAGGACCCTGAGGTCGATGGAATCATGCTCCTGACGACCCATGACGTCCGGGAAAGGATACTGATCGCCGCGGCCGAGGCGGGCAAGCATATCTATGTTGAAAAACCGATGAGCACATCCGCGGATGAATCTTACAGGATCATGAGGGCAATCCGAAAAAGCGGGGTAAAACTTGTGGTCGGGTTCAACAGGAGATGCGCCCCCATAGTAGGAGATGCCGTGAAAATTTACCGCGATCATGTAGCAAATCCGGCCGATGCCCCCTGGAGATATATCCGTGAAAAGGAGGCGCGGATATCCTTGAGAGAAGAAGAAGCCACGATGGTGATGATGCGGATCAATGACGATGTCATGTCGTTTAAGTCTTACGCGATAGATGAAACCATCGGGCAGGGTTCCATCGTTGGCGAGTTGTGCCACTTTATAGACCTTGCGTGTTTTATTTTGGGGAAAGAGCCCGTCAAAGTCTATGCCGAGGGTTGGGCAAGGGTCAATCAGGTCTTGACATTACAGTTTGAGGATCAGTCGATCGTTTCCATTTTTGAAACGGCCGTGGGCAGTTTTGACCATCCTAAGGAATTGACCGAAATATACCATAAGGGTTCCTCGATCATTTTAGATCATTTTATGCAGCTAAGGGTGGGCGGGATTGAAGGAATCTACAAAAAAGACTACCCTCTGCTGAATGATCCCTATCCGCATATAACGGAGGGCGAGGGCAGCAACCTGTACATCAATAAAATGAGAGAGAGGAACAGAATTGCGGCGGATATGGGCGAGAGGGGCTTTCCTTCAGCCGATAAGGGACACTACAACATGCTGGATAAATTCGTGGACTGCATTTTGCTGGGTTCCGAATCCCCCTGCAATGAGTTAGACGGAGCAAGGGCGACCTTGGTAACCTTAAAGGCCAGGGAATCCGTGAGGAGCGGGCTTCCCGTAAAAATATGTCAGGATGAATATGATTTTTATTTCAGCCATTGATCAAAAGAGCGCTTGCGTAGCCCGGCAGGAAGCAAAACACCCCGGCGCTCTAGCGAGCCTGCGAGCGTAAGCAGAGGGGTTTTTGCGACCGCCCGCCGGGCGTGAGGCAAGGTGACAGCCGTTACGCAAGAAGTCTAACGCGAAAAATTTCGCGATGGCCAAATTTATTTGCGCTTGAAACAGGAGTAAATTATGAATAGAACGCCAGAATTTCAAAACATCCTTAACATCCTGCGGCGGGAAGCTCCCAACCGCCGGACACTGTTTGAGTTTTTCCTGAATCCCTCTTTGTATGAAAAGCTAGCCGGCGCAAAATTCGCGCCCAACCCCAGTCTGGCGGAAGTGATTCCTATCGTCATACGAGCGTTTTTTGCCGCGGGATATGACTACGCCACAGTCCTCGGTTCCGGCTTTCAATTCGATAGCCGCCCCAAACAGCGCCTCAGCACCCAATCGCAGAACGCAAACGCGCCGGTGCCGGACCGCGCCGCCTTCGACGCCTATGATTGGCCCGACCCGGATGCCTTTGATTGTGGTATACTGGAAGATATCGATATGCCGGACGGCATGAAGCTGATGGTCTACGGCCCCGGCGGTGTCTTGGAAAACGCCATAGAACTGGCCGGTTACGAGAATCTCTGCATAAAAATTTACGACGATCTGCAGTTTGTATATGACTTGTTTGAAAAAATCGGCCAAAGTCTGCTTCGTTATTACCAAAACTGTATAAGACACAACAATATCGGTCTGCTGATGGTCAACGACGACTGGGGATTCAAAACACAGACTATGCTGTCCCTGCCTCACATGCGGGCGTTTGTTTTTCCGTGGCATAGGAAAATCGTGGAAGCCGGCCATTCCGCCGGGCTTCCTGTGGTTTTGCACTCATGCGGCTACTGTGAGGACACAATGGACACGATTATCGATGATTTGAAATATGACGGCAAGCATTCCTATGAAGACAATATCCTGTGCGTGGAGGAATCGTATAAACGGTGGGGCGGGCGTATCGCAATATTGGGCGGTATCGATCTCGATTTTGTATGTTCAAAAACGCCTGACGAGATCCGCGCCCGCTCTCTTGCGATGCTTGAGCTGGGCCAAAAGGGTTACGCGCTCGGCACGGGCAACAGTGTGCCCGAATATGTGCCGGAGGAGAATTATTTTGCCATGACAAGCGCGGTGCTGAAGGATTGATCTGTTTGGACGGACCCTATTTCTATATTGGGAGTTGAGACTATGAAAAAATCAGAACAAATGACGGCGCTTGGATATTCGGTCAACGCGGAAAAGGGATGCTTTTCCCTCCTGAACGCCAATGGGACAATCGGCTGGCAGGGACTTCAGTTTTTCGTCACAAGGAACGGGGAACGATTGACGATGCGCAATTGCGTCGTTTTGAGCGAGCGGCAGCACGGGGCCGTACTGTCGGGTGTTTTATCCCCGGAGGTTGATGTATCGCTGACGTTCGAGCGTCTGGAGAAAACCGGCGGCTGGTCGGTGACCCCCCGGATACGCAATAACAGCGCCAACGATTTTGCCTATACCGGCTATGGCTTTCTCATCGCCGGCGGGGAAGCCGGTCAGATGCTTCCCGCGCATAAAAGTGAGTGGGTCTACGCCCATACCGATAACTTGCGCTGCGAAGTGCTTCCGCATTGCCGCGTTCTATACCCTTTTATCCGCAACATCCCCGTTACCCCGCAAGCGCTGGGCGAACAACCGGGCAATGGGCCCGCCGCCATTGTCTTCGGCCATCAGAACGGCGCCGGATGGCTCATGGAGGGCGCGCTTACCCAGAACGCCCATTATCTGACCTGGCGGATCGGCCTGCCGGAAAAACCCGAGCATTCTCTCAGCTGGCAGGCGCGTTTTGATTGGAACGGCGTTCCGGATCAATGTATCTCTGACGGGAACAGCGCAGTCTTGGAAGCTATGGGCTTCTGGGCCTTTGAAGCCGACCCCGATAGGATC
>Ga0099364_10008513_pt1 | contig 14431 bp, 18 predicted proteins | sample TergutTh196P3_FD_73070 | JGI IMG/M metagenome (GOLD analysis project Ga0099364, IMG submission 73070) | Microcerotermes parvus P3 segment gut microbial communities from Pointe-Noire, Republic of the Congo - Th196 P3 | ecosystem: Host-associated > Arthropoda: Insects > Digestive system > Gut ... | reverse complement strand
CCAAAGCATTGGCAGAAACAGAATCCATATCCTCAATAGTTGTTGAGAACGAATCAATAGACTCCTGAAGTAGTGATGAAGACTCGATTATAAGATCAGTAGACTCGGCAGGTTTAGAAATAGGTACAGGAGATATTCCCATCCTCGAAGGGACTAACGCATTGGGTAATTCCATTGGCTCAAACTTATCGGACACGTCTGCCTCGAGATTTAAAATAAGGATCCTGATACTGACGGAACTTATCTACCATACCCTCTTCTTCCATCATCCGTGAATACCTATTCAATAAACTTAAAGGCATGTCTAACAACTCCTTTGTAGAACCGAAGCCAAACCAACACAGCGGAGCAATAAGATTCTTATGCAAAGCCTGCTTATCAGAACCGTAATTACATAGAAATTCCAGCCCATAGGGGTAGGCGGTAAGATGATTTACCGCCACACTCCTTACAAGTAACACTCATCCTTTTATTTGAAATGCCAAAAGAATTAACCTCTTCCATATAATCTGCTGCCTTTTTCATAAAAGCCAGTGAATTATTTGCAATATCCTTTAATGCCTCTTCTCTTTGTTTGCGATCATTAAAACGATCCCCTGTCGCTTTGTTCTTAAGATGAAGCAAAATTCTATGTTTAGCATACTCTAAAGTTACCAGCTTATCCTCAACCAGAGCTTCCTTTGAAATACCCCGTTCCTGATAATAAGCCATTAAATCGAGTTCCTGAGTCATTGTAGGCGGTCGAACCTCATATACCCCCACCGTACCACCACACACAAATTCAATCTCAGGTATCTTATAATCCTTGGAAGCATAGACCACATCAGAATCAATCAGGGAATACTCCGTCTTATTAAGCACTCCACATTCTCTTTGAACCTTTCCTGCAGAGGATGTATCAATAAGTACATGCCTGCATTTCACGTTCATCGGAACCTTATGCCCAAGAGATGTAACCTTCACAAAGAAAAACAAATGATACATCTCTGACATGGTTAATTGATAAGGATCTTCATTCATTAGATCAGCAAGAATTGAAAGGACAGCACGTTCATAATTACTTTGATCAGCTACAACCAACTGATCAAAATGTTTTCCTTTCAACTCTAAATCAATAGTAACCTCCCCCAGATAGGAAAGAGGTCCGCTCGCCAATTGAAACTTAGTACTCATTTAATCCTCCTAAGATTAAAACTTATTAAACTGAATCCCCTTCAGAGGAAGCATTGATAGATGAAGGTGTATCACGCAAAACTCTCAACCCCTGTGCGTCATCCCCAAAATAAGACCTGGTAAAATTACTCACATCAGGAATACGTGCATAAGTTACCGTAGTCTTAGATATATTCTGACCAGCCTTACTCAAAGCACTCCTAGAGATATCAACTGGAAAAATATACGGGAACACCTCACCGCCCAAAGTAATAGGTGCTTGAATAGAACTGAAACCCACACCAAAAGCAGAAGGCCCTTCAATAGCCAACTTCTTAGTAGGTGCAAAAATTGCCTGGCAACAAACCTTACCTAACTCTGCAAACTGAACACCACCACCGTCCCCACGAATATTCTCCTGCCATGTTAAATGCCAACGAGAAACTGATAACAATTCATCTTCTAAATATTGAACTGAAAATGTAGAAATCTCAAAACCTTTAGGAAATGGGATTTGTAAAGTGCTTAGTTGTACCTGACCTAATGTAAATTTACTTGATGGGAGATTTACCTGCTCAGCTAACCCGGAGATATACCTTAGAAACAATGAGCTAAAAAGAATATTAGTCCACGAAGGAGCTCTTAACTTAACACCGTCAATTTTTGACAACTGAAATGTAAAATCATACTCGCGATGAGGATCCCCGGTGAGGAATAAAGGCCCTCCCCCTAAATTTGCTGAAATCCCTATCGCCATTCATCGCCAACTTATATTGTTTGACCCCTAAAACGGTCATTTCTCTCAACCCAATCCCAAGCAATATTGACAGTAAAAGCCACAATACCAGAACCTTCTTTATCTGGAGTAACGTTATCAATACCAAGAATCATTACATTACGCAACCCTCGATAGTCTGTCACTTTTTCCTTACCAACATCAATCATAAAAACGCCAAAGTTAAATAACTGGAGAGGTTTATTTGCTGCTGCATGACCCCTAAGACTTCCTGTTAAATCTTTACCTGCCTCAAAGAAATCCTTTATACCCATGTCCTGAGATAACCTAAAGGTTAAATCTCCATTCTTAGTAGAAGAATCCCTACCAGACACATGTCCAAACTCACCAGCCCACCACAACTGAATAGGGTCTGTTTTACGATTTGGAAAAATACCTTTGGTATTATACAAATCAATCATATCCTTCATCACTGAAGAATTTGGATAAGTTAAATTCATACTGACAGGATAAGACTCAATAACAAGTTTATATAAATAATCCCTTTGAAGCTCTCCAATACTAGTCATTACCTGTGAAATAGACAAAGGCATAAATATTACCTCCTAACCTGCTTATAAATTGGCTGCATTATGAAGAGCCACCATAAGATTTATAACCTGCATATCACTAGTTGTAGCCACATCAATCTCAATATCCATGGTACGCCCAGCTGCCTGAGCTTCCTCATAAGTTGGTACCCTTAAATCATACCAAAACAAAAAATTATTCCTTATAAATAAATCCAATATCATTGTTAAACCAGACCGAATAGTTAACAAATCAACAGGTGTAGAAAACCTGAACGTAAACTGAGACATGAAGTCCAACAATCGATACTTTAAATCCCTTAAAATAAACACCGTACTCGCATGAGATAAGTCAGAACCGCCAAGAGAATATAAAGTCCTCTGCTCCCACATGCAAATACCGTTACGTGTACTTGTTAAATAATTAACCCTGCCAGTCTTTAACTCATCCCCGTAAAGATGAAAATTAGACTCCATCAACCTGGAAGCAGAAACCGTGCCATAAGAAGGCCCTGCAGGTGGGAAATTAACATGGCCGAAGTTCGTAAACATTCTTGCATAAATCTGAAACAGATACACAGAAGGCTGGATCAGAACAGTGCCAGCCCGTGTAGTCATTTGATCCGGCACAGCACTTAACTGTCCATAATGACCGTTGATACTTAACAAATCCCCAGCCCAGTCAACCACTGAAGGTGCATCTAATAGGTCTACATCGTTCACGAAACTCTCAGCATCCAAAAACACAGAAATATCTCTATCACCGCAATAATTAACAACAGCCTTAGCCAGCTCAATCTTTGAAACCCCCAGACCACCATGAAAACCATTCATAACCAACACATTCGCTGAGGAACCCTCAAGAGCAGACAACCTCAACGCCACATCAGCCGCTGTAAAAACAACCTCTGAATTAAAGTCTAGTCCGTTTGAACCACTCCTCAATAAATTATCCGTAGTTACACTGACCGACACGCCAGCTGCATAACAGAAATTGCAAGGATCATAGTTAGGATTAGGTATGAACTCGTCCTTCTTTAACTCATAATCAGGATTGGGGATTGTCGGAGGAACGCCGGGATTAGTAACCGAATCATAATCAGGATTAGGAATAGTAGGCTCAACATCAGGGTCATAATTCGGGTTAACAATAAACTCAGGTTCATCAGAAAAACTCAACGGAATAACAGGATTCGCTTTATCTGCAAAACCAATAGTTAAATCCCCAAAGTTAACATTTGTATAAAAATCACTCTCGACAGGATCCAACGAAAAAGTAGTTCTCCGTACTTGTGTAAACTGATCATCCACATAAGCATAATAGAATAGCGTATACTCCTTCCTAGCATCATCGCCTTTCTGAAAAATTATCGCACGATCACCCCAATCACCAGGTGATTTATGAGAAACCCAGAACGCAGGCTGAGGATTAGATATCTCAACAGCTTCAGGAGAATCCGCACCTGTAACAGAGCTAACCGCACCAGTTGAATCCCAACACAGATTAGCGACAGTAGCTTCATCATTAAGCCTTAACACATCCAAACGTGCAACAGATGCAAGCATAGTATCTAAACCTGCATAATTAGGATTATATGCTAAATCATAACCTAAACGATCACGATAATCCAACGCCGTAACCGTATTTAATCTCCCAACTTCACCCTTAGTGGTGTACATTAAAACCACACCACCAAACATAGAAGAACCCCCAGGTCTAAGGGAGTTGTCAGTTAAATAATAATAAACGCCAGATTTTTTATCCATTCCTTGTCTTCCTCTTAGATCCCTTATCAGGTGCCGCTGACACAACCTCAGTCTTAGCACTAATTATTTTTATGTTATGAGTTCGCTTTGTAGGTTTCTCAAGTAGCTTCACAAAACTGCCCGGAGCAATATCCTGCCACCTACCCCCTGCAAAAATCGAACCTAAAGTACTACCTATATTTCTCGCAACAAATGCCATGAATAGCCTCCGTTAGAACTATATAAAACAAGTGAACTAAACTAAGGATCAACTACAACCTCTGAAACTTCTTTCTGCCATATTAATTCTGAATTTAAAAACAACCGTATATTCTCAATATATAACTCCGGTCTTGATAAAACAGGAAGTGTAACCTTTACCGTATATTTAGCACCTAAATCAAATGAACGATTGTCACTAGCCTGATCCACATTCTCCCGTTGCACCAAACTTTCTAACATTAACTCAATCACACAAGAAAAACCTGGGAGTAGCTCATCCACATTTATCTTCACATACCTTAAGCGATCCAGATCAAGTAAGTCCTGCATAACAGAACCTCTAAAATCTGCAAAAAAGGAACTGGATGACAACTCGAAACTTTTCTGATAATCATTCAAATAACCCCGTTCAATTCTTGTCTTACCATCTGAATCAATATACTGAAAATCTCTCGGTAAAACAGACCGTGAATAAAACTCCTTAACATAACTTAATGGTGATGATGACCACAAACAAATGAACGGAGATGCGATACCTTTTACTTGAAATGCCCTCCTCTTGCTAAAAGATTCTGGGGCTAAAAAAAGGTGGTTGTACAATTCTGTTTCATTTGGAGTCTTGCGATACTCATTAATTAATGGAACCATGCGATCGCGAAAAATAGAAAATATTTTGAATGTGATTAATGTATCTAAACTGGCTTGAATCATGGGATCCTCGCAGTTACATCTAATAATTTATTAAGCTCTGCAGAAACTACAGGACGTAAGAAATAAGTCCTTTGTAAAGTTTTGAACTGCCCTTCGTCAATCACCTTTACAACAGCCAGACAATGATCACCCCAGATGCTAACATTGCCCCCAACAGCAGTGCGAATAAAAGCTCCCTCCCTAACCAGCGAATTAGTAGGAAGCAGAGCCATTAATAACTGTTTATTTTCCTCATCGTTAGGATCTAAATTATACCTGTAATAAACACCACGCTTGATGTTGAATTCTACCCAAACCCGTGAAGTGAACATATCAAATGAATTAGCAATACTACTTACACCAGTCCACTGCTCAACCCAAGAGCCGAGATCCTCATAACCCAAAGTTACTTGCTGTTTAGGAATCCAAATCGTGCAAGGCTGTCCTACTTTTTCAAGTGCCTTATCCTGAAATTTGAGATAATAATCATAATTTAGAAGATTTTCGTAACCCATTCATATCTATATAAAGGGATTACAGCAGACAGGTTAATTATACTTTACAATTGTTACATCAATACCAGTATTCTCGAAAACAGACTCAATCATCGTCTTAATTATTCTCCAATCACCACCGCCAAGACCGCACCCCATGCTATGAGGAAAAGCTACTGACTTTAAACCTTGATTGGACATCGCAGTTACAAGAAAAAACAAAGCAGAATAAACCGCCTCATAATTAGTTTCCCTGGGTAATCCTGTTAAATGCTGACCAAACAAATTAGCAATAAAAGTAGGATTGGATTCAGAAATCTTTACAAGATGACAAACCCCAAGCAGATCCATACCCTGATTCACACAATGGTCATAATAAGCACTAAAAACCTCAGGATAAGCATTCTTTATCTGCAGTGCCAAACCTCCCCCCATAACTCCTTCAGTATTTGTTTGATGAGCTATAACATCGACCTTACCAACGTAGTCTAAGATGTTGCCTTGGACTTCCTTCATGCATCATCCTTATCAGAAACCGTCATTTGTAAAGGAATAGCCTGTCCCCGAATTAAGTCTTTCTCAATCTCCTTACTAGCCTTGAAAATCCTCTTCTTAAAAGCTTTGGAATAAGACTCGATGGGGGGAGTGCATAACTCATCAATAACATTAGGATTAAACTTTTCCATTACTTAGTATCCTTACGATCTAAACTTTGTGAATTATAAGGTTTAGCAACCATTGGAGTAGGGGATGGTTGGGGTTGAGAAGTTGGAGCAGAACGTTTTTCTTCTGGGGTACGTTTCTTTTTTGATTTACTTTGTAAAAACCTATCTGGAATTTTATATTTTTTCAAAGCCTCAAGAGCCTCTAACCAATCAGCCTCAGGAATATTGTCCCAACCACCTCTCGTAAAAGCTTCTCTCCCTTCTTTAGAATCAATAGGATATCCCTCAGTCATATAAACCTCCTAAGGTAGCCTAGAAAGAATTTCTATTGGCTTACCATCAATAACACCACGCTGTTCTACACCACCCAAATTATACCAATACCGATAATGATTCTCTCGCAATAACGTTAACGTAAACACAGATTGAGATGCATGTGGAACACCCTCCCAAAAAGTCCAAACTTTACAAGATTTATCAATACCATGAGTTCCCTCAGGATAACCAAATCTTCGTAATACACCAGCCAAACTGTTAAGAAACGCCTCCCGACCTTTAAAGTCTTCCTTACCACTCGTTATTAAACTAGCACGATCCGATGCAGATAACAAGACTGTATAACCCTCGTCCTCATCGTCCAGCATATTTAATCGCTGGAAAGACCATTCATTAACATACCGTTCATCATCCGACCGAGGTGCAGAACCAGCATTATCTATCTCTTCCTCCAGCTCCTGAACCTCTTCATCGGAAACAGAATCAGCCACAGTATCTAAAAGTGCCTCATCCTTAGGCTTATCCTCATCCCCTGCATACTTAACTTGCTGTTCAGGTGGGAGTAGACCCTCAGCCATTTTGGTATCAATAACCACAGCACCAGTCTCAGGATCCTTATCGGAAATTACCTCAGGCTCAGTAGAGTAGGGTGGTGGGAGCTCCTCACCCAGAAGCTCTGCCGTTTCCCTCGCTTCCTCGCCAAACTCATCTTCTTCGACAGCAGAAGCAGGAATAGCAATCATTGTATCCTCGGGAGTTTCATCCAAACGTTTGTAATAAGTAGCAAACATATGAATTATCTTTTCTTTGTTCTTTTTAAGATGCTCTAAAGCAATAGTCAAATGTTTGCAAATTACGTTTTGTAAATCTGGGTTCCTAACCTTAGGAAACCTTCCCTCTCTTGGCAAACCATAAAGATAACCTAACTCCGTGCCTAGATAATTAAACCCGTGAAATTTCATGGACGGACAGGAACATCTCACATTCACATCTCCGAAGTTAAGACTATAATCAATCGCCTGCTCCATGGGTATCTTTTTGTCTCTAGCAATAATATTAAAATCTCGTAAAAGCACCCACTGTCGGTAATAAGTTTGATTGCTTGTGAACTTCTCAGATTTTGTTCGTAACTCTATGGTCGAAGCGAAGCATCTCATAATTTGTGAATCGCCAACCGCTTTAGTAGCCCTTAAATGTTTTTCCCGACTCATAAACTCTGGGTTATCATTCCCATCCAAAAGCTCCTGAGCAGTAGCTGACTCAATCAAAGCTTTCCGTTGCCTAGCCTCAAGAACAGCCTGATTATAATCGTAGTCTACTATAGTTGCATTTCCTGTTGTTCCCCCACCAGAAAACAAGGGGCTATAACCCCCAGCATCCTCATTTAAACCACGCTGTGCCAAACCTGAAGCGTTATAAACAGACTCTGGAGGAGATTCCCATGAACGCCTCACTTCAGTCTTATACCTCTTAAAATTACCTTTATAACCCCTTTCCTTCTCAGCTAAATAACCCTCAAATAACTGCATTGAAGTAAACGGAAATGAAGTTTGAGTTGTTTGTGTTTCTTGATTATTTAAAGTTTCTACCACATCTTCAGCATCAGACATAGAATCAGCATAGGTAACCACATTGCCATTATTGTCCAAAACCGAAACTTGACCAGAAGCAGAACCCCATCCAACAGAATAGTTGCTTGAAACCAAACCCATACCACCTTATACGCTTTGTACTTATATAAAGCAGGTGATTGAATGGTCTAACCAAAATAAAACCCTCTGAATAACCAGAGGGTTTAACTAAGAAAATAGGATAGTTAGAAAACCAGAGCAACCCCAATCTCATCAGTTTGCTCAGCATTGCCGTAAAGCTTAGCCCAAGGAAGTGAAACATCCTCGTTACAATCTAAGGCAACAATCTCACCCAACCTGTCCAAATCTTTAATAATGCTTTCAACATTACCAAACACATATAAACCTTTTGGTTTTCTTGGTTCTGTCTCATAATTTGCCTTGAAGTAATTCTTTACTTCCCGTTTGTTTGAATTTAAAATAATATCGTTCATTAAATTCTCCTTAACGTTTGATAAATTTACATTAGCACAGAGAGAATTAAATAAAAGTATGTATAACTATTATTTGAAAAGAAAATTATTATGCTAAATATGGAATTAATGATGAATCTGTGAAGTCTTTGATAATGGTCTCGATTCTTTTGTTCCAATATTCTACAAGCGTTACTGCCTCTTTTCCTACTCCAAGTATGGATGCCGCTGCCTGAGTCTCCACGTTGGCATGACAGATATATGCGAAGCAGAGCTCAACCAGAAAAGAATACTCATTCTCATACAAATCCCATGACTCCATACTCGGATCAATATAAGGCAGAAACTCGACCCAGAATAACTTCCCAGGATTTCTAACCTGCAGATACTGCCTGCCATTATGATCCAACGGCAGTAAAGTATAATCCCAAGCATTCATCATCTCACGTTGTACATGATTAATCAGACTTTTAATTAAAAGATAATCCACCATTGACTCAAGAGTAGACAACGGCATCATAGTAGTAGTTAAAATAGGCATGATACCGACACCCAAGTCCAAACCGCCCATCAGATTACTTATATTATCCTGTGAATAATACACAGTAGTAATCTCATCCATCATCAAAGCAGTTACGTCAATCAAACCATTTGAAGCATCGGTTAAAATAGTAGAGCGAGGGTTGAACATGACCTCGTCAAGTTTTCTAACCGCTCGCTCTATTTGTAAAATATAATCACTCGGGTCAAGTACAATAGGCATCTTTGAAGTTCGATTCTCAAGATGAGAAACTAACGCTGCCTTCTCCCTCTTCCTAAGTGAAACCATTAATAAACACCATTAAGCCGCTGGAGGAGTAACCCCTGCTGGAGGTATAGTACCATCCCCAGTTACAGTGACAACAGTTTCTTTGCCAGCCTCAAGTAATGCCAACCTGTTAGTAATTTCTAAAAGGCTTTCCTCCAAAGCTGCATTCTTCTTTATCTGTGCATCAAGCACTTCTAAAGTTTTGGTTAATGCCTCATTAGAACCAGCGGGATCAGTAACGCCAGCAAGAGATGCGGATTTATTATAGTTCTTGAAAGAACCAGTAAATCCACGTTTCAAAGCATTATCGATAGCTTCCTTATCTTCGGGAAGTAGATCACTGACAAACTTTTTATTCTCAACTCTAGGCACCAACGCAATAACAGAGGGCGTCTTACCTAAATAGTGGACACCAACATCATAAGGAATAGGTGTACCATAAGAGTCTGGAGTATTAGGATGAACCTTCCAAATCTTTATAATTCTATTATCATACATCAACTCGCAGTACTTACCTTTGACAGGCATTACAAGCAGTGTATCCGGTCTCTTCGCATCAGACATAAATCCTCCTGAAATTCATAAAAGGTGGGTAGTTTTCCTACCCACCGTGAATAACTATTCTTTAGGTTAAAGTGAGAGATACAACTGAGTTCTCAAAGGTCTTAAGCCACCCAAACTGAGTGCCCATACCCTGAATAACTCTGAGGTCATCCATTGCAATAGGATTGGTTGCATACAGACCAATATAAACACCCCCAATAAAGGAAGCATCCACATCGTCCCTCTTGTAAACCATTGTAGCCTTCTCATCCGGATAGTCCTGATTCTTCAGAATCTTAAACTTACCAGCAAGCTCACCAGCCACATAAGGCCCGATAGGTTCTGCACCATAAGACTGAGGTTTCCAAAGGTCATCCCCAAGAGTCTCGATAAAGTTCATCCACTCATTGCCACAAACCGCAATGTTACCGCCAGACCGTGCTACGTTCTGCCTGATACCATTACCAGCCCTTACAAAGGTCTGCATTAATGACAGCCTGTGCAACGCCCACGCAACACCAGTAGGATTACTTGAATCCCAAGGATAATCACCGTCAGTCTTCAGAAGAATGTCATCAAAAACATTCCCGCTGATTTCTTTGTTGATATAACCTGCAACAGATGAAGAAAGCACAGAGTCAATATCATAACCATTGAGAACCTGTTTGACCTGGAAGAAGTCATCCAGTTCATATATAGTCCTGATGCGATAAGGCTCTGCCCTTACTCTCTCAGTTACCCACTGCAACACAGCCTGGGCAGGTTTTACATCGGGATTCGAAAGATCCAACTCATAACGATACCTTGCAGTAACTGCAGTAGGTGCCGCTGTGAAGGTTACTGAAATTGCACCAGTGGTATAATTTACAGTACCTGCAGTGGTTAAACCATCGATATGAACGAAACCGCCCTTCCCATCCTCATGCAATACATAGCTGGAAGAACCAGCAGTTATTTGCAGTGAAAGACTCTGAGGTATGATATTACCTTCAGTCACAGTATGGGTTGAAGTTGCACCGACAGTAGTAAAAGGCTCCGCTACCTGATTGGTAGTATAATTATTAGTTTCTGCCCAGTTGGTAGAACCTAAAAGAGCCGTACCCTTCGGTACATTATTCCTATCATCATTAGCTGCAATCCTCGGATAGAATACAGGTGATTCCTTGGTAGGAATAGGCTGAATACCAATAACCTCGGTATAGGCAAAATTGGGAATCAAAATTGACATGAGGTTATACGCCAAAGAAATAGGATTATCTACATTGTTTATATCCGCCACAGCAGACATAATAGACTCTTTAGATAACCTGTCCCGATTCTGGAAAGTATTAGTCATCTTGTCTAATGACTGTGCTAATACCATCTTTGTTGATTCAGGCATCTTTTTCTTCCATCTCTTCTCATAGGAAGATGCAGATGCGGCAATCAAATCAGCAAACGCTGAATTATTGCCTACGGAAGATTTTACACCCTGAAATCTGTTTGCAAGATCATTTCTCATCTCCTGCTCAGACATTGGCTTTCCAATCATTCTCTTCTCCTTACACATAAAATGCTTATATGTTTAGATAGAAAGAACGATTGAAACAATCGAAAATATTAAAACAGCGAATCAGCAACTATAACGCAGATTACCGAAATGACAGAGAAAATAATTATGTGTAAAATTAAAAACCTCCCGTAATAGGGAGGTTTGTGTATAAAGACAAGTATAAATTAAGTGCTTTTCTTCCGATAAGCCTTCTTTATATGATCGGGTAGAGGTTTCATTTTTGTAGATGATGCTGCCATAGAGTTTGAACCGCTGGACTGACCCTGTTTTAATTTCTCAAAAAAACCTTCTTTATCTAATTTCTGAGCAACTTGATTAAACAGATCTAAAACATACCTACCATCATTCATTAACGACCTCCTAATGATCTGATAATCGCCTCTACTTGCTCAGTAGTTATGTAACTACCCTTAGAAATATTAGCCACTTCTAAACCACCAACATAAACAGATAGCTGATGTGCCTCTAACTGTTTAAAAGAAACATCCTTTCTAACAGCACCATACGAAAACGTAAAGTTCAGTGAAAGCTCTGATGAACCCACGTTAGGACTTGATGACTTTGAAGTCCAAGCCCCTATAATACCTCTTTGCTTTAAAACCAGCCTTACACCTTCTTTTATATTGTTAACCAAACCCATACGATCAAAGCTATCTTTACCAACTGCATCCTTGGCACTTTCTATCCTAGCACGTTTCTCAGCAACTCGCAAGGCTGTATACTTGTATTCGGCAGACAAAAGCGTCTTCTTTAACTCCGCCTTTAACCAGTCCTGATTAGTAAAGTCATAGGATTTCTTCGTCAAACCGCCAGCAGTCTGATAAAGCTTCTGAAGTGCCTCATTTTCAGGATTCCTATCATAGGCTTGTCCAATCAAACCCTTAAGATAATCTGATAAAGTATCTACAGCCGATGTAGAAGTGATATCATCCGCCATAGTCATAATGCACTTATTCACAGCAGGGAAAGTAACAAAGTCCCATGAAACGTGCATATACTCTTCAGGAACTACGTCCTTTAATCCATCAGACCTATCCCTTAGCTCCCCAAAACCTCTAGATGAGTTAGCTACCCGACCAGTCTTAGCACAGTTATAAATAATTAAACCATTGGGAGTATCCATTATATCAATGTCCCCCATAACCATATCAGAATCAATCCAAAGGTTTGTAACCCTACCAGCAATCTCTGGAAATGTCACCTCATCCTTATCCTGATGACATGCCCCCATCCAGTGAGACTTTCCCTCTAAAGCATAAAGAAGATAGTCATTTTTTATTAAACCCTCCCATAAGGCTCTACTGAAGATCATCCGATTCATAGTTGGTATATCTACGTATGCTAAAGGAGTATTTTTCCAAGAATAAAGAACCCCTGTCCCTTCCTGAGTAGGTGCATAACCTTGAGAAACATTATCAATTGTTTTTGTTTGACCAGAGTCTCTTAATATCTTTTCTACACGAAAAGACTGGATCGGATCCTTTCTACCATATATCCACTGTCCCATAGTACCACCTTATACCTATATAAACTATGGAACCTGATACAACCGGGAAACCAGACAAGAAAACCCACCTGACCGCTTCATATGCAGATAAGTAGCAATGTCATTCTTATCAACCAGAATTATCTCACCCCTTGAATTAACATAGCCCCTGCCCAAAGCCCTTACACTAGCCAGGTTAAAATCAGATACTGTTAACTGCATATCATTTGGAATGAGAATTGTGCTATTAAAATCCAACGTAACCATATCCTCAACGTGCTTACTCTTTACCTTTTCAAAATCAGATATAATATTCTGCGTGGTGCCTTTCATGAAACCTACAGAACCAGACAGATCAACAATAGTATCCTCGGAAACCATATAAGCACCATCATCCAAAGCCAGCATGGAAATAACACTTCTCTCATTCTTGGATGACGCAATCAACTGCACAGACTGAGAAGTTAAAGAACTACGTGCCGCTGATATAAAATCCTTAGAAACAATATTGGTATGATCCATCACATTTAAAATGGAATTGAGATACTCGTCTTTATAATTAACCGATGACTGTAAAGGTTGCTTAGTTTCAGTTTCCATCTCCTGACCTTCGGGAACCTTTAACACTTCTTTAATATCAACGCCAGAAGCAGACAAAGAAGGTCCTAACACAGACTCAATTAAATAGTTTTTATTATACTGCTCCAACGCCACGGAATTAAATACTTCCCCTATTGCCTTTAGATTCTCAATAGCCGTTGTTAAAGTGTTTGCTCTATCCTGATCCTCTAAAACCGACAAAGAAACAGTTCCGTACTTCCAATCGTCCATCGTAACATCATAACCACGGGAACGGAGATAAAGATAATCAAAATTCTTAATGACCTTCTGAACAGAATAAACTAACATCTTACATGTGCGTGCTAAACGCCTATCATAAGATGCACCATTAGTCTCACCTATAGCGTTTGACTGCTCCTCGCCGAAACCGATCTGAGAAGGCTGAACCTTGAGAGATGCGAAAAGCTTATTATACTGCACCTCTAGGTCTTTTATTGCTCTAATTTCTGTCTCACCGCCGATATTATTTACTTCTAACCCTTGCTTATCTGACTTGGGTAATATTATTTCAAATTCTTGATTACTTCCGGAACTTGCCATACCCCCAGTGCCATAAGAAACTCTGCGTACCTTCTTAAATAAGTTACGATAATAATTCAATGTCCTTATAGCCGACTTAGAATAAACAGACCCACCGACCTGAACTGAAATCAACCTATAGTAATTGGATTGATCCATCCGATTGAGAAGTAATGCATCCTCAATAATATTTATGTTTTTCCAAGCCTTAGCCGCTGTAGCCAAATAAGACGGAGCCACAGTAAACTCATTCTGGAAATCTTCTCCGAAAATATCCTGAGAATCTACACTACCAGTAAAATGAACGA